>JAAUXT010081215.1_pt1 | contig 17693 bp, 23 predicted proteins | sample 7278171 | NCBI WGS metagenome assembly JAAUXT01 (sample SAMN14350112, study PRJNA611818) | marine sediment metagenome | isolation source: surface marine sediment (1.8m) | place: French Polynesia: Moorea | collected 2018-08
ACCAAAACTCTTTCCTGGTCATGTTCTTGGCGACCCGACATTCCGATTGACTTCTTTTGTTTCCCAATCACCTGGTACCATTGCTGACCAATAGGAGAGCGAAGATCTTGATCGAACAACAAAAACAAGCGACATCGGCAGGAAAGAGTTTTGGTATCAGCCTCGTAGAAGCAGTGTGCCCGCTTACTAGCCTTTCGCATTCCGTCTGCCTCAGCACAGGAACGAAGCCATATTCTTGGCAGTTCAGAGGTCTCTTGCGACATTCAATTCAGAATGCTGCGCCGTCTGAATAACGAAACGGTTTATTTCGACGGCGCAGCACAATAGTGATTTGAACTCGAAGCAGAGGCAGGAGCGCTGCGTCGTCGGGAGTGGAAGCTGCTGTACAGGTATGAAGACATGATCAGCTGCTCGAGCGGCGGACGAGGACACTCCGGAGACACTAGTTGGACACGGAGCACAGCTGCAGTGGACGACACTCTGTAGAGCGTCACTTACATAATAGACCCGAGAGCTACAGCGTCATTACAAGGGTGGAGATGGATTAGACACCTGCGGGAGCACAGGCGGCGTGTGAAGCCGACCGATGGATATCGCTTTGAACTGAGCAAGGATGCTGAATGCTGAGCCCAAGATGAAAGTGACGAAACGAGGTCGACATCTCAGACTTGATTTTCATGCACAGACGGGATAATGTGATTTGCCGTGGATGTTGACTGGGAGACTGGGCTGCACATGACATTGTTCCGGATACTGAATGCAGCATGCATGTGAGCCACAGTAGGCAGCAGCTGTGGGTGTAAAAGACAGCTTTCCCTTCGAGTGAGAACTTCTCGGTTCTTCCACATATCGATCTCCAGTTAGTTAGGGCTGTCAGTGGTGCTGACAAGCCCCTTTTCTTGGGAAGACTGCCTGCAAATCTACGGTCCTTAACCCTGCAATCAACTTGCCATCTGCGGCGGAGATTTTGCCGTCTCATTTGACTCTGTAACCTGAAATTAATCTGCGTCGTATTTTACGGGGAACTTACATTTTCTGCATCCATCCATCTTATCCATCCAGTCAAAGGTGCTCGTTTTGTATCGTCTAGTCATATCAAGACCAAGCCACATATCATTCCTGCCGCTACTGTTGCTGCTATTTTTCCTCTGGATCATTAGGTGATCAGAGAAGCGTAAAGCAGTGGTCCTAACGAAAAACGTCAGCGAGTTTGTTTCTAATCACTTTTTCGACTGGAACGCAGCATCAGCTGTGCACATGCTGAGGAGCTACATTGGCCACGGAGGACGCATTCGTCGAGCACGAAAGCTTCTTGAAAACCGGAGACAAACCCAAAAACCGGAGACAAACGAGCGTTTGACAGTTCCCTGCATGACAATGGTTCGTTTCGTCATGGTGGATTTTTCTCTGTCCAGTCAGACGTGAAACACTGGATACACAAATGGAGCGTCTGATTGATTTGTAGTCACGAAAATTTCTTCCCCCAAGTCTGGTTTTGCGTGCCTTGTGAAAACCAGTCAAGATAGGGGCCGATCTCCATGTGATGTACTGTACTCGTGGCCAGCAGGACAACAACAACTCAGCAGAAGCCAACAGCAAAATGACACGAGCTCCGACGTCTCGCGGACCCGAGGGGGCAGCAGGGGCAACGCGCCCCCCTCCCCACCCCAACCACCACCGCTACCCCGGCCACGGGGTGAACAACCGCTATCACCGCATGCCGCCGCCCGCGCTGAAGTTTTCAACGTACAACTCCAGATACTACCCGTTCTATGACTTTCCCAGGTGAGCATCGGCAAGGATACGTTGTCCGCGTGCCCAGCACGGGAGCTCCAAGCTTCTGTGAAATCACTCGTTTCAACACACGCCGACTTGCCATGCATCGGCGCGTCAAAAATGTTGCGCATTGTCCGAATTCTGTGCACGGACCCCGCCCACATCACCCGTGATTCCTGAAGTCTGAGTGTCGAGTCAAAGTGTATTGCCAGAAAAAATCACCACACTTCAATCGGTCGAATTCACCTTCTTCACCTCCGTCTCACCAATCACTAGATTCGTGCTTGTCCTTCTGGTCTTGTATCAGAACTGCGGCCTTTCGTCCTCGCAGGACACCCTGGCACCAGCTGATCGAGGACAGCCTTACAGGGGTCAAGATTGTGTGTGTGCGTGTGTGTGTGTGTGTGTGTGTGTGTTTCAAGCGAAGACTCGCTCACATCACACACACGCACACCGCGTGATTCTCGGACCCCCGCAGACTTTGTCAGGACACTTTCGACTTGCAGTTTTGCTCTGTGAATTCTTTGCTTGTTGAGTGCAAGCAAACGGTAGATTTTGGCAATTGTCATACAGTAACGGGCATAAAAGTCGTCGGCGACACTGACGTTCATTTGAAGAGGATTAGTGTTAAGTACCGAGTTCATAGCTCTACACTTGGGCGGCAGACGTAGCGCCTCATGCCGCGCATGGATTTCCTGTCACACTCAATCACGTGTGCGTCACAAATGCGCCAAACGTCTCGGTCTTTCACACGCATAAGCCCTGGTTATGTTTGTGTAGATGCCGTCGTTAATGGACTTTTTTGGAAGGCACGAACATGGAGGAAGACTCGACATGCAGAGTCTTGTAGGCGCTGTTCTTGAAGCCCTTTGCTCGATATTCTGCACCCATGAGGATATTTTTTCCTTGGAATATTGAGATTCAGGCAGCGTAGCAGGAAACCTGTTGCCCTTCTCGTTCAGCACTTTTGAAGGATTCTGTCATCAACAGCGATTTTCATTGGCATTGAAATAGGTCTTGTGGGGATTTGGCAGAAGGCGTGTTGACCCACTCCAGCTGCAATTGTCACCGATAACGATTGTGTGAGAGGAAATCAGTGATTTGCAGAGAGATAAAGACGTCTGTTCTCAAGTAGACTGAACAAACAGGCTGTCCAAGTGGGATCGTCGCTTTTGATGATTCTCATAAAATGTGAATGTTCTTTTCCATTCTGAAATTCTCCCCAACTGGGCAAAAAGCACACCACAGACAAACCGGCGTGACTGAAATCACGGCTTTATTTTCTCTTCGGGGAATGGTAATTAATTTCGAAATTAAGCCGACAGGCATTTGCCAGTCTCCTTTTCATGGAAAGAATTGCTTTGTGCCTTTGAATAATGGGTAATTTCTTCGCAAAAATCGAAAGTGTTTGGGCTGGCTGCTCTTTATTTCGCAGCGAATGCTATCTTCACAGAAGGAATGTGTTTTGAAAACATTGCGTTCAATTGTTTTCGATCCGGCATTGCTTTCCAGTTGAAAGTACTCAGCTGTCGTTGTTTCTTGTTCGTGGGCACGCAGTCGGTTTATCAAGAAGCTGTAAATTCAGCAACGCCTCGAATGTCTCAAGGCAAACGTGTGAACGAGTCTGTCGTATGTTTCCAGATTTCCTGGATCCCTTTCGATTTTGCGACCTGTTTTGCAAGGACAGCCAAGAAACGTTTCACCATCTCGACCCACCCACTGCGTATCCTGTGCCAAATGAACCCTCAACATGCTCGGTTCCTGCAGCAGACTCCATCCAGTCACACGAGTTGCATGTGAACCATTGTCAACATGTTTGGTGACTGGAAATGCGTGCTGCTTTTCTCAAAATTCTGTGCCCGACAGTCTAACATGGACGCTTTCTCGAAATGTTTGTCGGTGTGAAGTTCATCTGTCCGATCCGGATCACAACTTGACATCCAACCAACACGTTGTGACTTGTTTGTTTCCTGTGTTTGCAGGGAGCCTCGGAAGAGCTTGTTGAAAAAGGGCGGCACGGGTCTGGGCTTCAACATCGTGGGCGGCGAGGACGGAGAGGGAATCTTCATATCGTTCATCCTGGCTGGGGGACCCGCCGATCTCAGCGGCGAGTTGCACCGCGGCGACCAGCTCATATCCGTAAGTACTTGCACGCACACGCGCGCGCACACGCACAAAACGGGACGGACGTTCTCCGTTTGGAAACGAGAGGACACAAGAGGACACTCCAAGTTTCTTTCTTTTGCGCGTGTCTTTTGGCACAATCTTCTCATTCGTTTGTTACGCCACGGGAGTCCATTCAGAACTTGCTGACACCCAAAAGTGGACCCTCCTGTACAGCCCTTTTCTCGACGTTTCAGAGATCTTGGACGCACAGAAATAAAGTAGTGATCGTTCTCGAAGGCAACGTTTGGGTGTTTCGGTTTGTTGGGGGTCTGCGGACTAAATCTAATCCCAGCTGCGTATGGGAGGAAATTGAAAAAAACAAGGAGTATGCTGATCATGCTGGAAGGGGATTGTGCAGCTTGATTAGATAAAGCTGCACTTTGTACGGTTTTGACCTCGAAAGGTAAAGAGCTCGCAGGAGCACGGAGAGATTTATTCATACCACCTGCTGGTCTTTTTCATGTCTCGTTTGACTTATTCTCTTTGTTCGATTCTCCGACAATTTACTGTGTCAGAGATGAATTGCATGGCCAGAATCGAGTAGTCTTCCTGCTCTGGATTTGGTGTTCCTGATTGTGATTTTGTGCAGAAAAGGAATTGTCCTCTGTTTTGGTACCGGTTTTGATTCAGAGACGTCTTGTTTTGATGCCGGGAATGATATTCAGAGAGGGGAGCCTGAATCTGGAGCAAGTGCTCTTGGCGAGCGAAAAAATTTCTATGCAACTCCTTGGTCACACGACTTGCAGTCAGGATTGAACAGCAATTCAGTGGCATGTCGTTCAAAGCCGCACGCACTAAATTCTCTGGGACGTGACACAGCTGCTTTGGCTGCACCGCGATCTGGCCTGCGTGTCCGATCTCCGCGCAAATTCAGGCGGAGGTCAGGTTTTGTGGTTGATTTAAACGACAATGACCGTGGCGTGTTGCATGCATATCTTGCGTGCAGTGAATTGTTTCTGAAACGACAGCAGCGTAAAATACGAAAGTTATTCATTCTCGACAAACCCCAGGGCGTGGACAAAGGCGAATCCTCAGCAGAAGACATCCGATAGGTCAGACATTGCGTGATGTCCCTCGTTTGACTTTGATCGTCAAGAACGAAGATAAGCCTGATTGCTCTCAACAGGCTTCGTGGTTTGTGCAGCGGAGAGAAATATTTGACTGCGCTGCGGATACATCCTGAACGTTAGGAGGTGGCCGCCAACGTCCTATCCACAGAATTCACAATGTCGAATGTTTGCTTCAGTGGAGGCTTGTTTCCCAACTCATACGAGGGACTTTCAGAAGGAAGGCCAGCAGTTCGCAGACGCCGAACGCGTTCTTCTTGTTCATACGAGCTCTGTCCTGTCGAGAATGCGACAAAGCAAAACGCTCGGGCCATAGAAAATTAAATACCACGCGTGGAACATTTGACAATCCCCGTCGTTGCGTCCGATTTCTTGCAAGGCTGTGACTTTCTTGCTGTTGTCAAAACGGGTGATGGACAGGATCCATACAAGCTGACGCCGCTGACTGTTGCAGGTGAACGGGATCGACCTGCGCGAGGCGACGCACGAGCAGGCGGCGGCGGCGCTCAAGGGAGCCGGAGACACGGTCGAGATCGTCGCGCAGTACCGACCTGAAGGTGAGCGCGCCGAGAACACGAGGCCAGGGGGGAAATGGGATGGACACTCCACAGTTGCACAGGAGCACACGCAGTGTTGTTCCACTACTTTGTTGCACGCTGATGCTGAAAGTATGTCGTTATCCATTCGTGACTTGCATGTTGCACTCAAAGATTCACAGCACAGATTGAAGTTCTGAAAGGACGGTGTCAGTGTGATGGAGAATTCGCAGACCCGAGTTTCTGCAGTGAGTCTGAGAAGTTTCCGGCAGTTCAACCAAGACACGGCGTTCCGTTGTGTTGCAGAGTACAACAGGTTTGAAGCGAAGATTCACGACCTGCGGGAACAGATGATGAACACTTCAACAGGCAGCTTACGAACCACCACCAAACGTACTCTGTATGTCAGGTAAATATGTGCTGCTGTCTCACACCCTTCCAGGTCACTGATTCGAAGCAAATGTTGTCGAGAACAACTGTCCGCGGGTGCAGCTCACTTCGAGGTAGTTTCAGTTTCCTACCCCCCCCCCAAAAGCAACAAGAAACGACAACGTTTGTTTGTGTGCACGCGAATTTTCTTGAGTATTACTCGGACGCTTGTTGTGTTTCAGGGCACTCATCGACTACGACCCGTTCAAGGACAGCGGGCTGCCGAGTCGCGGACTGCCTTTCAAGTACGGAGACATCCTGCACGTCACGAACGCGTCGGACGACGAGTGGTGGCAGGCGCGCAAACTCGTACCGGAAGGCGAGGAGGACTTCCTGGGCATCATCCCCAGCAAAAACAGGTGCTTACTGCTCTGAGTGAAGGGTTTGGTGGCACCATTCCGCGTGATGTGGGACGTGTTTCACCAATCAATTGTATTTTGTTTCAGGGTTGAGCGAAAAGAACGAGCGCGGTTGAAGAACGTGAAGTTCCAGGGGAAGAGTATGGAGAAGGTAGATGTGCGTGGCTTTCTATACCTTTCCTATTCCTTTTCTAACACACTAACTGTACGACCATGATGATTAATGGTAGACACTTGAGTGTTTATGAATTTGAGTGTTTTGTAAATTTTCCTCGACAAATCGACAACGGTCGTCACAAACTGGCATTCGAAAGAATTCACATTGGAGTACGACACGTGTTCACAAAATCCGCATATTCTTCCTGTAATTTGGTATTTGAGCTCGGCTTCGTGAAGAAAACTTTTTTGAGTGCGAGATGTGATTTTACTTTTCTTCTTCTGTCAACAGCCCAACATGAGTACTGCAGACAGGAAGAAGAAGAACTTCTCATTCAGTCGGAAGTTCCCGTTCATGAAGAGCAAAGACCAGATTGGAAGTGACGAGCAACTGAGCACAGACGAGCGTAAGTACTTTGTGTTTCTGAGAAAATTTCACTCACCAGGCCTCTACTGTTTTGTGTTCACATCTCTGCTGCTTCTGACAACACACACGCACGCACGCGCGCACACACACACACACACACACACACACACACACACACACACACACACTGGCAGATCCAAGAAATTGTATTTTCCTCTTGTCGGGGGATGCGAGGTTTTGAGTGCAAGAGAGCAAGGGTGCTTGAGGGGAAAGTTGAGCAGTTGTGAGTTGTTTATGAATCTGTCGTTTTGTTGTTATAAAATAAGACGTCGGGCGTAGTTGCAAGGCACTCCCAAGAGTCGGGGACCTTTTGCTGTCCACGTTAGTTTTATTTATCCATCGAACTCGTCGTTTTCATCCACCATAAAATTGCCTCTTGCAGATGATTCTCCCACCAAAGGTTAGCATACGTAGGTTTTAAGAAACGCATGTTGTGTTGGTGACCCGTGAGAGTGGTGTGTTAGAATGGGACCTGCAATTCCGTTTCAGCTGTGGCGGCCTGGGAGCATTGTCGGCTTCGTTTGGTCCTGGTCTTTCAAAACAATTGAGCAACACTCTTTTGTCCGTAAATATTCCCCGATTTACGCAAAAACGGTCTGGAGAGCAGCGTCGCGACGCGGAGTCTTCTCTTCCAGAGACCATGGTTGCGACTTGCATGGTGCATGAACCCACTGTAGACTTGTCCTCAGCATGTTCAACAAATTTCCGCAGTTCAGTTCCAGATTTTCACAGAAGTCAGAGTGAAGAAAAATTAGCTTTCAATTTTCTCACATTTGAATCTTTGTGAGGCAACGAGCGTTGTCTCCCAGCGTTTTTCAGTCTGCGTTCCTTGAACTTTCTGCAAATTATTCGCCCCAAACGATTTGACTGAACATTTGGCGAGGTGGTCCAACAGGAAACAGAAAGTTAGACAAGAGAGTTAGATAAAGTTAGACAAGAGAGTTAGATTTTGCGCCATATTCACCACAATTCACCACTAACAACTCGTTAGATTTTCTCTTCGGGCACAACTTGTCATTTCATGCAGCCTTGTCTTCACCACGAACATGTGCTTTCATGCTCATCTTGTCCTTCTTGCTTTTAGAACCTCTCTATGCCAATGTGACTCATCCAGGTATACAACACGCACTTCGTGCCATTTCGCATGGCTGATGCTTTCTGCGGAAAGCTGCATGGTTGTGTTGTACTGTGATGTAGAGATCAGTGGTCACACTGATGCGTTTCCAAAGCTGTAGTTGTGTGTACGAGGATGTTTCAACTTCTGGCGATTGAATTGCATGTAGAATCATGAGCAATTTGTCTCCTGTGTACCGACAGAACTCTGTTAACTCTATGTGTCTAAGAGTATGAACATGACCGCTCAACATGCAATTCATTCGCCAGAAGTTGAAACATCCTCGTATGTCGAGACTACATTGCCGCGCAAACGGAAAATAGTTTGGATTCTTTTTTCGTGAACGAAACCTGTGCATTTCACAGGTTTGCTTTTTGACTTGTCCTTGTGATTTGTTTTTCTCGTGCGTCCGTGTACCTGCATTTGTGGTTGTTTTTCCGAAGATAAACATGTCGTGGCCACGCAGCTGTGATCGACGCGAATGTGTTGTACAAAGCAACTCTTTCATTTGTTTGACAGAAATTCCTCGATTTGCAGCTGATGCAGCATTCTCTGTCTTTCTGTGTCTAGAATTCAATTAGTTGATCAGGTCTTTGTCACTTCTTTGGAAATCTTGTTCGATCGAGTGCACTGTTGTGTGTAGATCTTCTGCCCGGCTTCGATACCCGTCGTCCAAGCGTTCCGAATTTCGGATTTTGGAGTCTGAACTGCGAAAGTGTCCGTTTCTGGTCTGATGACACGCGGGAATCTAAAGATTATCGCGCCTTTTGTTTTCTTGCAGCTGGTGAAGATGTGATACTGTCCTACGAAGCTGTTGTGCAACAAGACTGTGAGTTTGATCATTTGGAACGATTTGTGTGCGTGTGTTTGTACGTGTGCTCACAATGAACGAAATCTTGTTTTCAATTTTCATACGCACTGGACTGTTGTTTCTTCAAGTGCGGCCTCTAAATCGAATTTAAAAGTGTGGACTCCGTCTCTGACTCGAATTCCAAACTGCGAGTGATCTATTGCAGTGAAGTACACGCGACCAGTTATCATCCTGGGTCCGCTGAAGGACCGCATAAACGACGACCTCATCTCAGAGTTTCCGGACAAGTTCGGCAGCTGCGTACCTCGTAAGTTTGTGGAGGCGCACAAAGTCTGTCCACTGTCTTGGCAGAAATTTGTTGTGGTTCTGTGTTCGCGATTGCTGCGACGACCGACTTTTTTTTTTGTTTTCAGACACAACACGGCCCAGAAGAGAGTACGAACAAGACGCCAGGGACTACCACTTCGTCGCGTCTCGTGAACAAATGGAGAAGGACATCCAGAACCATTTGTTCATCGAGGCGGGGCAGTACAATGACAACCTGTACGGCACGAGTGTCGCCTCTGTGAAGGAGGTTGCCGAAAAGGTATTGTTGGTCGTGGTCGACAAGAACGCGCAGTTTTGCCATTTCGACAAAATTAATGCCAATCTGTGTTCATACCTGAATGTCTTCGCCTGTTTTGGCAGAAGCAGTTTGAACTTTTGTCGTGGGCAACTTGCTCCAAGTCCAACCTGTACTGGTTTGACTTAATTTTATTGAATGTCAGCGTCGGAAAACTTTGACATGTTTTGCGTTTACATATGATCTTTCTCGCTTTCCGCCAACTCTTTTGTCTTTGTGTCGTTTTGGAAACTACAGGGAAAACATGCGATACTCGATGTTAGTGGTAATGCTATAAAGCGACTGCAGATGGCCGGTTTATACCCCATAGCGGTCTACATCAAACCTCAATCTTCACAGTCTATTATGTAAGTCAGCTCGGCGGCCCCAGTTGTCTTGGTACCTAGCTGTGTACATATGGCACAACTGGCAACTCAAGATCACCATGGCAACCACCTTAGTGATGCGTGTTGGTTACCAACTTGTATGCATTTGCCATGGTTCTTTCCCCTGGTCCACACATAGCCATCAGACTGGCGTTTGCTCTCGTGGCTATGTGCAGCTTTCGGAACAGTCCAGTTTGCGTATTCTTTCTTCTGGCCTGACTCTCTACTCACCCTCTTACCGTGTAAAGGTGTGGTTGCTAATACAATAACTAAGGTGGTTGTTGCTTTGTGTTGTTCTCTGCAGGGCAAGCATTGTATATTGGACGTCAGTGGTAATGCAATTAAACGACTGCAGGTGGCTCAACTTTTTCCCATTGCAATTTTCGTAAAACCCAAGTCACCAGAGTCTGTGATGTAAGTGACTGAAGACAACTTTCTTCCCACAGTAACCGCTTTTCAAGAAAACTTAGCGTGAATGCAGTGTTTTCTTCACTGAAAATTGACATGCACCCTCCGTGGTCTTTCCCCTTCAACACTCCCACAACTAAGAGGCATCTGACAAAATAACACTGCAGTGAATTTGTTTACAAGCGACTCACCCCCACCCACCCACCCCCGCGAAAAAGGGGAAAAATGAAACAAAGGGAAAGGCAAAGTTTACCAAGTGTGTCCGTGACTTTATCGTTTCATTTTTCGTAGGCTCAGTAGTAGTTGTTTGACATAGTTCGCTGTTGCTTTGATGAAAAGCGGTACAGCACGAGTCTGTCGAACCCACTTGTGGCGTCTGGTCCTGCCGTTCGATCTCAAATGTTTTGGGTGGGTTTTGAAAAAAAATAAAACATGGGCGTGTCCGAAAAGTTGGATTTGTCAGACTCGAGGAATGTTGACAAGTTCACTTGTCGTAAAAGTTGATCATTTGAAACTGGTACAAGTTTACGAAGTGCATGTATTTCAGTAAGAACGAAATTGCTGGTCAATCTACGACAAAGAATCTGGGAACTTTTCAAAACAAATGTCTTTGAAAACTTTGCGTGAACGTAAAGGCCAAAAAGGGTTTGCTTGCAATGTCTTCCGTACTATTTCAGGGAATGGAACAAGAGAATGACTGAGGAGCAGGCACGAAAGACGTACGACAGAGCCCTCAAAGTGGAACAGGAGTTTGGAGAATACTTTACTGGTGAGGAAACTTTGGAACTGCTGTCAAATTTTCGCTTTTCATTCAGAGCAGCGTGCAAGTGTCTCGCTGGAATGCACAGAAAAGTGATTGAGTTAGCCATGAATTGTGTCGATTCTGTCGATGTCTATCCGTCACAACTTGTCAGTTTGTAATTACCAATGCTGAAAACTAACACCGTCGTTTGGTCTGGAGCTGTCTTGTGGTATTTTGAATGCGCGTTATTGTTGAAATGTCTGTTGTGTTGCAGCTGTTGTGACGGGAGATACGCCCGATGAGATCTATGCAAAGATCAAGGAGGTGATCAGGGACCAGTCGGGCCCCACAATCTGGGTCCCCGCCAAGGAGAAGTTGTAACCGGTGGCGCCGAGCAGTGGCAGCAGCATTAGATTTACTCCAGACTAACCAGAGGCGTGGGCCGAGAACTTCTGAAACAACCAGGGAAGAAACCGACCGAGTCGAACCCAAACGCCCCTGTCTCTGGTGTTTCTATAGATCTGAAATACTGTTGGAAGTGTGTGGTCCGGGTGCCGACGCCAGCAGAGGAGGAGAACTCGAGTTCAAAATGAAATCATTCACTGAAGAGTCATTGATCACCTGTTTGCCAGATGTTCATATTTTCCTATAATTTATAGGATAGTTGCCGACTCCATTCGCAAGCGAATACTCTTGATGGATCATCTTTTCAGTAGTTTTGCAGCGTATCTTTATTATTTTTCGTGTGAAAGGTGCGTTTTTACACCAGCAAGGGGACGTGTACGCTCAAACGGTTGAGTTCGTTTTTCACATTGTACAAAGTACTTCATCAGATGTTTTGGTGGAAATGGATGCTTTTGGTTCGATTCGTGTTCCAAGAGTCTTGGTGACTAACATTGGGTGCACAAGGGTAGATGACGTCATTTTCTTTGTCAAAGGTTCCGAATGAGACGGATTTTCTTTCTCCATTTACATTTTGATTGATCAGGCAGTGTGACCGTTTCTGAGAAATTGTTCACCGTAAAGTGCAGCATTCCAAGTTGTGACTGTTTTTCACATGATTGATGATCATGTCAAAATAATCTTGCCTCGGAGATGGAAGCTCTGTTCAGAGTGTTATGTTCATCCAATCGTTAGACGGATATGATTGGTACAGACGTGAATTATTCTCAACATGCTTCCTCGTGCTGTTCGATTTTCTGTACATATGTTTTGAATATACTGTGCGGAGTCGATGCCTTTCTTTGGTTGCCTGTGAAAAACGCGAGATCATCTTCCAGAGTCGAATTTGGAAGTCTCGCCACATTTGTAAAAAGAAAAAGTGACCAGCGTTGCAACAGAACACACATGTCTTGAATTTGTTACTCATTGAATTTATCATGTGGAATGCAAAGTTTCGTTTAGTTCCAGAACTGCAAAGTAGGAACGCCAACCTCAAAGTTCAGTGTCGTAGTGAACTGGTGATCAGAACAAACACAATGCTGTGTGGACGTTCAGCTGTTCACAGAAACGCTACATTTCAGTCGAACCCTTCTGTGACATTGAATCGTTTTATACATCTGTAATTACATTGTACATTTCTTGTTGTGCTTTTATCAGTGGCCTGCTCCTGTAAAGTGTTACTGGCCTTCTGCGAAAGGGAATCGAGTGGCAAGTTTCACAACCTTTGTATTTCTAGCGAACTCATGATTTAGAAAATGTGACGTTTGGTGTTGGCTTGCAATGCAACTGTAAACTGTCCCTTCAAGAACCGCATTTACGTTTCGTGTTCAAAAAGGTTTGTTCCTATTGATAGCACAACTGTCGGCGTGCAATTGTGTTGCTAGTAAACTCCAATTCGGCACTGAACGGAGATTCTTCCACGATCTTCATTACAAACACTCGAACTGCAGTAGCGCATCTCGACTCACGGTTCTCTGTTTTTCAATGAGACATTGTAAAGTATCTTTGTGCTGTAATCAGGCAATAAAAAGACGCAAAATGCACAGTTGTGATTTCCTGGTGGCATTCCGTACGTTGCGCCACGAGTACATGGAACAGTTCGAGACAAAGGTAGAAACAGCTGTCCTGACTCGGCTTTGCCTTTCTGCGAGAGCAGGCGAACAATTTCTTTCACATTCAAATGGTCACTTGAACTCAAACGTGTCCCATCAACTTGTCAAATGCACCGACAGGTCGCGCTGTAAAGCGTCAAGTTCAAATAGGACCGCCATTTCCAACTGCTGCACCCGTTTTGAGATTCCACACCTGTTAATCTGACAACCGTCCAAGAAAGTGCGACAGGCAAGATGGATGTCAATCATCACTGGATGAGCTGCTCGATGAGTCGGAGGACATAATTTCGACGTCCTCGTTTTCCTTTGTGTGCGACTTGGTGTCCAGAGTATGGTGGGTCTGACCGGCAGCGGCAGACAGGGAGGAAGCGGAGGCAGCGCCGAGGTCGACGGCGGCGCTGTGCTGCTGCCACGTGAGCGACGAAGTGGCGCCACTGTGCTGCTGCGACGTCGGGATGCTCTGATCTGAAGAGTTAGAGGAGTTGCACGTGCAGCCACCACAACCACTGACATCATGAAATCGACACAGGTCCTGAAAGTGGACAATTCGGAAACTACAATACCTGCATTGTACTGCGCAGTTGCTCTTCCAGCCGTCAGCGTGTCACCCAGTGACGGCTGCGCTTGACTGGGAGCGTTCAAGTCACCCACGCCTCTTCCCAACACACCAAGTCGCATGTCCATTTCCGTCGGATATGGTCTCCGTTGATCACCTGCAACAACAACAAAAAATGCCCAGCAAGTCAGTTTCATGTTGATGTCTAGCAACTGTTGTTGTTAAACTGCAGATTTCTTTGTTTCGTGGCCACAGTATGTGAGCAGAAGCAGCTTACCTGGTGCCCAGTTTGGAGGCGCCGCAACAGCATTGCTTGCGCTGATTTTGTGTGCGTACTTTATCAGTTCTTCGGACGAAATTTTCTTGGAGTTGGCTTGTTCAATTGATTGTAATTTCTTCTTGGCTTGATAAATAGCACTGGTCTGCAAACACCACAACAGGGACCTCTCCAGCTCCACGCACGTCACATATGGATTGCACTTTCGAGTATGGTTTGCTCGTGCTAAAAGTCCCAATGCGACCAAGAGTGGAGGGCAAGATGGCACGTTGATCAGAAGGCAATACGTGTACTCACCAAGACAGTCTCCGCGTCTTTGAGCGAGCGCTGTAACTGTTTGAGGTTTGCGTCTCTTTTGTCCACCTCTGCTTTCAAAGCGTCGTATTTCTCCTGCAATTCTGCTTGTTCTTGAGCTGTAAGGACAAAGATGAAAACAGCGTGTTGAGAGACAATGACGGAACGAGGATACGGTTCGGAGGAACTCTGAACTGAAGGCCACACAGGTCAAATATGCTTGGAGACAAAACCACAGTGCGCCTTCCCGTTGTTTGCAGGATACCCCCAAAGGATATCTGTGAAAAGTGTGGATTCTGTCCTTCAGGAAAGACAGGTTCCTGACCAAATTGACCATTTCTTCACAGTCAACTCACCAGTCTTCAAAGCATTTTGCAGCTCTTTGTCCTTCTGCACCAGCAGGTCAATCAACTGATTTATGCTCAAGTCCTCCGGCTTCTGCCCTCTCGGAGCACACAATATTTCGAACAATTCCCTGCAAAGGTGGAGAGATCAAAATAGTATGACGTGCTCGCAAACGTTCACAAGTTTCACCAAGATGTTTGAACAGCTTTCTTCGAGTTTGCTCGTTGTCGAGACAAACTGGTGCAAACAAGTGGAAATGCCTTGTGCGAGAATGCCTCACAGGCGATTCTCTCAGGTGAGCATGCTTCCCTCCAATTGTGCAGCACATTCCCCTCAGGTGGTGCAAAGGCCATGTTGGCCGACCCTGATGTAACGGGATCCCAGGAAACACTTGGATCAGATTTCGAGTTTGGGGAAATACGTTCAAAAATGGAGTTTGCACGAGTAGTTTTCACGGCACAATTACGGTAGCTCGGCGGTACAAGGTTTTGCAGACAGCACACGAAAGACAGCTGAAAATGGCTGAAAAGACAGATTTCTTGTATCACTGACCACCAGTTCAAAGAGTGCACATATGTTGAAAATGTTGCAAATTTGAAACACTTCCAGAAATCTTGGACCAAGTTTCCCAAGGGTTGCTCGGATAGTGGGTCAGAGAGCGTGTGATACTTCGACGAAACTTCTTTCTGTGCCTGGGCAATTCAGGCCTGGGAAGTCCAGATGTTCCCAGACCTCAGTTGGTCTCAAGACCCCATTTGTTTGCTTCACCCAAAAAGTTGCTGCACATTGTGCTCAGGAAATATGATCACACCAGGGGGGTGAAGCCTGGTTTTGAAGCTGTTATTGTACCGATCTATCCACACTCAGCAATTCAAGTCTGTCCTGAGACATGTGTGCACAGCAGTGAAAATGGCAACACACCTGAAGTGGGTGGACAAGAGGCAGAATCTGCCCATGAATCTGGGGGTGCAGGCTGATTGGCTTGACAACACACTGGTCAATGAGGTTCTTGCAATTATGTGTCTCATGAAGTTTCATCAGTTTCCCAGGTAAAGGTTCAAAACACAACTGGGCTGGTCAAAAACACATGAAAGGTACAATTTCAAGTCGAGCTGAGCCGTGCCTTCGGCTGGCTGCGTCAGGCGGGTTGAAGACTGATGGCGAGTTTGAGCAAACAGGCCGCAACCTGGAAACGCAAACGTAACTTTTGACTGTCACAGCATGCCAAAAGTTACGTTTGCGTTTCCAGGGTTGCGGGTTGTTTGCTCAAACTCCCCATTGCCTAAGAAACTCACGGTCTCAAATTTCAGGCGTGAAAACGTGGCGAAAGCAAGATCTTATCTTACTGCCACTGTGTTTGCTCAAAACGTATCACTGCAGTGTTTACAATGCATAGAGACTCCAGATCTAGGTCCACCAGTGGTGACACACGAAATAGATCCACTGCAACACGACTTCCAAGCCGAATGAATGCTTTGGAACAGACAAGAACCCACGACACGTAGTGCAGTACGATGATTGTACATGGTAGATCTATAGAACAGTGGAAATAACACACAGTGAAAGGTTCATACTTCGTGACAATTTCAAAGTCATCGACGAGGGAAAGCAACTGTTGCTTTGTGCTGGGCGCAGACATCTTGGAAATGGCAACTTCCGCCTGCGCCAGACCACGAAATTGAAGTGAGCCAGTCGGTGTAATCTGATTCAGTTCCATTTAATGATGAATTAATTGATATAGTAGAGTTTATTCAAACAAATTAAACGTGTCAACTGAAGACAGGAATGTCTTCACTGACAGTGTGAAGCGGGAAGTCCGGTGTTGGATTGGCATTTTCTGTAACTCAAAATTTTGCTTGTGCAGCTGAACAGATATAGCGAACGAAATCACACACAAGTGGAAGAAAACTCGAGCAATTTTACCAATTTCTTTTTGTTTTATCAACTTTGGGCCACAAAATATGAACAACAAGTTTGATCCGTAAGTAGTCAACGGTAGTAGATGCTGGTGAATCAATAGTTATAAAATTTGTCAGGTATTAGTCGAAAAAGGGAACAATATGTCAGCGTTCCGTGTTAGCCTGCTTCACTGGTCAATTTGCCATTCCGTCCATCCGGAATTGCTTCAGAATTTGTAATTCTGGTCATTTCGCATTTATCTTGGCCATTCAACTTTGTAGGACGGAAGGGCCTTTCCAGAATTGCAATGAATTGACTCGTTGACAAATCTAACACCACCCAAAGTTCACGACACACACAATTGGCAGTCCCCCCCCCCTCGCCGCGCATTCATCTGTTTCGAATTCTGAAACTTTTTGTTGTTATTCCGGAGGCATTTGGCAACTTCTGTGTTGAAATCAGTCAACCCTTCCACAAGTCACATCTCATCCTCATCCATCTCCAATTCCATCTCGAAAGAATTCCGTGATGTACCGTTTTCGTTCTGCACAGTGAAATGGGACAGAATTATTCAAATCGTGTTCTCTTTGAGCGATTTCGAAATGACGGAATTGCAAACCGAACCCATTCTTAGAAGACACACACACACGCACAAATCCTTTTGAGGTGCCAAACAACAGTGTGCTTGTCGATCGTTGATTGCAGTTTTCTCGCGACACAACCCCCTTGCGCATTATTCATTGGGAATAAATATCCCCTGGATATCACCGATGTCCCACTGTGGCCTCAAATTTCACTGGAGCCTCAAAATTGCACCGAGTTTGACACACTTTCACACTTTCATTGCAGACTGAAAAGTGAGGACAGTGGTGAGGACGAGAATGGAGAGAAAAACAAAGAGAAACAGGTGAAATGAAACATGTCTCTTCCTTGTGTACATGATTTCTTTTTGTTATTTGTTGTTGTTTTTAGGTGATTTGAGGAGCTTAGTCCGATTTGTGAGCTTTTGGAAAAAGCGAGTGAAATCGGAGCAAGCAAAATCAAATCACCTACAGGCAGGGTCTTCCAAAAGTATGTGTACACCTGTTTCATAGTCAAAATGAGGATTAATGTTGGATCTTTTGGGCTCTTTAGTTCAATTTAGGTTGGGGATAGTGCACCAGGAAGGATTTTAGGAACTTTGAATTTTGGGGTTCTTTTGGTCAAAAAGTTCAAATTTAGAAATGTGGAAAATATGGGGTATGGATGTAGAAATGGCTCTGTATCTGAGAAAGTACAAAAATTTGGTGA
>JAAUXT010025899.1_pt1 | contig 17691 bp, 20 predicted proteins | sample 7278171 | NCBI WGS metagenome assembly JAAUXT01 (sample SAMN14350112, study PRJNA611818) | marine sediment metagenome | isolation source: surface marine sediment (1.8m) | place: French Polynesia: Moorea | collected 2018-08
GCCAAATCAGAGCAAGGCAAATCAGAGCAAGCCAAATCAGAGCAAGCCAAATCAGAGCAAGCCAAATCAGAGCAAGCCAAATCAGAGCAAGTGAAATTTCCTCAAATCACCACGAGCTCCATGGAGCTATTTTATTCTCAGAAGCGTCTTGCTGAGGTCGGTGGCCTTTGACTTCCACAAGATCAAAAACGGCTTTTTTTGCCAAAAGTCGTCTCTGAACTCCATTATCCAGGGCGTTTTTTGCTGGGATGTTTTTCTTGAGGACGGAGGAGGTCGGTGTCCTGATTTCGATCAGTTGAGGAAGTTGGAGGTGGAGCCATCGATGGGGGTATGTTCTGTTTCCGACCGCGCGATGGCGCTGTCAGCGGAGTGCGCTTGTTGTTTGTGCGGTACAGTGTGCGTGTGTGCGTGTGCGTGTGTGTTTGTGTGTGTGCGATGTGTGTGAGTGTGTTTATCTTTTTGGATGTACGTGATTGTGTTTGTGTCTGAGTGTGTGGATTCGTGTGAGTGTGTGTGAATGTGTGTGTTTATGTGACTGTGTGTGTGTACAAGGGTCTGTGTCAGTACTTTTGCGTTTTGTCTGCATGAATGAGTGTGTTTTTGTGTGAGTGTTTGTGTGAATGTCTGTGCGTGTGTCCGCGCGAGTGTTGTGAGTGCGTGTGTGTATGAGTGTGTAAAAGTTTTTTTGGGAGGGTCTCGCGTCAACATGTTATCTTGCGAATAGCCAGAAATTCCGTGCTCATTTCCACTACACTGTTTTTCTTTTCCAGAAAGTTGATGGATGGGGGTGCAGTTTTTATGGATCGGGGTGCAGTTCTAGAAAGTTGATTTGATGGAAGGGGTGCAGCGCCCAAACCTCGGCCTCAGACCCTGGGCCCCATGCCTGGGCCCTGGACCCAATGACTTGCAAGAATACTGTACATGTAGGCCGAGGTGTCCGTGTTTTGAAGGGGAAAACGTTGACGGATTGCAGTGACATTCACTCAGAAAAATTCATCAAAAATCCAGTCATGACTTCATAAAGTGACGAAAGTTCCGAGCAAAACATGTTTATCTGTCCACATACGTTTGGTGAGTGTTGCTGTCGTGTGTAATTGGCTAGTTACAGAATCAAGCCTTCGGTGACTTCAATGGGACACGACGTCCATTTCTTGAAAAAAAAAAATTGAAAGTCAAACTGGAAAGGACACACTGAGAAAGAAAGATCGAGGTTGACGCAGCACCGTCGCCTACAGGTAAAGACGGGTGATTCTGGGACACCATGTCCAAAAATAAGAACAGAGAGTGAAACACAGAGGCGTCACACACTCAGCTTGTGACGTCCATGTGACCCAATTTCCATTCAAAAAAGAAACTTTTTGACGACGATGGAAGTCTTGGGAGTCGTTACCTGTGTCTTATTACTCATTATGTTTCATCAAAGATCATCATATGTCATTACAACTCAATAAGACGTCGTCTCACTCATTAAAACGCGCCGTGCGGAGAGAGACGATGGGCTGGATAAGGAGAAGCACCCCGAGGGAACGGCATGGGGCGGGATTTGGGGAGGAGAGGGGAGGGAGGAGAAGGGAAGGGAGAGAAGGGGAGGGTGGGGAAAGGCTGGGAACAAGAGGGGAGGGGTCCGGGGCAGGGGTGGGGAGGCAGGATAGGGGAGGGGATGGAGGGGAGGGGTGGGTGGAGAGCAGGAGGGGTAGGTAGGGGAACACCGAGGAACCTGGGAAGAGGGGGAGCAGGGCTGGGGAAGGGAGAGAGATGGGAATGGTGGGGGTGAGTGAGAGGTGGAGAGCCTGCGGCAGAGGGCAAGCTCGAACCACGCCTGATGCCCCCCATGGACCCACAACAAAGCGTTCCTCCAGGGCTGCCAGAATCATTTCCCCTGGATCTACCCCAAATGTCCCTGGATGTGCTGTGGGTTCTGTCTGTGTCTGGCCTTTGTCGGGTCCTTGGCTGCAGATCTGGCTTCATTATTTTTCTCTGTATCTGCCCCTGGATGCGTCCCTTGATCCACCCCAAAAACTGCCCCTTGATCTGCCCCTCAAACTGCTCCTGAATCCACCACTAAACTTCCCCTGGATCTGTCCCTGGATCTGTCCCTGGATCTACCCCTGGATCTGCTTCTGGATCTGCCCCTGGATCTGTCCCTGGATCTGTCCCTGGATCTGCCCCTGGATCTGCCCCTGGATCTGCCCCTGGATCTGCCCCTGGATCTGCCCCTGGATCTGCTCTGACTGTACCCATGGGTCTGTTCCCACCTGTCTGGATCTGTACGTGAATCTGCTCTAGATCCTCCCCGGATTCTGCTGCAGCCCCTTCAGCCTCAGGTGGCGTTCCGGATTAAAATCCAAATGCAATTATTTTGGGGTTCTCGACCGGAAAATTTCAATTTCAAGAAAAGTTGGAAAGACTTGAAACTTTTTGCTGTGCGCTGGATTTTACTTCGCACATGTGCACCAAGCATTGTGTGACAAAATACCGGTTATGGCGTTCGTGGCCAGTCTCAAGTCTTCGCACATTGCGGTTGATCTGATTGTCTTGAATTCTGAGTTGACATGTTGCCTGCAACATTTTTGTCTGTGAGCAAATTTGTCTCGATTGCCAAGAAAAAAATACCTGGTATTCACTGATCTTGCTGTTACATTTTTGTGAGAATATATGGAATGAACTTCCAAGCTTCGTTTCTCACAGAAAAGACACTGTGTTGGGTGTCGGGGTTCAGGAGCAGTTTCAGGTTTCAAACGCCTCAGATTCTGTTTTTCTGCCTGGAACATGCAAATGGATCCCCTCCTGCCTGGAGCGCCCGTCTGCATTGATGTGGTTTGGATTCACGGCGCCTTGTGATTCAGCTATTTATCACGGATTTCTGTGCACTTTGATGATAATTATAACCGCACACCCACGTTGCTGTGGAAATAGCGGAGAGTTGCTGTGAAGCTAGTTTCGAGATGTCACCATGACACCTCCTCAGCCTTGAGGATTGCTGCTGCCGCAACGCATACACACGAGCGTGTATATAAATAGTTTTCCCCGAGTTTGAAGCCGGATTTGGTGCAATTTAAGTTTCACATATAACCTCACCCTATTCACTGTCCTTCTTCTGGAAATTCACAAGCACATTATTTGTTTGCTAACACGTGTGTCTCTTCTCTTTTGGGACATCTTTTCGTCGGCACACACACACACACGCACACGCGTGACTGACTGACTGACTGATTGACTGACTGACTGACTGACCCACTCACTCACTCACTCACTCACTCACTCACTCACTCACTCACTCACTCATTCACTCACTCACTCACTCACTCCTGCATTCACCATACACTCAAGCAGTTCTCATGCTGGCACTAGCACCCATACACACAGCAGGTACCCGGAGTCGTACGTGTTCACCTGTTGGAAAAAAACACACAGCTGAAATTCGGGCGCCTGCGTGTAAACGTCTTCACTCACCAAATGCAAGTTCACGCAGAGAAGCCGGTGAAGTCTTCTCTTTCTCCGATGGAAGCTGAGAAGCGACTGCTGCAGAACCTGCCGCCTCTGCAGTGAGCGAAGGGCAAACATTTCGGAAAGACAAGACAAAGCAGAACACAGGTGTAAAGATGCGATGTCGTTGGAGTTTCTGATTGAGCTTCACTCAAAACAGGTTCACAACAAGACACCCTTACCCCTTTGACCGACAATCGTCGTGAGTTCGAAGAAACCCCCTCGAACAGTCTTCCCCTTTTGTTCACAGCGACATTCTGGACACTTCAGTGTTTCATTCTTCACTATCTCCCTCAGACACGAGTTGCAGACGGTGTGCTTGCAGAGGAGTAGCCTGCGGGCGTGCTTCCCCCCGTCTCGGTACTTCTTCAAGCACACACTGCACTCAAGATCAGGAGGAAATCGCCCTCGAAAGTCCAAAACTGCAAGGTACAAAAGATGAGTTTCACTTGCAAAATGTTCTTGGATCATGATTGTTGTGAGGGGGCATGCAATGCCACAGGTTTTCGTCTCATGCATCATAGATCTTGACCAAAAAGTCCACACATTTCTGAGCTTTCCGCTGCAGATTACCTGTGTTGTGACAAGGGCAGAACCTGTCGGTGTAGTGGAAGTTGTCTGCGCCAGGCCCTGCGAGAAGTTCACCCGTCACCAGTTCCGCAAGCTGCTCTCCCGGCTCCCAGGACGGGCACAGAACCTTGAAGCGGCTGCTCTGTGGGACTCTGCAGTTCTGAAGCTTGCTGGAGATGAGTTTTGTCACTTCCAGAAGTGACTTTTCCGGGTGGCTCTTCAGTGGACCTGGTTCGGCCCAGACAGAGATGTCGACGATTGAGCCGTGAGGGAGCGAGGCAGCGAGGACAAGTCCATTCCCGAGGTCGAAAGAGGCGTACCCGTAGGAGAGGTCTTCGTTGTCTCTGATGGGCCAGCTCTTTGAACATTCAACGACCAGTCTGGAAAAAGCCCCAACGTAGATAAGTTCGTCATGCTTGGCGAGATGCCTGGCTCTGTAGACAAGCTTTGTGGTGTCAGTTTCTCTGAGCTCAACGTTCTTGTGTGGCAGCATGCTGGGAATAATGAACTGCTGCTGCTTGGGATCTTGAACTGAGCCGACTGGCAGCATCAGGTCCACCCTTTGTAGTATTGCAGTCAGAAGTTCGACGTTTTGGCCAACAAGCAAGTGCTGCAAGGTTCTGAAGTCAACTCGCCCTTGCAACAGCATTCGAGACTTTTCTTCAGCGAACTTCTCTGGCGCGATGATTTTTTTGAAAACGTCAATCATATTCTGAGGGTCAGTCATCAGATAGTTTCTCATTCCAATTTGAGGGAAGTACAGGAAGTTTCCCATGGCGTGGTGGTAATTGTAAAATGCCTGCAGTTCCACTGCACTCATGCTGTATCTTGCTGCCAGCTGGTCCAAATTTTGTGAAATTCCGAAAGAGCTTGCTTGGTAGACGTCTGCTTCCAGTTTCAGCCACCTGACTGGCACCGCTGCTCCCCATGTGAACTGTGTTTCACCTGAAATAAGTTTTGTTTGTTGGGTGTTAATGTTGCGGAAAACTGCTCTTCTGAGGTTTTGGAAGTCTTCTTCACGGTTAGTCGTGTTGTCCATGAGGAAAATGTTCTCTTCTGGAAGAAACCGAAGTTCATTCTTTTCCATAATGTTCTGCACACTGTTCAAGAACTGCTCAGTGTACTGCTGCGTGCCTTCGACTGGGATCTGATCTTTGTGTGTGAAGACCAGAAGGATGCTCTGTGGTTTCTCATTGGACTTGAGTTGAATGGTTCTCAGCCAATAACAGAGAAGATCCTGTTGGGTGTTTGGGACCCCAGCTTTCTGACCCTTTTCGTTTTTTTGAAGTGGCTCTGTGAGGGATTTGCTGATGTCCATCACTATGATGTTCACTGCGTTGGCGTCGAAAAAGATGTGGTGAGTGGTGTAGAACTCTGTTTGTCCACCGAAGTCCCACAGCTGGATGATCCCATTGTTCCTTTCGTCTGCAGAATCTGTTGCTTGGAGGTTTCTGAGGTTTTTAGCCTCTGCTTTGATTCTGTTTCGCTCAGTCGTTTCTGCTCGCAGTTTCAGTAGCTCTTCAGTGTTTGTTTGAAATTTTCGATTTTGTTCTTGTACTTCTTCCAAGAGAGCCTTTTTGTTTCTTGATTGAATTTCCTTTCGCAGGTCTTGTGTTGCTGCTTCTAGTCTCCTTCTCGGTTCCTCTGTGACCAACAGGAGTTGCTTTTTGTACTCTTCTGATAATTGGGCTTTCTGCAGCTCTGTTAGCTGTGCTTTGAATTTCTGCAGCTCTTCTATTGCAATTTGAAGCTTTTGCCTATCCTGTTGAGAAACACGAAGCTTTTGACTTTGTTCTCCAGCTCTTCGGAGTTCCTGCAGAGCTTCTATTCTTGCAACTTGAATCTCGTGTAGTTTTTGGAGTTCTGAGTGCTCTGGTTTTGCTTGAACTTCCTGCTTCCTCTCAACCATTTCGTGTTCTCGCTCTTCTCTGGTAACTTTTTCTTTTGTCAGGTTGCCTGTTTCTTCTTTGGGTTGTTCGTGTCGGACATCAGTAGTCGTGTGATCAATTGGCCTGCTTTTTGCTTCATGGAAAGCCAGTGTTGAATTCGGTGACTGATTGTCAACATTTGGTGGCATTTGCCCTTCGCCGATAGCTTCTGGTTCAGGTTCTGCTGCTACTGTTGCACTCAGCATTCGATCGTCCTGTTTTTGGTGCTGTGGCATTGCTTTGAGATTTTGTGCTGGGTCAGTTGCAGAGGGTGGAACTTCTTCTGTCGGAGGTTGCACACAACGGGCCAACTGCTGGAGTTTCTCTCGTTGCAAAGCGGTCGAGCTCAGAATGGACTCAGACCAGGTTGAACCTTCAGTGAGATCGACCTCGACTCGGTGGGTCTCGATACCGTTGATGCTGCCGATGTCCTCAGTGAAAGCCTCCCCCAGCAGCCTCCTGGTCAGAGTCGTCTTCCCAGCGCCGCTGTGTCCGATGATGTTGATTCTCGCTCTGTAGCTCGGCTGCTGCCCGTGCTTCAGAGCCTCCTGGTACGATTCTGCAGAGAAGCATCGCAGCAAACTCAACGATGGTGCTTTGGTGAACAAAAGGAAATTTGACCCACGAAAAATACCGTTGAAAAGCTACCGATAAATTTTGGGTCCAAGGTCGTGTGTTGTTGAACTACAGATGGACCCACGGCTTTCGAATGACACTTGACAAATCCTTGGTTTGGTTGGTCTGAATGGTCAACTGTGATTTGGACAAATCCTGCAAAACACGAGACATGACATAAAAATATGAGCAGTGATAACGGATGACTCCAGCAAAACGACAGAAACCATTGTTGAAACAGAACAGCAGGTTCTGACCTCTTTGTTGCAGCACTATAACCGCCAAATGTTCCATTCCGGATTTCAAGAGTGCCTCGTAGAGTTTGAGCCACGCCTCAATTGGATCCTGAACAGTCCTCCTCCAGTGATGAAGTATCGCGTATGCCGACTTGCTGTTCTCCTTGCTGTTTTTCAGACTCTTATCCACAGTACTGTTTGGAACTTGAAGGTGACCAGCCAATGTCCGAATCCACTCCTCCTCTTTCAGAAAATTGCACACATTCACAAGATCGTTGTCGTTCAGTGGCCTCTGAAAATTAAAGAAAAGCACGGACTTGCAATAAATTGAAACTGCACTTGCTGTGGTTGAAATGTTGCGGATGGTGCCGCAAGGATGTGAGAGTGAACATGAATAAGAACGAAACAAGCAGCAACTTCAACTGTGATGTCACTGTGGTGTTTGTTTCCGCGTGGAGGGGTAGGGATATGATGGTAAGGGGACAGCCCTGGTTGGGAAGGGGTTTGTTGTGTGTGTGTGTGTGTGTGTGCGTGTGTGTGTGTGAGAGAGAGAGAGAGAGAGAGAGAGAGAGAGAGAGAGAGAGAGAGAGAGGCTGGCTTGCATGTGTGTGGGTGTTGGGGGTGGTTGGATGTGTGTGTGTTGGAGTGAGGGCTGGTGTGATTTGGGGGTGCGTGTGTTGACACAAATTTGGTGTTGGGAAAATGGAGCCCCAGTTGAAAGTGGAAGTGGATCCAAATGAGGACAAATGGTTCCTTACTTTGCAATCCTGCCTCGTTGATCCAACAACAACTTGTCTCGCTTCGGTGAGAAACGCTGGATGTTCTTCGTCTGGAAATGTGCGTGTTCTTGTGAGTGTTTTTATTGCACGAACCACAAGCAACCCAAGTCAATCTCTTCACAATTCTGCCGTCATGAAAATTTGGGAAAATGCCGCCCCCAACCCCCCCCCCCAAATACCCAAAATTTTTCTCTTGAAAAGTTCTGTTGGGGTTTTGCATCTGCACAGACTCCATCAAAGTGATGTTTTGGCAAATTGACAGGAATAAACGCCCAAATCAGATCATTCGACTGACCTCTCGGGCCCAGAAGATTCAGAGCCAAAGGCCCCAGACCCGTTCTGACGAACGCCTCGTACAGATTAACCCACGACTCCTCGTCACCAGTGGCATTCCAAATCTGCAGCACATGTCCCGCCACCAACATGATGTCTCGATTTGTCTCTTTCAGCCGACGTTCCGCAACGATGTTGGGCAGTTCAAATTGAGTGGCCACTATGCGAAGAGCCACTGCCTCATTCAGGAATTGAGTCACATAGAAAACATCCAGGTCAGTCAGTGGTCTCTGGAAAACATGAAAATGATTGATACACGTGCACGTAAATTTCATCATCCATCTGGACTTCTTCTGAAACTTCACCTTGTTGTAAAGTGTCTGGGCGTTGTAAGAAAGAAACACCACTGTCATCAGAACAAACTTGTGTGCAAAAGGCCCACCTTTCATCTCTTCCAGTCTGCCTCCTGTGCTTCAGCAACTGAACTTCCCGCACCAGCCACCTCTGGTTGCTCGTCAGCTGATAGGAACAAAAGCACACTGGCTTAAGCTTCTTGTGCCTTTGTACTTCCGCGTTTTAATCTTTGCGTGCGACATAAACCATGCAGATATTACAAAGCACAAACAACAAGACGTGTGAGCCTGACTCGTCTGTGAGTTTGACTCATCTTTCCAAAACTAACGTCTGTTTGAATCTTTGAGAGAAAGGTGAATTGCACAGGCTGGTCAAGTCAAAGCACACGGAAAAGGGAAGAGGCACCAATGGCCACAGACCTTCTTGCGCCAAGACTTCCTCTGCCACGTGCACCAATCCTGCAGTGCCAAGTGCATTGTAGAGCAAGACCCACGCCCTCACAGGATCGTTGACAGTTTTTCTCCAGTTCTTGAGCAACTCATGGGCTGCCAACCAGACGTGAGATTTCCCCGTCAGAAGTTCAGGAATTCCAAGACAAGTGGCCAATGTCTGAATCAAATTGTTGTCGTCAAGGTGAAAAGATACGTTCAGGATGTCCATGCTGGTTAAAACTCTCTGCAAGATTCAAAGGGAATGAACATTCAAACTATTTTGTCAGAGATTACTTCCATGTTTGAAAGTGTCTCTGTTCCAATCACAAGAGCGATTCCTGAAAAAAAGCAAAATAATTAATTTGATGCAACGGAAGAAGCGGGCTTTTGTTCGTGACGAAATTGTAGGCAAACCTTGTGTTTCATCCAGTCTGTTTTCGCTGATCCGGTCATACCTCCTGGAATCCCTCCTGTGGCTCCTTCTGAACAATCAGTCATGTTCAAAGTTATTTTTACAGGCTCAACAACCTGAACATTTCACGTGTGCCTGATTTCTGCCAATTGAACATCTATCGACTCACCAAAATCAGGAAACACTCTGGAAGCAATTCGTCCAAGTCCAGACATGTGAAGAGCGTGAATCAGGTTCGTCTTGGCCTGCTTTTCATCAGGTTGTGCGTTCTTCCAATCAGATATGATGCGCAGGGCGGCGCCTGAAAATTTCCTGTTGTCGTGCAGAGCGCGTTCTATCCGCTGCTCATGTACGCCGAGAGCTGATCCCAACATGCGGACTTCTGCTGCATTCTTCAGCTGGTCCCGGACTTTGGTCAAGTCTCGGGCGGACAAACCCTGCAAGAAAGTCATGAAAGCAAGAGGCATCAACCCACCCTTGGGGATCCAATATTGAAATCACAGGGGGACTCCACATCCAACCTGATGACTCCCACTTTGATCAGCGAGAGCATTCACGAACTTTGTGTTTGTTTCCAGTCGAATTCAACGGGCATGTTTGGAGGACAGCTTGCACATGTGCAGCACTTGGAAGGTCTTTAACGATGACAGATTTGCAGTGAGGCATGAGGCCACGAAGAGATTTTGAAAGAAAAATTGTCCCTGTTCGAGATTGTGTGACGAACAATTGCATGACTTTTGGACAGAGGCCAATGCCCACCTTCTCGTCTTTGCTCCCAATTTCCATTGCGCCAGGAGATGGACTCCCTCTGTCAGACTCCGATGAATGTGCATCACCTGAAAAAGAATACGCGCCACAGATTCGCTGCTTCCAGTCACACTCTTGAGACACACCTGCCCGCGTGCACTGCGATTTTTTTGGAAGTTATACTCCAAGACACGGGTCACAGATTTGGTCAAGGGGCTTGCGAGGCAACGATTTACACAACAAGTTTGGGAGAGGGATTTAGTCAGAATGGAAAAATTCTCTCAAGCTCCATCAAATTTGCCGGAAGAAACTGGGTTTTCACTCACCAGAAGCAGGGAACACACTCCGAGCAATGCGTCCCAGTCCCGATCCTTGAAGAGCTCTGATGAGGTTTCCTCTCTTGTCATCAGGCTGAGTCCGTATCCACTCAATCAGAACTCGGTGACCAGCGGTGGCAATATCCGTGTCCTTCAGAGCCCGTTCAATTTTCTCATCTTCAACACCCAGGGATGACCCCAGCCTCCGAACCTCTTTGACGTTCTTCAGCTGTTGAGACACTTCGGAGAAGTCCTGGGTGGACAGAACCTCCTGCATGGAAGGGCGTGAATTTGTATTCAGAGACACAAGGCGATCCAGGTGAACTGATGTGGCAAACGGTTTCAATAAGAAAGCGAAATGCTTGTTTCCGAAAGAGCTGAGACAGCAGAAATCAACAAGGAATCTTTTTTCTGGAATGTCCTTTCGAGTCTTTTGAGTTTTGGAGTGTCAGACTGTTCACGAACAATTTACAAAATCCCCCCCAACAAAATTTCCCGCAAAAAACACACAAATTTCAGGCTTTATCGTTGTCATGAAGAGGGTGGACTTGACCCGTGATCTCCTTAGATTCGTCTCCTTAGATTCGAGACTGTACTGGACACGTCAACTCACCTTTGCCATCCTGATGAAAAATTTCCCTTCAGTTTTCAGCGATGAAGAGACACAGACGCGGAAGTCTCAACGTTGAATTCGGAAAATCTTCATGTTGGAGCCTCTGTATGAGGGGTGTTGCTCAACAAGACGGAACGCACAGTGTGTTTCCTTGTGAGACAGCAAGCCAAATATGGGAATGTGTAAGTGGGTCGATCAAATAGGAAGAGAGTCACAGTCCACGCAATGTACCGTGTTGCGTACTTCGTGCACAAGTGATCAAAATGTGATCTATTGTCAGCGCTCGAAAACGTTGATTGCTGACATGTGCCGTGCTTCTCGCAGAAAGGAATTGTGTTGCTTGTTGGAGAATTGTTTTGTTCCTTCGCTTTCATCTGTGGCGAGTGAGACGTGACGGGACTTCAGCGGCCGCTCCACGGCCATCCCCCGCGCTCGCTTTTTGTGCACAAAAGAAACATCATCCCCTGATTTTGCGCCCACGTTATTTTGATCGCGCGCTTCCTGAAGAGTCGGGCTCTCTCGATCGAGTTGTTTCGAGATCCGATCCTGCCGCTCGCCTGATTAGGTTGTGTTGACGACTCGTCGCAAAACAGAGGTGCGCGAGAAGCAAGACGCACTTGAACTTTGTGTTTTTGTGCGTTGTTCATACAGCCAACAGACAGGCTGAAGTGACGGGATCGTTTATCATGGTACGGTTTCGTCAATGCAATGAGACCTGCCAAAGAGTTCACGCACGGTTTTTTTTTCTGAAGATTCGTAACGTCAATGAAAACCACTCTGTATTTCAAGCGATCAAACATTTATTCAAGCACATTCGAAGATGCACTTCATCTTCATCTCGAAACATTTCCAATGTTTTTGCATCCAAACGGAAGGTGTCTTTTTCGCGTGGATTCTCTCAGTCGAGGATTTGTTCACTGAGCTGTCCAGGGGCGGATCCTGGTCTGGTCCAGAGCCGCAACAGGTGACAACAACTTGACGTGCAAAGTGCACAAAAAACATGAGAACAAAAGACTTTTTTCTGGGGTCAATGGGTCGGACTCACGAAAATCGATGATTTGTTCCCGTGGCTCAAGCCTGAATGAACCAATTCTTTGTGGAGAAATCATTGTGGGCATGCATGTTGTTGATGCTGTTTGTGGTATTCTCCGTCTGAGAACCTCCAATCTTGCGGTATCTGACTGAACTACTTTGGCACCGGTCTTCATCACAGGCCAGACTCTCAGTGATCGGTTATTCCAAACACCTCACTGAGAATCCGCAGCTGTCTGCACTCACGCAGCGCCCGAGTGAGGAGCTGAAACGCCTCAGCGTCTGTCGCGACGGTTTTGCGCCAGTCAAACAGGAGGTGGCGCGCTGCTTCCGTCACGGGACTGTAGCAGTTGATCGCTGTCTCCACCTGGTAGTCTGGGACCCCGAGTCTCGCAGCCAGGTAGCAGACCATGGTGTTGCTGCTCAGTCTGGAGGCCACGTCCAGCAACTGCACAGGGGTCAAGGTACCCTGAAAGAGCCCAAGTCAGATGTCCAGTTTGAATTTCAACAACTTGCTCGAAAATTGAGCTGAGCATTCGGCACCACTGTGTCAGACTCATCAATATCACACCTGGTCCGATTTGCTTGTTCAGCAAGTTCTGTACCGTCAGGTACACAACAAATGTTTGAATTTTGCACGTTGGTTGCACGGTTGCCACTAGAAAGCTTTGGTTTCCCTCTACTGTGTCAGACTTCAGTTCGGAACTCGTGAGCCACCTGCATCGAAAACCGCTCGGGATTGTTGGGCTCACCTGAATATCTTCAGAGACATGAGAGACGGCAGCTGCGACGTCTGCGCTGCTCTGCTGCTGAAATAAATGCCATTCACTCCGCATTGCGACAAGTTGCGTCAAGAATCAGGCTTCAGAACCAAATCACGAAAGACTCATCCAGGCCAGAATTTCAGAATTTTCGGGATTGACGATCAGCTTGAAGCGACCTCGGAAGTGAGTGAGGATCCCTGTGGCGCAGACGTGGACGTTCAGCCCGTCCAGGAAACGGACGCCGAATCTGCAGGAGTGGCAGACGTCGAACCGGAGAACTCTGCTCAGTCTCGTTCTCTGCAAACAGCCGGTGAAGGTGCGTCTCGTTTTGTGATGGGTTGAAAAGGGAGTCCTTGCAGATAGTGGATCTTGGCATCTGATCCACTCACACCCCCGACAATATTTTGAGAGTGATCATTCTTCACAATAGGTGCTAACTTTCAGCATTTGCAATTGTTTTCAAATTGTCTCCCCCCAACAACAGACTGAGACCCAGATTCGTCCCCCTGAGTCTGATGCTGGATCGCTTGGAGGTTTTTGTTTACCCTCTGGCTCAATCATCTGTGGACCATGCCAAAGTGCAGAATTAAAATTTGCATATTTCGACCTCAAGGGATTTGATCTTTGAAGCAAAACCACTTTGTTGTATTGTATTCGTACCTTCCTGAATTTCTTTCCTTTCCACAGATGGTCTCTGCCCTCCGGGCCCCAGAGCTGCATGTGAGGTTGAATTGCCATTGAAATCATAGTCTCAAGTGGGTCGAGGTCTTGTCCCGAAATGTCGACATTGCCTTGCTGGACAAGTGTGAACTGGTTCTCGCCTTGCACGGCTTTCAGTTCCTGGCCAAATAAAAAGCAGTGGTTCAAAATGGGTTCGAGGAAAATTTTTGGGTTTTGCGTGAAAACTTCTCCAACTCGTACTTACATTTTTGAAATCGCAGATGTCATACAGGGGGCTTCCGAGAATTGCATTGATTTCAGCTGTGGTTGTTCCTTCTTGTCCCTCATCCGTAAAGTTTGTGAGTCTCCCAAAAAGGAACACGTGGACAATAGCTGCACATGTTTCACCACATTTACAAACAAACACACTGAAGGTGTCAGTCACAATGGTGATGCGCTTCTGGTCAATGGAGAACGTCCCCTCCTGACCATTGCCTGTTGTATCCCTTGTCAAGTCCTTGGCGATGATGCTTTTATTGTCTGTTTTGTAATGAGTGACCTTGACATCCGACCAGCGTTCTGCCCTTTGAAGGCAATGAGGAATGTTCAGTCTACATCTTGTCAACTGAACAGGTGCTTTGGAAATTGTCTGCAGAGGTGAGAACTTCACCTCAACAACGGGGGAGACGATGCATTCTTCTCCCTGTGGCAAGAACTGTTCAACCCTGGAAAACTCGGTGTGGACCTGGGTGAGGTAGATGCCTGGAGCACCAGCTGGAACCTGGAGGCAGACGTCAGAACCCGGAGCCTGGAGGGTCCTGGCCTCTCCCAGCGAGACGGTGGCTGCGAACTTCCTGTGGCCCTTGTGGCTGGTGACGGGGCAGGGGCCCCAGAGGCAGAAGTCTTCCGGTGGCGTCTGTCGAATCAACCGAAGCAGTGTTTCCATGGCTCCTGTGAACAAACAATGGCATTGTCTTTCCGATAGGAGAGAGCGTTCGAGGGATGCTCAGGATCAGACAAAGGTTTCGTTCCCATGCAATGGTGCACGCGGATGAGAATGTTTTGCAGGGCTTTGCAGGTTTACCTGTGGACTGTTCTGAAGTTGAAGAAGTTTGGTTCCCAGGGGTCAGAGTCGGTTGAGTCTTGGTCCTCGAAACGTGCGTTTGCTCAAGGGTGACTAAAATATAGAGCCGAAAAACGTTGTTGACTTTCCTTTCTTTTGAAACGCGACACAAGGAGTTTGAGTACTCCACGCATTGTTGTCTTCCAATGATTCGGACAATGTTTCACTTGATGTGTCATGAAATGTTTTTTGCAAGATACTCACTGCTGTCCTTTTCGTTGTGGAATGACTTCGTCAGGTACTTCAGCACCAAGTCTCTCAGGCAGAACTGTGATTCCTTTGGCGACCCTGAAAAAGGAAATACTGGTGTGCGTGCAGCAGGGGCAGCAGGACAGAAGGAGAGGATGTGGGAGGTTTCCAAGGGGCTCGTTTTTGTTACGAAAACAAGAACAAATGAAAAGAGATAGACTTTGCACCTATACAGGCACAGGCATGAAGGGGAAATCACTGTCAAGTCGTTTTGAAACGTTCGCTTGATCTTCAGTGAATGGAAGTTACCTTCGTTCAGAGAGGAACTACCAGCCGTCGGAGGCTCTGTTGGGTCGATTTTCATTGGTTTGTGCTGAACCTACAGACAAGGGGAGAGTTGATCATTGAGATGACCGAAGGAGAAGGGAATCAGCGGACCCAAACAGACAAGCAAAGTGAAGTTCACGCTGGCACCGCACGTGGGCAAACAACTGTCACCGAAACGCGTGGATCCGAAAACAAAGATGTTGATCCAACTCTTATTTTGGACAGAAGTGACTCACGCTTTGGTGACGTTTCTCAACACCAGCAACAACATCTGAAGAACCTGCGTCTGTGTCTGTGAATAGAAGAAAACAAACACGTCTGATGTATTATGCCACGGTGACAAACTCAAGTTCTTTCAGCAGAACATGATATGGTTTGCGAAGGAACAAGCAAAGGCAAATGCCAGTGACTTCTGACCTGGCTGGCCCAAGATTATTTGGGCCACAAGCTCCAGCCCAGAGTCGATGAGAGCCTTGTACAGCACGCTCCACGCCTCGTTGTCATCGTCACTTTCCAGACTCCTCCACCAACACTGGAACACTTCCAAAGCTGCCGGTCTGATGAGTCCACAGAGTATCAAGTTGTCGTCAACAACGAACTCTGGAACTCCGAGGTTGGATGCCAAAGTACGAAGTGAACTTTCGCTCAGGACACCGCTGACATGGAGAAAATCGCGATTGGAAAGGGATCTCTGTAAAGGTGAAACATCGCTTTCAGAAGAAGTCAGATTCAAAACTCCTAAAGTTGCTGGCAGCTCCCTAGAGCATCGCTCACACCTGCAGAAGCGATTCAAAAAAGGGTGCGTCTTCCGCCAGTTTTCCTCGCTTGCCCTCGTGAGAACACACACTTTGTTTCAAGAAAACTGACTTTCTCACCGTCACTTTCTTCCAGTACGCGTCCGTTGTGCCAGCAACTCGTCTCACTCCAGAAATTAACTCTGCAGGTCCGTCTTCTGGAAGATGCACGTAACGTCAAGTGACGTCTGTCTGTCTGTCTGTCTGTCTGTCTGTCTGTCTGTCTGTCTACCTGTCTACCTGTCTACCTGTCTACCTGTCTGTGCAAAACAACGAAATTGAAATGGAGGCCTTTTTGCCCTTCTGACCTCGTTTGTTCAGGAGCCAGTGAGCCACACTCTCAGACCCCGTTTCGACAAATGCCGCCAACAGTGTGTTCCACGCTTCTTCCTTATCAGCAATTGAGATCTTCCAGTACTGAAGCATGTCATATAATGCCGAAGTCATGTCTAGCATGCAGTCCAGGCTTCGATCAATCTCCTCTTGCGGTACTCCCAAGTGAGTCACCAATTTCATCTGAAGCAGACTGTTGTGGTGTAGGAGACGACAGACGTGCAGGATGTCCAGGTCGGTCAGTGTTCTCTGTGAATGAGAAGAAGTCTTCATCTGGGTGCATGGGTTGTTGCCAATAACACGAATTCCTTCTTCACCATTGAGTCAAGCGGAACCCAGAAGCTGAATGTTCAGCTGATCAACCAGTGGGTACCATGCAGTGCACATTCAACACTGGTCATGGGAGAAAGTACCCTCCTGGGGACCTGACTTCAACCTTTAGTTTGACATGCAAAAAGCTTTGAAAAAACTTGCAGCTTTGGTGCACAAACAGGGAAACAATTTTCTTTTTCAAGGGGAAGATTTGCTCGAGTCCCTGGCGTCCATAGATTCCATGTGCTTGGTCACACCTCAATTTATTTTCCTAAAAACTCCTCCACCAGCATTTGTCAGTTCTTCTGGACCCTCAAACCTCCCGTTTACCTTGTTCGGAGCCACTGTTCGTTTGTCTACACCAAGAATCTGCTGCACGACATCTCTGTCCAGCCACACACCTTCCGCAGAAGCCAGACTCAGTAACGAGTACATTTCCTGAAGAGAGACAAACATCAGATTGTTCCACGAACTGTCCAAGCGAAATCATGTCCAGTCGATGCATGATCCCTTAAAAAGTCTTGCTCGCGTGTCTTCTTTGTTTTAGTGAGGACTTCAAAGGTTTGTCACACATGCAAAGAAATGTCCTTTTGTCAAAGTGTGTGACCTAATTTTCTGCTTTCAGTTTCAGCGTTGCACGGTAGAAAATTCCTGTCCGTGCAACCACACACGAATCTTCATTGGAGAATGGCTGAACACGATGGCAGTGTTCGATTTACTGAAACTGAGCCCGAAACCAAAATTCCAGTTTGGTTTCACCCAAACTGCCTTTTGAGTTGGTTTCATTTTTGGCTTGGATTGGATGGGTAGATTGGTGAAATGATGTTCACTTCCCAGGAATCTGAAGCCAAACCGTGACAATTGGTTTCGGTTTCGCGCTCATTTCAGTAAATCGAACACTACTATATGTTTTTTCTGATCAAACTGGAACTCACCTGCACTTCATTCTCTGGTTGTTTCAACCAAATCCACTCGTAGAAGATTTCGTTGTTGTACGCGAGTGCATCGCAGCCGTGTGTTTCTTTCAGCGCCACCAAGTTGTCCACATCCAGGCCCAGATATTCCAATGCGATGTGTTCCAATGCGCTGACTGGTACGAGGCATGTTTTTTATCTTCCCGTTGTTTCGCCGATCTACCGTGGAAGTCTTCGTGCTTTTGCTCAAAACTTTCAATGCCAACACACAACATGCCAATGAACAATGATACATGCCAACAGCCAAAATTTTGACAGAAAAAGATGTGTGAAAAAGGTGTCAAAGATTGACTTGAATGCTGCAAATGGCAAAATGCTTACAAAGTCTCATGACAATGTTCTTCTTTTGGATCACAGTTTTCACTCTTGAAATCTTTTGAGTCTGTTTCATCAACACCTTCAACATCAAATGGTCAATTCAA
>JAAUXT010026164.1_pt1 | contig 17691 bp, 18 predicted proteins | sample 7278171 | NCBI WGS metagenome assembly JAAUXT01 (sample SAMN14350112, study PRJNA611818) | marine sediment metagenome | isolation source: surface marine sediment (1.8m) | place: French Polynesia: Moorea | collected 2018-08
ACAATTGGAAAGAAGTGGCTGTGAGTGAGTGAGTGAGTGAGTGAGTGAGTGAGTGAGTGAGTGAGTGAGTGAGTGAGTGAGTGAGTGAGTGAGTGAGTGAGTGAGTGAGTGAGTGAGTGTCAAATAGATCTCACTTCGCTCTGACGCGAGGTCACATTCCTGTCAGCTGCACCTGGACGTGGCATGTTTCCGTCGAGCCCGCACTGTCGCTCCAGTCTCTGGTCGCTCCGGCGTGCTGGCTGTGTCCCCAGAAAGCAAGTTTGAGAGGGAGACACATTTTGAAACATTTTGAAGTGAGAAACAAACAAGGGTTTGTTTGATACGGTTGTTTGTTTGAGATGTTTCTGTCGTGGATGCACCTGAACACGCACGCCTGAGGCACCTCACTTTGCGAGAAGTCTGAGGGCTGACGTCGGCCTTGCCCAGTCAGTCACATGTCGTCTGACAGTCTCAAATGGTCAGGCTTCTCGCACTGCAGAAACCCTACAAGACTGGCTGTGCGGCCAACAGCAGCAAGGAAAATTTCCTGTCGTGAAATTTAAGGTTCTTGTGGGTTGTGTGTTTTGACGTTCACGACAAACAGCAGCCTTAACTTAATCACAAACGTCGATTGAGCCGTTGTCTACGAGCAAGATGACAAACAGAGAAGACAAAAGTGAGAAGTTTTATTGCTCATGGTGCCGAGAGACAACATTGTTGTGAGTGCGCGCTGAGGCGAACCGCGCTCTTACCACAATCACCCTCGCTCTGTGTGCTTGTGCGCGTCAGATTGGACCAGCTTTCTGCACGGGCGTGCTGGCGCTTTCTTGGCGCAGCCGTCTTGTTCTGTCAAGGACGTTCGCGCTGGGCCATTGGTCCAGCACAGGAACTTTCGGTGACAAAGAAACCTTGACGCTACGTGCCCTTTGCGAAGCTGCCTGGTCGTTTGCGCGCTTTGGGTTACAGAAAAGAGACGGCGGGGCCGTGCAGAAGGAAAACTACACACAACAATAACGACAAGTCAGCTGGGTGGTGTGAAGCTGCGTGACTTGTGTCCGCGTCTTTTGGCGTGGCGAACACTTCGTGGTATGGAGGGTGTGTCGGCAGCGGGCAGTCGTAGGGATCGCCCGTGTACGTTTGTCGGTTGAGCTTGTATTGCTGGATCAGCACCGACTGGCAGCCCTGCAGCTTCGGTTCCACGCACAGACAGTAGTCGGCAAACGCTCTGCAAAGATCAAAAGTCTCAAAAGTTGTCCGTCCACTGAAAATGAGATTTTGGACAGGTCTAGTTTGGTTGCAGACGATTCTAATCGTTTTGAAATGCAACAACTCTTGAAAACCTGAAGACAAGCCTTTCAAACATTCAGGGCAGGTTTAGTTTTGGGTATGACACCTCAAATGCTTTGGCAGCCATCTTGTTCTACAAGGGTTTTTATCAGCCGCTTGTCGAATGATATTGGTTTGCCCCTGTATCTGGCTATGTATATCTGGGTGATGAACTGTCACTCCCTGATTACCCTGTGTGTTGGAAGTTGGAATTTCCAGTTGTGGAAATTTAACCCATGGGAGATAATTGTGGACCATTGACCCAAAATAGAAGACAAGATGGTGGACCCCAAGGAGCCTTTCACCAAATTTGAAGTCAACTTGACAGCCTTCCAAATTGCGAGTGTCATGGTGCCCCGTCCCCGGAAGGGACTTTTACTCTGGTCTGGTTCTTGGGAGTTCCACTGTCACAACCCGCCCCCCGCATGTAGGACTTTGACACTGGCCGTGGTATGAGAACAACCTGTCAAAGACACCCACTGTGGGACTTTGGCTCTGGAGGGAGACTTGTCAGTAATCTGCTTGTCACTTTTGGTGCTTGCAACGCTGCAGTTCGGGCTGTTCCGTTGAGAGAAACGTCCACCTTGATTCTGCTTTCTGATACTTGAAGAACACTTTGCTTAAGGCTCTGGGTGTTGTGTTGCATTGTTGCCATCTGAGACCCATTGTTTGTGTGGAGGCCTGAGGCCACCAGCCAACGCTTGTGTCTTGATGGTGTTTGATCGCGCGCTTGGGGGGGGGGGCGCTTTTGCTGTAGTTGACAGATGAAAATAGCTCAGACGACTCAATTACATGATAGGAGGAGCCTGGGTGTTGAGATCAGAAGGGGAAAGTCGCGATGACTTCATTGGCGTAATTCGGCTGGATGTGCTGTCTCCGAAGAGGGACAAATCTGCTTTTTACGAGCACACTGCGAGCGAAAATGTGTAATAGAAAGGCAACAACAGACAGGCGAGTCCTTGCTTTTGATAAATCTCAGGAGAGATCAGTGGTGACCCACTCGCCCCGTGGTCACCTGGTTGTCTCAGTGACCACAACTGAATCTTTTTTCAGTCACCTCCTCTTCCACGGCAGCTGTGATCGGGGGTGACCACTGAGACTGAGCGGTGAACCCTCAACTGCACGGCGATTGCGGTTGCAACGCGCCCTATACAAAGCTCTGTTTGGGAGCACACGCTTGAGTGCATGCTTGTGTCCCCTGCAGTAAAATGGAAAGAACGGAAGCCCTTTCTCCGAAATGCCTGTTCTTGCGGAAATTTGCTGTAAGGGTGAAAAATTGTGTGTTGTTTAACATGCAGCCGTGTGACCAGGAACGCTTTTGGAAGTTCAGCTTGGCAAACGTGAGATCCAAAAGAAATCGTGCTCTTCCAATAAAAACAAATGAGACGAACCAACCTGCAAGTTTCGTTGAAGGTTCCGTTGCTCGGAGTCTGCAGAATGTAGGTGCTGATTTTGGACAAGAAGGGGTCACAGGTCTGCAGGGCGATCTTCACGTCTCGGTCGGTGCACAGGTCCAGTGTGGCGAGAACTCGAGCAAGGTGCAGAAGTGTCAATGTACACACAAGGAAAAAGGAGACAAGTTCCATGTTTTGCAGTTTGTAGCCAGTTGCTTCACATTCCTCGTTGTCAGAACCTCTGGAATTGACCAGTGTTTAATGTGTTCTGGTTTCTTGAGTGTCCGTGTGGTCGTGATGGTGGCGCTGTTCCTCGATCGTGGCGATCGCGCACGTTTTGTGCATCGTTTCTTTGAAGAGGAACAGCTTCCCACGTTTCTTGGCAGCGAGAGTGGAGCTCCATTCAGAGATCCGAGTTCTGAAGCTGTGGAAAGTTGAGCCTGTTCCAGCTTGAGACAAACTGGTCCCAAAGGTGACTGCAATCTTGTGTGTGTCGACAATGTCATTGTTCGGCCAGACGGTTTGACCTTTGGTTGTCCTTCTCAGAATCTTCTTGTGCCCAGATAGATATGGCTTCTGAAGGATCGAGACAAAAATACTAAATACTTGTTGTCCAGGTGACAGCCTCAGGCATCTTGAGTTTCACTTTGTCGAAGGAACAGCAAAAGGTTGCAAGGGAAACCGACAGGAACAACGCAAGAACTTGAGATCTTTGAGCGTTGTTCTTCACTTGCGTGGCGTTTTTGTGAAGTCTCATAAAACCAGTTGGATCGCAAAGGCGCCCAAAATGGAAATTTGTCAAACGAACGAGCCTTGCCTGTCTTCAGGGTGATTTTGGTGCGCCAAACGTCGCAGCCCATCAGTGTGAGATTCAATTGCTTCAAAATTTTGTGGAAACCCTAGATAGATGCGGAGTGAGACTCAGTGCACAACGTTTTTTGTTTTTGGTGAGGCGTCAGGAATTCGTGTTGCTGGTCGAGGGTAAAACTGGTAACGTCACGCTGTGCTCGCTTTTCAGGCCGTTCTGCAGAGGGAGCTGGAGAACATGTGGGACTTCATGCAGCAGGACGAAAGCATTCGTCTCCCCATCAACCCTTCCATGGAAATCACAGGCGTCGACGCAAAGGTACCTGTCGAGCAAAAGTGAAGTTTGCTTGTCCAATGAAACTGACATCGTGTTTCATTTCCCTTGAGAGACACTTGAGTCGCGATTCTCAACATTCTGCTGCTGTAAAGACCAGATTGGAGTTGCGACCAACCTGCCGCACTCGCGCATGCTTGGCAAAAATGAGCTGGAAAAGTCCAGTTGGTCAACGAAGACATTTGTTTCTTTCAGTCGTGTTCGTACTTCACATCGAACGCGTTTCCACTCAAGTTGGTGTTGAAGAACGTGGACCCGACAGCCGAGGCCATGTACTCCATGTTCAAGGTGAGAGCCTCCTTGCACCAGAAAATACAACAGCTTCAACTTGCCTTTTGCTGTTGTGTCCTGCGCTCCGTTTGTCATTTACGGATTGATTATCCGTGTATCTTGGTTGTGCGACTTCAGGAGATGGCTGCACCAGTATCAAAATGAATGTTTCTTCAACATCTTTGATGTCGTGATGTTCGCGGTCATGTACGTGACGTGATGCGTGACATTGCAGGTGGGGGACGATTTGCGGCAGGACATGATCACGATGCAGCTGGTCAGAGTGATGGACAAGATGTGGCTCAAGCACGGCCTTGACCTCAAGATCCTCACCTTCCGGTGCCAGGCCACGGGACCCAAGAGGGGTGAGCCACCAGTCATCGCTTACGATCACCACAATTTAGTCTTTTTGCACAGACAGGATTTTGTTCCCTTTGGTTCTTGCAGGCAGTGTTGCCAGGTCCACAGAAAAGTAAGCGCCCAAAAAGTGCAAATTTGTAACAAAATGGCAGAGAAAAAAAACAAACGCAAATCACCTCAAAAAGTGGCCCCCAAAAGGAAAAGTGACATGAAAGACACGCGCAACTGCCCTCTAAAAGTGGTTCAGAGCCCAATCTGGCAACTCTGCTTCCAGGCTGTGTTGCCTGCTCGGCGTTTGTCTGCACTGCTAAGTGCTCTTGTTTGTGCTTGTTGCTCGCAGGCCTTGTTGAGATAATCACGGAGTCGGAGACCCTGCGGAAGATCCAGGTGAAGCACGGCCATGGCCTCGCCGGCTCCTTCAAGGACCGTCCGATCGCAGAGTGGCTCCAGATGCAGAATCCGACCGAGCTCGAGTATCAGAAGGTCAGTCAGGGCGGTGCACCGTGCCAACATGGCGGCCGCACGCACCCGTGTCTGAGATGCACTTTCAGCCTTGAAGTTTCGCTGAAACGTTGGGGTGAGTCTTGTACATGGGGAGGGGTGTTTGTGGACCCTGAGAATATGACTTAAGTGCAGCTTACACGCGGGTGAATACGGTTGTCTGACAAAGGCGCAACTGTCTCTTGTCAAATCAAAGTCAAATGCACAAGCCTTATCAGAACCATAGAACCGTCGCTCTGGTTTTGGTCATTGGGTTCGCGTTGCTTTCAGGCTGTGGACAACTTCATCGCGTCGTGCGCCGGATACTGTGTCGCCACCTACGTGTTGGGCATCGGAGACCGACACAACGACAACATCATGATCAAGCAGTCCGGCCACATGTTCCACATCGACTTCGGAAAGTTCCTCGGGGACGCGCAGATGTTCGGCAACATCAAGAGGTACGTGGTGTGTGTGTGTGTGTGTGTGTGTGTGTGTGTGTGTACTCGCGCGTGAGTGTGCGTGCGTGCGTGCGTGAGTGCGTGCATGCCTGCGTATTCTTCCGTGCGAGTGCGTGCAGTGTGGTTTGGTTTGGTTCACGTCACCCCCGTCACTGTTCCCAGGGACCGAGTTCCGTTCGTGCTCACGTCTGACATGGCGTACGTCATCAACGGGGGCGGCAAGTCTTCGCACAAGTTCCAGGTGTTCGTCGACCTGTGCTGCCAAGCCTTGAACATTCTCAGGAACCACAGCAGCCTCTTTCTCAACCTTTTCTCTCTGGTGAGTTTCTCGAACTGCGCTGTACAACTCGGAAGGAATCGCGGACAGAAGGAACGTGCACGTGAAACGTGGGTAAAACATTCCTGTTACAGATGTCCAACTCAGGAATTCCTGGACTCAACGAACACGCGCCTAAGTACGTACAGAGAGCCATGATGCCTGAATTCGACGATTCGGAAGCAACTGCTGAGTTCACAAAGTGAGTAATTCACAGTCACATGTTAACGTTTGTGAAACTTGGAAGTGAAAGGACGTTTTATGAATCATCTTGTGCTTTGCAGAATGATCCACGAGAGCTTGAAATCCTACTCCACCCAAATCAACTTCTTCATCCACAACCTGGCTCAGAGAAAGTTCTCGGGGCATCAGGAAGGTGCTATTTTGTCCTTTGCACCGAAAGTGTACAGGTAAAACCTTCTTCTTGCCACAGCGTGTTTTGACCTCCTGTCCCGCGCCAGTTAAAGTATTTTGTGCTTGCGTGCGTGAGGTGCTGTAAAATCGAAATTTGTGTTTCAGCCTTCAGACGGACGGGCGAATAACGAACGTGGAAGTGTTCGGTTACCAGAAACGATACAATCCGGAGAAATACTACGTGAGTAATCAGTTTATCAATCATTCAATCAAGTAAAGTAGCTGCTGCTTGGCCGCCAGACGAATAAACAGTCAGTTACTGCAGTGAGGCATTTCATTGAAAGTGTTTGAACTTTTATCAAGGCCAGAGAAATGTTTGGTTGAATGGATGACAAGTGATGTCCTTCGTCTTGCAGATTTACATCATCAAAGTGGACAGAGAGAAGCAGAAGGTCCCAACGTTCATATTCCGCAGATACTCAGAAATCCAGGAGCTGCACCACAAGCTGGTCGTCATGTTCCCTCTGGCTCGGCTGCCCAACCTCCCCGGAAAGTAAGACTTTCAAGTCATGTAGAATCAGAGCGTGGTGTGTGTGTGTGTGTGTGTGTGTGTGTGTTGTGTGTTTCGTGTGCGTGTGCTTGTCAGCACACGGCTGTGGAGGGCGACTTACCGGTACCGTTCGGTGTGCTTGTCTGTCCTTCCACCTTGACAGCATGCTTGGGATTTTCAACCAAGCTCTTCAAAGACCGCGCGGCACAACATCACAATCCTGATGAGTGTTTCTCTGCTCCCGATGTGCCCGATGGTCCGTTTTCGCAGGGTTTCCAAACATCATGTCCAACAGTATAATCGTTGTGTTCTGATCTCAGGGTGCTCATCGGAAGGACGCACGTGAAAACCGTAGCAGAAGCGAGAAAAGGCGAAGTGGAGAAGTTCCTGAAGCAAATTGTGAATCTGGCCAACGAAGTGTCCGAGTGTGATCTCGTGTACACGTTCTTCCATCCATTGCTGAGAGACGAGCAGGATATCGATAAAACCAACCTTCAGAAACTGAAAGGTGAGAAGGTGACATTTCACACACATTCACGTTTTGTATTTGCGACAAACATCTCGCTTGACATCACTTTCCTTTCGCAGAGGAGGCAGTCGAGAAACCGATGAACCGGACGATCGGTGGGCACGTCAAGTTGTCCATCCATTACAAGAACGACACGCTCACCGTGATGGTGATGCACGTCAAGGCTTTGGTACGTCGCCTTTGTCTCTCTCCTGCCTCACAATCCAGATGGTTTCCACGTGGGTGTGCTGCCGCGGAACACGATTGAGTTTCGAGTGAAACGAATACTTCGTCTGAAGTTCGTTCAAGTAGTGCGGGCCGAGCCGTTTCGCGGCGAGGGCGAAGGTTTCCAGAGGTACCCACGTCCGGGTCTCGTCACACCCAATTGTCTTCTCGTGGCTCTTGCAGTGCGGCCAGGCGGGAGACGCGCCGGATCCCTACGTCAAGATTTACCTGCTTCCGGACCCGCTCAAGATGACCAAGCGGAAAACGAAGATTGCCAAAGAAACCTTCCATCCAACGTACAACGAAATGGTGAGCGTGCAAGCAAACAAGACTACCAGTTTATTTGTCGACAAAACTGAGCGGTTTTATTTGTCTTCCGCAAATGTGTCAAAACCTTGCACAAGAAAAACGAACGTCAATATTAGATCCACTCAGCCTCAGTTCAAGACGGGTCTTTGTCCGAATGGTCTGATTTGCAAGAGAACGTTTTTCAAAATGCTCACCACAGCCCAATTGTGAAAATTTGTGGACAAACCCAAAAGTTGGAGAGTTTCTCAGAAAATGTGTGTGTGTCCTGTGTACGGAAAGGCCAAACCGTGACAATTCGCAGGCAGAGCTCGTGCTGGGTGCAGATTCACTGGTATGGACCCCACACTGTTTGCAGTTGCTGTACCGGCTTCCTCTGGAGGAGGTGCGGGAGCGCACTCTGCAGGTGACCGTCTGGAACTACAACACGTTCGAGGAGAACGAGTTCCTCGGCGCCATGCACCTGCGCATCGCAGAGCTCGACCTCAGCAAGGAGACGACCGGCTGGTTCCAGCTGCAGACGCTCCACAAGATCACCACGTGACCACATCCTGATCACGTGAACACTGTTCTGATCACGTGACACGAGGTGGAGATGTGCTAAACTTGTTGCAGAGGACCAGTGTTATGTCTGAACTGTTTCATCCACGCCAAAAAGTGCTCGATTTTCTGCTGAACACAGGACATGAACAACTGCAGCGTTGAAATTCTCACGATTTTCGTTGTCTTGCTGTCATTTGGTCATCGGAAGAAGAACAAAAATGGTCGAAATTCCTTCCATTGATTTGCCACACGATTGCAGATCCATCAAATCGTCTGTGTGAACAGAGCAGCCAAAGCGCCTTTTCCTTGTCGCTCCTTCTGGATACTGGAATCCAGGACTTTTTTTCTAGCAGGACACCACAGTCGCCATGGTGTGTCGCTGAAAACAATGTGCCTGCGTCATTGTTCACGCACAATCAACCCTGTCACGTCGGGTTCACTTCAATCACGCACGCACGTGTACGTGTATGCACAGCTGTCTTCTTGTACTGGTCTTCAATACGCTAGTCAGATCTCCTGCAATACTTTGTAATTTGTGGCCGAAACCCCAACCAAATGAATTGTGTTGTTTCGTCATTTCGTCGAACGGTTGAGTGTTGCTGTATTTCATTGCGATTATGTCAGACATCAAAACAATTAAGACATAATAAATGTGACAAAAGACAATTGTTTTCTCGTTTTACTGATGTTGAAAGGGATGTTGCCTCCGACAGCAACCTCTGGAGGACGCAGGAGAAAGTTTAGTCGAAACACCGACATGTAAAACAATTCACGCCCGGTGCGCAAACCAGGCGACGCACAAGGGCGGGGCCAATGCTTCTTACTGGAGCCATCACAACTGATGGCCACACAAACTGGTGGGCCCAGATTCACCCCACCAACTGGTGAGTCCGGCAATTAGCTGTGGTGCGTCAAGCATTCTTGTTTTTGTGCTTTTTCTTCTTTTTCGTCACAGATACCAGTTCTTCACTGCCATGATCAGAAATGTCTCGCGTGTTTTCCTCATGTTCAATCGCCGAATCCTCAACACCTTTGGCGTTTTTGTTCCTCTTCCTTTTCTTCACTGGTGGCTCCATTTCAGGAGTATCTTGTTCGGAAGAGTCGACTTCTGATTTCGTTTTGCTCTTCTTGCTTTTACGTTTCTTTTCCCTGGTTTCCTCTGGTGTACTTTTGTTGTTTGCTGTCGCTTTGTCTTGGATATCGTCCACCACATTATCAACTTTGGTCAAAGGCACATTTTCAATATTTTCCGACGCTTTTCCTTGTTTCGCACCACTTTCGCGTTCTTTCTCTTTTCGTTTCGACTTTCCTTTTTTCTTCGGCTTCATCTCGTCATCCACTGGGGTGTCGTCGTTCGCAGTCAAATTATCTGTAGTGACTTGGTCAAGGCCACGTTTTCTCTTGGATTTCTTTTTCTTCTTCACCAATTCAGAGGAATCAAAGACAGCTTCGTGCGATTGAAGGTCTCTGGCTGACTCCTCGTCCGACTGATTCCTTGACGTCGGCTCACTGGTGCACAACCCCTGCAACAAAACGACAAGTGTCCCATTTTAGTTTTGAAACAGGACGAAAGGGAGGAAACAATGGGGTGTTTGACTGGGTGCACAAACAGAACGTCGATGCCAAATATGGGAACACCTGGTGTGTGTTGTCGGAAACGAAAACTGACAGGACAGCTCAGACGACTTTGTCCAGACGATCAAAGCGTCATTAGCGCATCCAGGTCTGGCGACGTCAGCACAAGTGTGCTTTTCTCTTGATTCAAAACAAGTGTCCGGCAATTTTCGTTCGGCGTTTTTTCACATACACACGAAGATGAGATCTCGTTTCACGCAAGCGTTGTCCGTGTCACCTTCGGATCTCTTGAGCGCACATGAGGTTGTTGTTCGACATGTGTTTTTCTTGTTCACACCAACCTGTTTGGCCTTCAGAGCAGACAACTTTTGCTTGAAATAATCTTGGACAGAAGTTCCACTGGTAAATGTGGTGATGCCATGATCTGTGGTCTGTTTGGAGTCGTCTTCATCGGAAGAAGTTTCAACCTTGAAGATAAACACTGTTCTGCACGAAACTGACGTTTTGCCTCAATGAGAACTCTCACCAATGGAGAACAAGCTTTCGCTTTGTCTGAATTGTCTAGAATCACAAGCATTTCCAGACAAATTTCAGTTGCAATTTCCTCACCTCTGACTGGTTTTGTGGAGTGCAAGGAGCCGATTGAATTTTTCGCCTCCCGAAGATGCAATCCATGTCTTCGGTGTTGGCGTTGGTGAGGTCTTTTCCTTTCGCAAATTTTTTGTAGCTGTTGGAACAAAAATTTCTCGTTTGTCGGACAAAACAGTGCAATCACACATGATGAATTTCATGAGTTCAGAAAGAAACTGAAATGCTCGTTCTGCCTGTTTAGTGCCTGTTCATTTGCTGGAAAATACAATCTTTCACTGTGCCGCTGGAGCCGGCGCCACGAACCGAACAGCGTCAATCACCAAACCAGGCAAAACCATTTTCACGCCATGTTGTTGAACGGATACTCACTGTATTCTGCCTTTCATCGACTTTGACATTTCTTCCAAACTTTTGGTGTTTCCATCTTCTTCCTGAGACGTCTCATTATTGGAATTCAAGGACGCGAGGAGGGCGTTGAAGTCATCTTGATGAGCGACCCAGCTGTCAGCGTGAGTCTTGCTGCACCCGACACCCATCTTGTCGTTTTTCAGATTGACGGCTACATGATCTGGCTTTCCATCCTCCTTCGCACCAAGTCCTTTTCCCTTCTTCCATCCCATGCGCTCCAAAAGCTTTTGGCCAAATTTATTTTCATCTGCAAAGACACAAACGGACGCCTGCTCAACTGGATCCGCTGGCGCAGGCTCTGTCGCAACAGATACACGAAGCGCGATTGATTGGTGGATGTAAAAGAGACGTGCCGAGGGTCCAAATTCTCACATTTGAAGGTATTCACGTCTTGTGGAATCGTAGGGAGAAACTATATTCCTTCTGGCTTCACGAACACGCTTTGAAAGTTCGTATTATCGCTCACACACGATCCGCATACAGTGACCACCGATGCCACGTCCCAGTTTGGTACCCTTCAAATCCTTCGCAAAGGTGTACAGAACCCAAACCTACCATTACTCCACTGTAATCCTCTGGGGTCAGTACCAAATTTCCGCTTTCTCCTGGGTTCTGCCAGCATCGACATGTTTCTCTCGCCCGATTCTCTGTTGTGGGTCAAAATTTCCGGTTTAAAGCGGCGGCGGCGGCAGATGTCGCGACCGGAAAAAAACTTTTCCAACAGCGAATCAGAAACGAGATTCACACTTTAAACGGGAGTTTTAAACAGACAGCACCTGTAAAGACATTTGCAGAAGCAAAGAAAGGGGGATTTTTCGCAGATTGAAGCTGAGCTGAGTTGATTTTCACAGCTCAGTTTGTCAAGCGGAGGGGGAACATTGAAAAGGCGTGATGACCAGCAGGAAAGAAATGCCGAAGGCGAGAGAAGCGCCGAAGGAAATTCCGGACGTCGTGGTGGACCCGCTGACCCGCAAAAAATATCAAAAGGGCCGTTTTCTCGGCAAGGTGAGCGGCATTTCTTGCAAACAATGCTCATTGTTTGTGAAAGGGATCTAGAACTTTCGTTTGTCACCAGGAAGCCCTAGATCTACTTCGTCTCTTCGGAAATCCAACTGACACTTGTCGTTGAGCGGTTGGTCAGACCAGATCACACTGAACAGCAGGTCAATTGGAGGTTTAAATTTAAATTCTTGGTCCAGATCTGGATCTAGAATCTAACCCTGGAGAAGTTTAGATCTAGGTCGTTAATGATCGAGAAGTGTCGGAATTTCAAATGTTTGAGTGATTGATGCTGTTCGATTTACACCCGAGAATCCGAGAAATCGACAATTCTCGATATCCGAGAGTGGATTCCCGGGTCGAGAGTCAGAGAATTCTCGGATGTAGATTTTCAAATCGAACAGCATCATTGTGTTATTGTGCCCAAGGTTATCAAATCAGACCCAGATAATTGTTGCGATTCATCAATCGAATTGGCAGGTCATGTTAACAGATCAATTCAGGACACGTCAGATGCAGTCTGTCTGGTCTAAAGTCCAGAGACAGTCTGTGTTCCGAGATGAGACTCGTATTCTGCTCGTTGAAAGCAGATCAGGGTGTCTGTTGCCAGGAAGTGAGCTCAACTTGCACGAGTCGAGCAAGGCAATGGGAAAGAAACCAAAATTTAGTGTGGCCTGATTCATCGTCTCGTTTCTGGCTGGATTCCACAAAGAAGAACGAACTTGTGTTTCTGTCTACGTATTTGTCACGTCACCAGCCCTCCTTGTCACCAGCTGTCGGCCGTTGTCCACGGTTGAAGCAACCAACCCAACCAATTTGACAGGGTTGGGGTTTCACTCAACATTGAACTATCCCCTACTGATTCAGTGCAGACACTTTTCTGTCACATTTGAACCCATGAACTTTTTTCTTTGCAGGGCGGGTTTGCAAGATGCTACGAATTGACCGACATGGAGACAATGCAGATTTTTGCAGGAAAAATCGTTGCCAAATCACTGCTTCAAAAGCAACATCAGAAGGACAAGGTGAGAAACCACAACTTTTATTTCTGGTTTCATTGGCGACAAACTCCAAAGCTGACGCACAATTGTTGACTTGTTCTTTGATGTCTTTCTTTTCTGCAGATGACACAAGAAATAGCCATTCACCGAGGAGTGTCTCATCGTCACATCGTTCATTTCCACAGCTTCTTCGAAGACCATGACAACGTGTACATCCTGCTCGAGTTGTGCAGACGCAGGGTAAGATTCTGTTGTGCAAGACATGCTGGTTCAGTTTGGTATAGTTTCCCCACTAATGATGCAAGGGACGCTGCAGAAAGACCAATGGACTTGTTGATTTTGTTGTAGTCTCTCATGGAACTGCACAAACGAAGAAGAGAGGTGACCGAACCTGAGGTGAGGTACTTCGTGCGTCAGGTCGTGCTGGCCTGCGACTATCTGCACAAGAACCACATCATCCACAGAGACCTAAAGCTGGGAAACCTCTTCCTCAACGATGAGATGGAGGTGAAAATTGGGGATTTTGGGCTGGCGACTCGCGTGGAGAAAGAAGGAGAGCGCAAGAGGACTCTCTGTGGAACTCCAAACTACATCGCTCCCGAAGTTTTGGGAAAGAAAGGACACAGCTATGAAGTGGACGCTTGGTCACTTGGATGTATTGTGTATGTACATGTTCTTTCTTGGTTATCTGCCTTTTGTTACATTCTTGGAAGGAACGTGCTCAGCCATGGTCAGATTGGTCATCAGTGTTGCTTTGCTCTTTGCAGGTACACATTGCTGGTTGGAAAGCCTCCATTCGAGACGAAATGCCTGAAGGACACGTATCAAAAGATCAAGGACAATGACTACGAGCTGAAGCCGAAGCTCTCGACCCAAGCGAAGAATCTGATCAAGAGACTGTTGCGTCCGGATCCCTCAGCACGACCAACGATGGAGCAAGTCCTGCAGGACGAATTTTTCACAAGTGGTTAGTTGTGTTCTCGTGCGAAGTTGTATTTACGATTTGCAGGTTCCAATGCAGGTAGATAACAAACAAGGATCTGTTTGCCGCGACGGTCAAACGTTCTGTTCTTCGTGCAGGTTACTTGCCAGCGGGCTTGCCAACAAGTTGCTTGACGATGGCTCCGCGTCCGGACAGTTTGAAGTTCGTCGACCCGTCACGCAAGGCTCTGACTGAAATCAACGGAACAGGTTCGTTGTGGTCGTTGGCTGGGTGGGCGGGGGAACAAAAAGAACGGCATTGAAGATTTTTGGCAAACGAATGTCATTTCTTCAGATGGAAAGCCGCGTGTGTCCACCGTGAAGAAGGAAGAACCCGAGGTGTTCAAAGAATCGAGCAGCAGAAGAGCTGATGGTGAGTCGCCGGAGATGTCGCTTCGTTTGTTTGTGGTTTCCACGAATCTTCGTTCTGAACAGTGTATTGACGTCCTCATCTGTTTTGTGTCTGCAGATTGCTACCTGGTGGATCTGTATTCTCAGCTGACTCAGCTACAAGCTGGCATCACGCAGGAGAAGATTGCCGGCCACTCCCAGCTGGGTGCGTCAAACTTCTGTGTCCAACATCACATTCATGTGTCGACATTGCCTGAAACCTGATATTCACGCCGTCTCTTGGTTGCAGTCATGGAGTATGGCGGCGAAGACCCAGCCCAGGATCCGTCTTGCATCCCGATTTACTGGGTTTCCAAATGGGTGGATTATTCGGACAAGTACGGACTGGGGTATCAGCTGTGCGACAACAGTATCGGTGTTCTTTTCAACGACACGACCAGACTTTTGTTGGCTGTGAATGGCGAGTAAGTGTTCGGCGCCGAAGAACAAAACTCGCTGGAATTGGGAGGGTGAGGGTGTATTTGTGTGTGAGGTGTTGTCACGTGGTGTGCCTGAACACTTTGTTGAAGGCACGTTTCACGTGTCACTGCAAAGTGCAGTTTCAGGTTGCGTAGACTTGGGACTCCTACTTTCTGTACTTTGAAACTTGCTTCTGTGTGCACTTGTGCGTGATGCATCTTTGTGTCTGTGTTGCAGAAACATACAGTACATCGAGCGTGATGGCGCCGAGCATTTCCACACACTGTCCAAGTTCTCGGACTCTCTACACAAGAAGATCACGCTGCTCAAGTACTTCCGCAGCTACATGAACGAGCACCTGCTCAAGGCCGGAGCCGACGTGACGCCGCGTGAGGGAGACGAGATGACGCGTCTCCCCTTCCTGAAGACCTGGTTCAGAACCAGGAACGCCATGGTGCTCCACCTCAGCAATGGAACCCTCCAGGTCAGTGAGCACTTGGCAATGTTCATGGGGCAGAAGGCGAAATCCTTCGATCTGTTGCAAAGAAATAGCACCACTGATCGAATGGTAGGGGTATGGCAAGACACCACCATCTTCGACAGCTTTGCCTGCGTTTAGGATTTTCCCACCAGTTGGCGTGGTGCAAGGGGGAGCTGGTTCTGCCAGTTGGTGTGGTGGATCTCACCACACCAGTTGGCAAACCTGGACCCCACCAGTTTGTGTGACGGATCTGGCACCCACCAGACTGCAGAAGTGGTTGGGTGGGAACAAACAGGTGGTTTCTCTTTCCATTGAATACAACGCTCTGGTTGTTTTGCAGGTGAACTTCTTCCACGACCACACGAAGGTGATCGTGTGCCCGCTGATGCAGGCCATCACGTACATCGACGACAAGAAGACGTTCCGCGTCTACCGCATGAAGCTGATCGAGCGTTTCGGCTGCAGCCGGGAGCTCTTCTCGCGCCTGCGTTACGCCTGCACGATGGTGGAGCGCCTGCTGAACCCGCGCTCCTCCGGCTCCTCCGCCAGCGGCTCGCACAAGCAGCGCCCCGCCAGCACGGGACCCGGGGCGCAGGCGAACGGCGCCGCGGCGTCCAGACCTACCTCTGCCGGCAGCAGCGTAGGACAGCACCCGGAACACATGGGCGCGAGCCACCACAATGGGCGGGGCCCATACCAAAACCCCGTGGCTTAGGACCTGATTTTCAGTGTGCGTGCGAGTGGACCAACAGTTCGAGACTGTATGTTGCCACAGAAGTGGACAGTGAAACACACTTCTTGACTAAATGGCGAATCGTACATGTATGTGAACAGTTGACTGGTTGTGGATGAACGTTTTGTACAGTTCAATAATATGTAAATCATGACAGGTCAGTGCATGTTGGGGCAAAAATTCACTGATATGAATCAAAAGGCAAGTTGGTGTAGGACGCGCTAAGAACACGAAATGTTTGTTCGTTTTGTACTTATATTTATGTCTCGCTGCTTGCTGGGGAAGGCTTTTGCTGTGCTGAGATCACGAATTTCTCTCGCGAGAACATTTCGAAACATTTGATGTCGTCTCAGTTCAACAAGAGCGCTCAAAGTCCAAAGCGTGCATTTGTTTCTTTGTTTGACCAAAACTAACTTGCCGTCAAATGTTCACGATTCTCACCCTGGTGAGGACAACAGATTGGAATTTCCAGCAATGTTCAATTCGCACGTTATTTTATTAGTTTTACGTCTGCTGAATGTCGGTCACACGGTCCAGCGTTGTCCATGTCATGCTTGGCCTTATTCACTGTACATACCCCACCAAATCAATACAGATTCCGGTATAACTTGAATGACGCGATTGGCTTTCGTTTTGAGTTGACCACTGCTGGGCGCCTCTGATCTCAGCAGCCAAGTGTTGCCCGTGTTCCGATGCTCAGTTGTTCACGCGTTTAGAACGCTGACAAAACAGCAGCTCAAGGCGCATATCATTTGGTCAAACGAACTGGTTCCTTCTTGAACACGACAGTTCAAAAAAACTTGGCGCTCCTTGTAGTTCTCTCGGAGCGCGCACATTCCGGAGGGTTTTTGTCGGCTTCATCGTGAGATACGTTCGGCGAACATCCGATGGATGAGCCACTCAAATTGCTGTGTCTGCACATCTACAGCGCACGAGTAATCTGCTCAAAGACCTGCATTCCGACTTGAGTCTGGATCTGGATCTGGAAGGTTCCTTCCCCCTTGTGACTCAACGAACACGGTGCAAGGTTGAAAACATCCCGCTTCCACCACTTCGTGGACGCGGGCTGAAGTCGGAAACAAACGAGGGAAAGGACGCCTGCGATGGCAACAAATGACGCATGAAAGGGGTTCTGCGTGGTGTTGAAGGTTGGAAAGAGGAATAGGATCTCTGCCCCGACTCCGACTTTTGACAAGGATTGTGAAGCAACTGAGCTCCACAAAGAAACAAGACCGTTTTCGTTGCGAGTCATGGAGTTGTGATGGGTTAGGGTGAAAACACCGGGGTCGAAATGCGAAATGCCCCTTGGAATGTCGACTCCTCGATAACACGAATAGTCTGTCAATTTTCGTTGAAACCCGACACTTTGAATTTTCCTGAAGCAATGCAAGTTGAAGATGCAGTTCACTTGTCTACCGTGTCTTTATTCAGCTAAACCACCAATGCAGAACTATTTGTTCAAGAAACGGCACTTCCGCCTGAAACGGTTCGTGAATCTTTGTGTTCGTGCATAGCAAAGAAGATGACTGTCTAGCACATCAACGAACCGATCACTTCAACGGAACGTTGGTTTGCTGGACATGTCACTCTCGGGAAGAGGAAAGACTTGTCAGCTGGTCTTGAACAGAGGTACAGACAGACAGACGGACCGGAATGTTCGTCACTACAACACCGGAATTCGTCCGTGTCTCGTCCAACAATAACGGTTCCAAAACAATAAATGCAAACCTGATTGTTCCGATTATTCTACGATCTACACGCCCAGTAATTCACAACTACAGCTGCTGCAAAAACAAGAGAAGCAGTGCACAGGGCAACTGCAAGTGCGAAGTCCCCATATGGTTTGCTTTGGTGGTCTTGTCCCAGGCCAGCACCTTCAGCCACCAAAAACCTATACAG
>JAAUXT010057617.1_pt1 | contig 17690 bp, 17 predicted proteins | sample 7278171 | NCBI WGS metagenome assembly JAAUXT01 (sample SAMN14350112, study PRJNA611818) | marine sediment metagenome | isolation source: surface marine sediment (1.8m) | place: French Polynesia: Moorea | collected 2018-08
CTCCATTAGCCCAACATGTTGTCCTACAAAGTGGCAGAGCAACCCCCAAAAATACATTGTCCAAGAGGCGGATCCACGGAAATTCGCAAATCGGTTTGGACTAGCCTCGTACGCAAAAACTAGAATCGGGTCAAAGTACAGAACATTCACCCGGATTCTCCAGCCAGAAGCAATGTTCAACAGATATAAAAGAGCGCAACCCTGAACAAAAGATTTTCACCGATTTACTTTTGTGTTACAGGAACAAAGAAGTACGAAATATCTGACGATTGGAGGGTCGGCACAGCGTACGATCAACCAATTGTAGAAAATAAAGCCATTGAATTCTCATCAGATTTTAAATTTCGGATGATTATTGCCAACTTACAATATGGCGGAGACGTGTTCGTGCCTTTTCCGGAGGAAACGCTTCGTACGTTCTTTGATTTCTTGTTCAATATTCTGTGCTCAAATTACAGCGTTCTCTTTTCTGCTCAGATCAAGGTGGTCGTGATTGCTCTTCTGATTTTCTCCCAAAAGCGGTTGTAGTGTTTGTCGCGATCATGTGCGCAAAACAAGAAATGTGTGCTCCACACGCACCAGAAAATACCAAACCAAAGCATTCTGGCCCAAGTTGTTTTTGACGCATAGACTAATTTCTTCTCGTTTGTTTGCGAAATCTGCTCAATCGGCATTTTCCTTTTGCTTCCAGGACAGTCACATCTGGAGTTCGTCCTCGCCTCCTACACACCTGACAGTGGAAGTAGCTACATGGGAAACCTGTTCATTGTTGCACCGTTTTACAGTTCAACGCAAGTGGTTGTCTTCAGAAAAGGTTATCAAAACAGGCACCACTTGATTCTTTGGTTCTCTCGCTTTCTCTCTCTCGCTGTCTCCCACTCTCCCCTCAGACCACACACAGAGAGAGAGAGAGAGAGAGAGAGAGAGAGAGAGAGAGAGAGAGAGAGAGAAGTTGGACGCAACTGTTCTTCAGGAATGCAGTGTTCTTGAAGCGCAGTCTTGTGCTTGTTTGGTGGTTTGATTCGTTCGAGTGGTGTGTGTCACACTCATGGTTTCTTCCACAGACACTCTGCTCCAGAACCACACCTTACAAAGTGGACAATGTCTCACATTCAGGACGAAATCAGACGACCTGACCGGCCTCATTGTTCGAGCTTCGAATGTCGTGTCTGTCACATCTGGATTGGAGCATTCACGAATAGGTGGTGAGGTCACTCTCCGGATGATCGTGTTGGTTTCCACAGGGGCAACGACCTCTACTCCCTGCATAAGGAAGATCAATTCGCTTTCTTTGCGTGCAACTGCTTCGGAGTGGGGTGGGCAAGAACCCTTGTGCAGTGATGAGTGTGTTGCTCGACAGGCTTGACGGGGCCGGACACGATGCTGGTGGCGGTGCCGCCGACGTCGCTGCTGTCGCGGCGCCACGTGGTGCCCCCTCTCGGCGGGCGCGGCGACACCGTCGGGTACCTCATGAGGGTCGTCTCCGCTGAAAACAACAACTCCGTCTCTCACTTTGATGGGACTCTGAATGCCATGACAGGTAGATCCAAGCAGTTGAGGTTCTGGACATTTGACCAGTGGATAAAGTCCAAATTTTCCGAAAATGAGGAACAGAACCAGAGCCCACCCTGCCAAGTCTTGCGATTGCCCCGTGGCTAACTCTTATCAGACATCAGACCCTCGGTACATGCCACCCATTAGGTTCGTCAATGAATCTCTGTTTGGGCCTCTTCAAATTGAAGAGAACAAGAAAATTAGGAATTCAGAGTTGTTGCATCGCTTGCCAATCAATGCACTGGCAATTTTTGTTTTACCCTCAGATGATCAAGTCCTGGACAAAGGTGAATTCCTGGAGATAGATCAAGTGACGACATCTGTCTCGACACCTCTGCTGTGCGTGAAGCCCTGTCTGGTTGTGCAGCTGAATAAAGGTGATGTTTGGTGCCCGCTGTACAAATGAATTTTGAAGATTCAAAAATTATCAGTGTTTCGTTTGAGACGATGGACGTAAATACGACGGTTCAATGGGAAAGATTTTGACATCCAGGCAATTGGGACATCAGTGTCGGCAGTCCATCCCCAATTTGTTTGTCGTGGTCTCTGTCAGAAGTTGCTTTGGACTCACACGAAGCAATGATTCTTACTCACCGTTTAGTTCTGAGCCTTTGTGGTCTCACCTTGGTCTTTTGCTCAGAAAGTTCAGTGTGAGCTATTGCTTGTTGCTTGTATCTGGTCCAAGAACTCAGGGTGAGAACAGAAGCCGGGGCATGATTTATGGGGTTTTCAGCCAGTGGCCTCAAGTTCCCTCAAAGCCACATATTCTCTGCGATGGAATATTTGGCCAAAACCACGATGTCCTCGTAATGAGACTGGTGTCTACTCTGTGGAAGCAATCTTCTGAGAAGACTATAAATGTATTTCTGCTCAGGCCACCTTTCTGCAAGTCCGTCCGACCCGTTCATGATGTGGATTCCAGCTGTGGACTTCTACACAACTGGTGACACTTGGATGACCAGTTTTAGAAATGCTCAAGACGACGGCTTCAAAAACTTTCTCTCAGTGATCGTCCTTTCCTTACATCAGAATTCGTCTCTGACAGTGGTTTGTTCTTTGCAATTTCGTTGCGCTTAGAGTTTCATCACACAGAACCAGAAGTGTGTGGAGTTGTGTGGTGCTTTGTAAGCTTGTTCTTCCTCCAGGCAGGGGCAGAGGTCAGCCCCCTCGACGTCCCTCTGTGGAATCAGTACAAATACTACGTATCGGGAGAGCTGGGAGAGGATGCAGCTCTTTGGGTGTCCTCCACAGACAAGTATGCCGTTTGGCTGTACGGGCATATGTCAACTGCGGGGTACGGTTACTCCGGAGCTGCAAGTCTGGGTACGAAGCCACAACGTTGAAAATGTGAGCAAGCTGCACACATGTTGAAATGAGCCCCACACATTTTCGTGGTTCTGATGTTTGTTTCAGGCTGGGTGGGAGGTGGAGTCTACTGGACAAGTGCAGAGAAAGTAAGCGGCGCGTGGACCTGGCCTCTGGGTCCCAGTTACTTCGTCTGGCACCCGAACTCGAGCAGCGCCTGCTCTCATCCGGACTGCAAGTTCGCTGTTCTCAGTGCAGACGTGTCGGGAGTGGATCTCCAGCTTCAGGTCGGGCCAAATATTACAGGACGCTACTGACCAGAATTAAACCACGACTTTCGGGGGAAACCTATGTGACTGAGATGACGTGGCGAGTTTGTGGCTGTTTTCAGGTCCAAGAAGAACATTTTGAGGCAGCTGTCTTTTGTGAAATTTCGTACGCCCGTGTGACAGGTACACAGGAAACGTCCGTTTGCGTTTGAGAGCGTCTCATCGATTTGTTACATTTTTTGGGTGCAACTGACAAGGTTTTCTTTCCTTTCATTCTCTGGCCAGTTTTGGAAACAAAAGGAAACGTCGATGCTGAAGTTCTTCTGGATGATTCTGACACAACCTGTCTGGATTTCAACGAAGGCAGAAGGAGCCACGCAACCTTCGAGCTCTCCGTCCCCTTTGTCACCAAAACCCTCATCGTGGAAGCGGTTTTTCTGGACAACGTTGACTGTCGTCAGCAGAATCTCTTTCACGTGATTTTACCATCGCCTGTTGGGTGCTCAAGCCCAGTTCTGAGCAAATGCAGTGCAGAGTCGTCAGTGTTTGCATTGACAAATACTCGCACTTGCGATTTCAATTGCCATTGCGGAAGGGGAAGCAACTGCAGTTTGATGCTTTTCTCCAGTGCAATCTCGAATACGTCCCCCGTCGGCAGGTTGTGTGAGATACTTTTCGCTCCAACTGTTGTCTGATGTTGTGTTTGTTGTTGTTCTGCACAACTCTGCTCAGATGAATAAATTGTGAAGTGCCTTTTGCAACAAAATAGTTTCTTTGCCTGTCGGTTGGAGTGTGGTCATCGTTGGGAACCACACCGTTCACCCTCTGTGACCTTTGTCCACATCCTGAAGCCCCACCACAGGAAGCAAACAAGAGAAGCAGTGCACAGGGCAACCGCAAGTGCGAAGTCCCGGGGTATTTGCTTTGTTGGTCACTTGGGATGGGACGGGATGGGATGGGACAGGATGGGACGGGACGGGATGGGACAAGTGGGACATCTTGCCTGAGATGCTATATATATGCATGTATACATTGATGGTCCATGTGGGCCAATTGTCCCAGCCCAGCACCAACAGCCACCAATTGGCCCATACAGGACAGGATGGGATGGGATGGGATGGGACGGGATGGGACAAGTGGGACATCTTGCCTGAGATGCCATATATATGCATGTATACATTGATGGTCCATGTGGGCCAATTGTCCCAGCCCAGCACCAATAGCCACCAGTTGGCCCATACAGGATGGGATAGCACAGTATGGGATGGGACGGGACAGGATGGGATGGGACAGGACAAGTGGGACATCTTTCCTGAGGTGCCATATATATGCATGTATACATTGATGGACCATGTGGACCAATTGTCCCAGCCCAGCACCAATAGCCACAGGGGGGGGTGACGTATGGGATGGGATGGGACAAGGGACAAAGCAGGACATCTTCGCTGATTTGGCATATATACCGAAAAAATTTTTTGGCACTACCACTAGGTGCTCTTCCCACAAATAGCACGACTGATTCTCTGGTGATCTGGAGGGCCAAGAACCTAGCCCCACAGTCCTCAAGCTGCCACTCAAAGCCTGGCCACATTCCACCCCCCCCCCGAATTCTGAACCTCGCAGCGTCCGACATCGGGAACACGCACACACACACACAACACACACACAAGCACAAACACAAACACAGACACAGACACAGACACACACACACACACACACACACACACACACAAATCCTGAATCTTCAATGAGGGGATCGAGTCTCCGGCAGTCACTCGGGCTGTTGTTCTCTGTGTCTGTTTCTTTCTCTCTTTCCCTCTTTTCTCTCCTCTTTTCGTTTGTCTCTCACTCTCACCTTGGCTATTCTGTCGACGGCCTCCTCCTCTCTTTTCTTCAGCACAGGCGACTTCGGCGACTCCGTTAACTGCAAGAACCAAAAGATTTGATTTTGCAGAGTCCTTCATGAGTCAGGTACAGCACGACTCACGTTAAACAAGCATTGCGCTCAGTGTCAGCCGCGTTCAGACGTGGCTCACGTTCAGCACAGCGTGCCTCACCTCTACGCTGTCGACGTCGACGATGAGCAGATCGACGTAGTCGCAGCCGATGGTGTAGACGTCCTGCGCGACGCGCGAGCGCACGTTCACCTTGCGAGGATCCAGGATCGAGATCTGTGAAGGAGGGGAAACGTGATCACCTCAACAATTTGGGGTTCCTGTCGGGGCCGCTCGATCTGGACGAAGATCAGGAAGAGCCCTTGACAGAAACATCCCGTGCGATCTGCACAGACAGCAACCGGTCTGGGCAGATGTCGTCCGTTGGAGCACCACAACCCACTTTTTGTTTGACTCCAAGGGCGAGGTTGGCCTGGGTGCGAAGAGGAAAACACCGAACACTGCACCCAGGTCTCTGCAGTCTTGTGGCGAAAACAAGGGCATTTTATGAGAAAAAAGTTTTTGTCAAGTGCATTTAACAGGGAATGTGGAGTCAAAACTAAACGACGTTTTGCGGGAGGCATTCACAAACATAACTGTTGTTGGCAGGTTCTTCTCGTACATTTGTCGTTTTTTGTGTTGCCTAAACGTTGTGAGCACGAAACGCTGAGCTCGATCCTCGCACGCAAGGTGCAAATGTGAACTCACCGCGTTAACTCCTCACTTTCGTGTGGGTATGGACCGATACGCAAATTGGCTTTGGGAGTCAATCCAGGGGTGGATCCAGAGAGCGAAGGTACCTCGATCCGAGAAAATCATTCAGCTCCTATTTTTGGTCACACGCACCAAATTCCATCCCCTGGATCTGCTCTTGCAGTTCCACAAAACCCGAAAGACATGCTGCCACACCAGTCTCAGTGTGAAGACAGCTGACAGAAAGACCCCTTGTTACAGCACTTAAAGTGTCGCGCCTCCCCAACCCTCCATCATCGCAACTTGACAATTCTTTTCAAGACACCGACGCTTCCACTGTAATTTGATACCGGAATCAATGGTAAATTCTATCTCCTATGAACACGGTTGTGACTGCGAAATTGCCATTGTTAAGTGTCCCAGATCTTTGCAGCAAATCCCAACAGTTATCTTTCTGGTTCGTTTGGGGTGTGAACGAGGGAAGCTAAGGGGTTTGAAAAGGCAAAGATTCCTGACAAAACAACCAGTCAACACACACACACACACACAAAGTTCCACACACACGCACATCATCACACACGGCAAGCGTTCTGGACGTCTGTGAGCGTACACATGTGTGCACAAGCACTTACGCACCAAGCACTTACCGTACCGTCTCGTGTATAAGACGCCCTCATGTATAAGATGCACCTCAACTTTTGGCCCCTTTTTCTGGAACCAGGGCCTTATAAAAACAATGGAAATTCATACTCATGTACAAGACGCACCCCTTCTTTTGATGTCCAATTTTGGGGCAAAAAAGTGCGTCTTATACACGAGACGGTACGGTATGCACACACAACACACACACGTACACGCACACACACGCACACCTTGACTGAAATGAAGAGCTCCTCTCGGTCGGTGCTGGAGGAGTGCAGCCACTCGCGCATCACTCCCGCCACGACGTCGTCGGTCGGGCCGCGCGACTGGATGACGAAGTGACGGTACCCGGCCTCGTAGGCCGACTCCAGCAGCTCCAGACTGACGCCCTGAAACAACAGAGACTCTGTACGCAATTTTGAATAACCCGTCAACAGCGCCAGTTCTCCAGTGGAATTATGGACTGGACTGCCCTTGCCTACCCCAGAACAACGGGTCAGATTTTTCAAAGGTATGACAGGGTCTGACCCCTTGATCTTGGATCCACCTAGGTTCGACACAGCAAAGGAGCATGATGATGACAAAGACGCATTTTCTTTCTGGATAAGCTCGAACTAAACATTTCCAAGAAGAAAACAACTGATACCCCACAGAGAGTAAAAGGAGAGATTTCGTGTCTGCGGGAATTCCACGACTGAAGACTGATATGCGTTAATTCCGCGGCTCCGTCCTTTTTTGGGGGGCGAGCACAATGCGCAGGAAATCTGAGCCGAAGAAAAACATTCTCGCCGATCGCAAAGGAATTTTCGTTTTCACAATGGCTACAGTAACAACACCATATCTTTTGCATGACAAGTCTTTCTACACAGTAGAAAGTCTGCAGCAATCATTCATGCAGAATTCTGCATTATTCTAAACGTTTGGCTGTGCAAGGACACTTTTGCTTGCAGCCATGGGGAAGGTATGATTGTGATGCATAAGAACATCATTTTGGCAAATCGAGTGAATATTTCTTCGGGTGAATGAGACTGCAAATTGTGCCTCCTCCACTGGGAGCGAATTCGCACAACTGGTCCGTCTGAGCAGTTCAAAGACAAAGGTCCAGCGAATTCCAAAACATCTGCCCCCGCCCAGTTCGAAGGTCGGGGTCTTCATCACAACTCCAGGCGCGTTGTGTGACGCACCCAGCGTGAAACACGCCTCAGACTCCTGGAGTCGTGGCGCAATCGAGAGTGTCTATAAACTGCGACTAGAATATGGGAGTCGTTGTTTAGATTAAATTTATCGCTCATCTTTTTCTGTTGAGCGTGGCTGAACAATGGACCTTTGATTCTCTCTGTCTGGAGGTCAACGTTGCGAGAACACAATACATTTCCTCCGCCAAACACAACTTTTTTCGGGGTCTGGTTTCACTGGTTTGGGCTGTTTGGGAGCCAAGAACTTTCATTTTGAGAAACCATAAGGATCAGTGGTACTGATCAAAATGTGATATGTTTCATACCGGATGCATCGTGATGTTGCGTCAATCCATGGCCATTGCTGCGAAATGACGTGTGCAGGAATGCAACGCCTTCTGACGCACCTGTGTTATGCAAGCCAAATTGGCGACAAAATGGAACCAAGGGCCGCGAGCGTTCCTGTTTCCGTTCACTTCAAGGCAAGGGAAGGTTCGAGCCTGGCTCAACCACACACATACACACACACGCACACTTTTCTCTTGTTGCAAACCACACAAATTTGTCCTTCTGAAACAAGAATTCATCTCCACGGATAGGTTTGCGAAAACGTGTGATTTTCTCTCACACCAATGAGGCGAACCCTCGTTTTGGTCGTTTACGCATTTGGTCGTGCTCTTCGTGCGTCAACAAACCAAATCGAGCATTTTTCTTCCTTTGTGCTGAGTAAGGATTGCGTTGCGCGGAAAAGTCCCGCTCGGTGCATCCTGGACAGCGCAGACACCTCTCATATGTTTCCGCCACAAACTCACCCAGTAAATGGTTGCAAATTAAGTTTCACATTTCACTTTCCTTTCATCACCTTGAACCACAGTGTGGTCTGTTCACACTGAATGCGTCACACGTGGCGTCCCTGAAAAACCAAAGAGAGCTGTGCTGCAAGCGATGACGCGTTGACTGGAACAGGAACGCAAAACGTGACGCATCCAGTGTGACACAGGTCTGAATTGTCTGCGTGCTTTCAGAGCATGTAGACGCCTTTTAAAGCGAGGTAATGATGACAATAGCCCCATTCACCACGAGTAAAATACTGAGGTTACAGAAGCCCGCGGGACACCTCGCTGAAAACAAACACCCCAAGGTGCGACAGAGAAAAACAAAAGCGGGACATGCTGCACAAATTTATGGCGAACAGCGCGAGTTCTGCCTCCCAGCGAAGTTCACGCCTCCATGCGTGCGCGGCAGTGAAAGTCTACGAGAAAGGTGAATTGGCCCAGGTGCAAATGTGTACAACTTCCTTCGCCTGTGTGGCTGATGTCCAGATAAGCACATCACGTGCAGAGCCCCTGGACAGCTCCACAGTGAACAGAGTTGAATGAGTGGTGTCATTTTGAGTGCGTAGATAAAAAGGGAAATGATCCTCCAAAGGCAAGAGGCCAAGGCTGGAGAAAAGCCAAACACGACCAACCGAAAGAAACATGACTCCAAATGATAATAACGACACTCTGCCTGAACAATAATGTTAATTTTTTCTTCCTTCACTCACTTGTTTGTATATAAATGTATCAGTTCACTTTTTCTGTTTCAGACTTCAACAGGATATGTGAGATCAAGACCAAGGCGACTGGAATCTTCGTCTTTTCGTAAATAGACATTGAAATCCAAGTGTTTGCTCACGCCGGAGACAACACAGGAACAAGTGGGGGATACATAGCATCCGAGTCATGGGTTGTCAGCGCAGTGTATACCTTGTGCACACAGAACGTCGCTCCAACTCACTCGGCCACGTTTACTGAATGGGACGAAGAAATCCTCCTTCAGGAAAAAATGTGACCCTTGAAAGTGAATTTGACTGTGCACAATTAAATTTGCAAATTTTGGTTGGGTGCGTGGTCCACTGTACATACATGCACTGACAGTCGTCAAATAAGATCTAGATGTCCCGAGTTTCATGTTGTTGGAAGCAAAACTTATGACAAATTTTCTCTTCTTGGCCTGTCTTCGTCGCATTCCAATTGTCGCAGAAATGGCACGCATCTCTGCAAAAAGCGCAAGGGTTTCCGTACACCATTGCAAGATTGCTGAAAACATCTTTTGCAATTCTTTACCACAGGTATGGATATCCACACCATCCCCGCTCAAGGTTGACAAATATTGTGCTTGGAGACCTTCCAAAGGTGAGGTACGAACTTCTGTCTTCCGATCGTATCACTATCCAAGGGTTAACGTGGCACAAATATGTGCAACGCAAGCAGCGAGAGATGTCATGAATTCAACTGGCAATTCGCATGCCGAGCTGAGTGTGGGAAAAAATGCACAGGATGCCGCATCCGAGCAACAAGACAGGACTTGGGTCTCTCCTGACCCTCACAAATAAACTCCATTTCGTAGTTTTACGCCGTTTTGATGCTTGTTTTGTTGCAAAATTCTCGCCAGCAAGGGCCAGGCCCCCATTTCCGAGTTCTTTGCCCGCGGCTGGCATCCTACAAAATGACAGGGTAAACGAATCACAATGTGACACTGCTCTGGAAAAAATTTAACAAAATGTGAACGAAAAAGGCGAGAAACTAAATTGAGCGCGGTCGAATTCGTCGGAATCGGGCGAAAAAGGAGCTGAATCCTGAGCAGAGTATTGAAAAGTTACGCAAGTGCCAATCATTCTGCGCTCAGCACGAAACTTCCACAGAAGTATCTGTGTCGCACAGTACCTTTCCTGGGTACTCGCACCACAGTGGGTCCGCCCTCCCAATAAACAAATTAAACTGCGAAATAAAACACTCGCCTGTGCAGTTATGCTGCTGGGTGGAACATTTACTCGTCTCTACATGGTGCCTGATTCAAAAACGCTTTGACATCATTTTATCGCAATTATCCTGCCAGATGACAACGTGAAGTTCCAAGAGACCTGGACAACTTTCAAACATACAGCCACGAACACGTTTTTTTGATCGCATAACTTTTACACTTCCAAGCCAAACTCGGCCCATTTGCACGAACACGTCTCACGCTTTTTGCACAGAGCCGTATAGTTTTACCATAAACCTGCCGAGCCTTTTATTGCCACAGAGCGTGCTGCTCTTAAGCCTGGATTACAGGTTATCGAGGAGTAAGTGCCAAGTAGTTTACTTCGTTCCTCGGGGTAAACAGACAAGGCCGGGTTCGCACTGGATGCGTCAGGCGATGAATTCGTGTCCAGGTCACTGGGGTTTTGATCTGGACTCTTTGTTCACTGCTGTTGCGGCTGCTGAGACATCCGTGGAACCATCCCCGTCTTTCAACTTCCACCCCCCCCCAAATGACAGAAAAAAAACCTCCGTTTTATGATGTCTCCGGAAATGTTTTTCCTCCGTCCCTGACAAAAAGAGGTGATAGTTTCCTCGAGGGTTGGGAGCCCCTGATCAAATGCTGGGTCCACCTCCTGCAACCCACTGGGTGCAAACTGCGCCCCACAAAGTTGAGCACGGGGGCACTGCGCAGCGTGAAACAGGCCTGACACGGCAGACCCGACCTTTCTCGGGGAGGCTCCGCTGTTTTCACGTGCGCTCAACCACGTCCCCCGCGTGTCGCGCCGCTTTCTTCGCGGCAAATCGACGGTCTCATCTTCATTCACTGCTGCGGCAATGCTGCACAATTCACCAGTGAATCTCTTCTTCTCGATCCCTTTGTGATGCGCAACTTGTTACTGCTGAGGCTTGCACAAATAGAGATACATCATACACAACCAGAACCACAGTTCTCTTGCGGATTTCGAGGGGCCCGCCCTCCCCTGAGCCCCCCACCCGCCCCCATTGTTCGAACAAAGTGGAGCCATTGAACAAGCCTATCTTTCAGAGTTGCTACGACGAAGGTAGAACTTGCCATCAGTTGAGTTCCTTTTGGGCAGCAGTGAACGACAGAATTTCCATTTTGCGCCCTGAGTTGGAGCTCGAGGCTTCCTTCCCGTGCAGTCACACACTTCTCTTGTTGTGGACTCGAGTTCACACGTTCCAAACACTACGAGTATACTGACACGATAAAACTCACATTTCAGGAAATGATTGCAAAATTCTGTGCTGTGACAAACGTGTTGTCCCACGCTCGATGACGCGATCACCGTGTGTAAACCCTGACCGACCCGACAACCTTCCCGCTGACTCAGCACCACACGCGCCGCGATATCGGAGGTCCCGATATCGCGCGCCATGTGACCGCGACTCGTGACCCCACGGGGAAGGGGACTTTGCCGCAGGAAGGTTCAGTCCGGCACGTGTTCGATAAAACTGCGCGGCTGGTTTCAGTCTCTCTACCACGACAGGAATGAATCACCTCAACCAAAAGTTGAGCAAGAAACCCAGCTCGTTCAAACTCTGCCAATCCCCAGCCTGTTTTGAACAGATGTCTACGAGTCAATTCATTCGTTCCGAGCAGCTCGGCAGGATTGGAGCAGTTTGGTGTGTGTGACCAGTCATAACTGGGATCCGATCCTGACAGGGAGGCGAGCCCAAACACCATTTTGTGCCAAAGGCTATGTTTTGGACTCGCGACGCAAAATTGACCTCAAGGAAGCCGCGGAAGGCCCGGGTCTCGACTCCCCTGCATTACCCCAAACTTTGGTCCGAGAGGCATTTCATGGGCAATGCATTAGTTGCGATCTGTCACGTCGCCTTGGTGCGGGAATCCCGTTTCGTTACCGCGGTGGACGTTCGATCCAAAAGATTCCCAGTGTCATTTTGCACTTCTACGGTGCAACAATGTCAAAGGAGCAACAATCGCACGAGGCGCCTGAAACTCGACACGGGACGACAGGTGCGTCGACAACCGGCATTTAGCGAGCAAGTCAAATCAATAATTTGTGTTCACATGAACAGCAAGAGCGTTTACAGTCCACACTGGAGAAACAAGGCGCACAATGTTATCATTTGTCATCACCCAAACGTTGCACAGCATCATCAGAACGGCCTCTTACCAAAAGCCTGGCAACTTATGTCAAGTCTGTGTTGAGGGTCATTTGGCCTGCCCCCTCCACTCACACCCTCTCAACAGGAACCCTTGAGGGGTGCACGACACACAGTCAGGGGCACTGTACCCAGTCTCATGGCTTTCTTGCGGTCAATGGAAGACATTTTCAATTTGCCATCAGTTCTGTCAACTTCTGGTGTGTGACAACAAGACTTCAAATTCCACATGTTCTTGATCCTGGCTGAAAAACAAATGGTTGTACCAGTGGCACATGTATGTCCAGTGGTTCCACCACAGCTTCTGACAGATCTCTTGTGGCACGCAGACACAAACGTACATGCAAGAGTAAATCACACACAGGTTTTCACACACACGCACACACGCGGTTTGACTTCGAAGCAAGAGTGAACGTGTGTGTTCAAATCACACACACACACACACACACACACACACACACACACACACAGAGGCACGCACGGACGCATGCAGCCCAGATCAGAGGAAACGGAGGCATGTCCTACCTTGGCTTCAGGGCTGAACCCCAGCAGGGGCATCTTGACTCCATTGTTGAGTGTGGTGGACACCAGATCTTCCATCGTGCGCATTGTCTCTCGGCTCCCTCACACTTGTGCCTGAACACGTGTAAAGCCTCGCTGTCAACTCTCCCGCTCTGCTCTCTGGATGGCAACAAATGTGCAGCACACAATCGATTAAAGGCCCCGTGAGTTACATGTGACGCTGTAAAAACCACGCTCCGAGGTGCCCTTGGGCTTGTTTCACACTGAATGAGTCACGCACTGCGCACCTGAGCTATACCACTCAATGCGAGAAGCGTCGCCGAAGGGAACTGGTTTGCATAGGCACGCAATGCGTGACGCACCCGACGTAAAGCACACTCGTGAAGACCAGAGCCCCGCGCGCCAGCAATCGAGGCAAAAAGAACTCCGCACAAAACCCAAACATGTAATTACCAATTGTGGCAAAAGATGTACAGTATCCGTTCCAGTTACAGTGCGCGCTCTGTTTCCATACAAGTAGATCTCCGCTTGGAAACAAAAACCTTGTGTGTAGATCAGCAAAAAAGAACACCGCGGTGCGATTTCTGTCGTGACACTTGTCACAGGATATGAGCACCACAGACTGAGTCGACACAGCGAGACCGGCTGTTTTATGAACTCGGGTTTCACGCTGTGTGGAACGGTCGCGGTTTCACAGAGTCTGCCAACCAATGGGAGATCTACACCCAAGGGCACGTTCACGCTGATTGCGCTCGTGAGTTTGGTCCCTGGGCGTTTCGTCGCAAGCTTGCGACGGCACACCCATTGACTTACACAGGGCCGCAACGAACATGCCTTTGCATTTGATGTGAAACAGGCCTGACTTCTCGACGACAAGGCCTCTTCGTGATCAGCGTTCTCCCACTGTATCTCAGTGGCTGTCCATACTTAGACGCAAAACACAAGTGCCAGAGTACACAAGCCGCGTTTAGAATTCCACGGGAGTGGAAGATGTACTTTTACGTTCGCTTTGTTTGCATAAACAACATTCGCACAGACATCTGCAAACAGGATACGTGCCAGGAAACATACTTTCGCGGGATTCGGCAACTTTACAACTTATCCTTGGACTGGATCCCGCGCCCGTTCTGGGGCCGAACTGAGTTTGAATGGTTTTTTGGACGCGCAAAAAATTAGGTCAAGCCAAGAAGGAGAGAGAAATACCTCAGTTGTCGTTTGTCGTCTGAGAATCTACACAAGAAGGAAAAAAAAGCTTGAAATAGCGTCCGGCGAAGATTCCGCGGTTGAGCTCTTCACGAAATTCTGAGTCCAGACGATTCTGAGACGATGCGATGAACATTTTTATTTTGTGCATTGTAGTGGGACAAAAAATATCAAACAGACATTGTGTGGCAAGACAAGGCCAGACATCACATCAGACTCGAGAACTTCCAGAACTGAGTTTTGGTGCGGTTGGTGGTTTTTGTGTGTCATTTCCATATTGTTCATGCGACACTCTTTTAATGCTGCTGATCTTGTGCGTGACTCACCAACAACACCCGAAACTTGTTTTTGAGCTGCAGAGCATTCAAGAAGCCAGTTTTCCGTCAATTCTACAATCACAAAACACGTTGTACTCGTGCGCTCGCGACGTAGTGATGCTTGGGTTCTCACCTGACAACATGGTTCCTGTCTCCATTTCACTGGAACCATTTTCTCGCACAGTATGAGAACCCTGTCTCGATGGTTACACAATTTCGACAGCGTTCAGAAATTCACCGTGTCAAGGAATTTACAGCTGACGAACGGACACAACGACCACAGGGAAAAGATGAATCTCGAAAGAGTACAATTGACGCACAATCGTGCCATCACAACACGAATGGAATGGGACGGGGCCGTGGCTGCACTTTCCCATCAACATCTTCCGAAACCTCAGGTCACAGGTTGTGGCAAGCTGGAGCTTTGAGCATTTGTCTGTCGGTGGGATTTTCTCCTTCGGTCAGGTTTTCCAGGATTTCAAAGTGCATGGTTTCTTTTGGTTTGAAATACACTCTTGTGTGGAGGTGTAGGAACCCATAGGGAGACCAGCTCAAAAAGCAACTCTGCCAAAAGTCAAAAACAAAATGTGAAAAAGAACCAGAATTTTCGTCAACCTTACAAATGGCATTGGATTGGTTCCAGTCTACCACCCTGGCATCTCCACAATGGAGGGTAGACGTGCGTGCATGTGTGTGTGTGTGTGTGTGTGTGTGTGTGTGTGTGTGTGTGTGTGTGTGTGCGTGTGTGTGTGTGTATTGGGTCTTGTGTGCCTGGGACAAGTTTCTTGTTTTTGCTAAAATGTTGGCTCTGCTCCTTGTCGGGGCTCTGGGATCCAGTCACTGCTGACTTGCTTTGTGGACGAAACAGAGTAGACTTTAGACCTGGACTCAGGAGGATCCGCAGTGACCCCTGAGCAGCTGCAAACTGCCCGCACTGCTCTCCTGAAGGGGGGCAGCTTCCAGTAATACACAAAGAAGTTGACAGAAGAATTCAATATGTCAGAGCAAAAAGTTACTGACAAAGCTATCCTGCGAGAACAGGGGTTTTTGCCCGTGTAACCAGTGATGGAGACCAGTGAGTGGGGCACAAGAAGCAACAGGAAAAGGACAGCCACAGTGGTAAGGCAAATGGTCAGGTCATCCAATTGATTGGTTGAATTTTGATTCCTCTTTCCCAAATTCCCTTCCGAGAGTATTGAACTTCTTCTCTTCTTGTTCTTTTGAATAAATCTGACCAGTAGAATTGTGGCAATGACTGTGATGAACACAGGCAGAATGTGTCTGAGAAAAATCGCGATTCCAAAGTAGATTTCTGATACTCGCTGGCTTGGAGCATACTCGTTCAACAGAAGCACGTACCTTGGTCCATCCGGGCACTCAAACTTGACAATCTGGAAGGAAAAAAAAGCGCAAACATATCTTCAGGAATGCAAACTAAATTTTTCATGAGGGACAATTTGAAGAAGGCTGAGCACATTCTGTTTTCTGAAGATAAAAAAGTCAACCTCACACTGTTTCTTAGCCATTGAAGAACTTCCATACCCATGACACACGTGTTCAACACAACCATAATCAAAACATTCTTTCTTAAACCATGTGATCCATGTTTTTTCAATGACTTCAACCCCAGATATCTGGAAAAAACAGCCTTCAGATCAAAATTCCAAAATTTCAATCCATACCTATCAGAAACAAGAGGGAATGAAAACGTCCTGACACAAGATGGTACAATGAGTCTTACTCACCTTTGCACAGTCATGACACAGACTGTCCATGAAGACAGTGAACCTGCAAATCTGTAAATGTTGTACACAGGTAAATCGATGTACCAGTAAGGTGTGCTGAACAAAATGTGACCGAATCCCAGCAGCCATGCCAAATAAGGTATTCCATCAGCATTTGAGCATGCTGTGTTTAGGGTGTCATACACAGCCAAACATTTCATCAGGAACAGTGCAGGTGGGTTCAGTGTCATTTTGAAAAAAGCCAGAAGTGAGACAATGTTCAAGACGACTCCAATGAGCGACGTCACAAGTGCAGCAAACACGAACACCCTGTAGACAATCCCGCTGCACGGACTCAAGTAAGGGATGGATATCTTGCTCCAGTCGCACCATTCACTCAAATTGGAATCTGCATCACCAGTTGTGTCGCTCGTCAAATTGACCGTCTCCGTGGTGCCTGACTGATTCATTCTTCTCACAGCACAGCAAGTTAAAATCCTCAAAAAATTGTCACTCAGTGAAGAAGTCTCAGTTACTGTTCACCACAAAAATTTCAACACAGCGTTGTCGTCAAATTCTGACTTGATGAGTGTTTTCTGTTGAGCGTGTGAAGCCAGCCGCACGCAACGGTGCGAAAACTTGAGAAAGCTGTGTCCTCTTCGGAGAAAATTTGAAAAACTTGAGAAGAAATGGCACCCAAACTGGAGAGAGCTGTGTAGACAGACAAAGCTGCTGCTGTGCTTTAATTGCAGAAAAATGTGTCACAATTTCGTGGGTTGCGTCGAAAGTATGTTTGGACTTGAGATTCAGACTGTCTCACATCAGTTTCACACTTGGTTGGTACGCTCAAGCTGTAGCTGCATTCGCATGCGCGTGTGCATAAGTGCAGGTCTCAAAGGATCCACACCAAGAACATCCGCGGAAAGCGTTGTTTGTGTCAAAACACGCGTCATTTCGATATTCTCGGAGACTCAACAATCGTCATTTCAAGTAATCAGTGAAGTTGCCTCCACGCAGGCCCTGTGAAAAGCGCGGATACGAGACACTGAGGCTGAGTCGATGTGCTTCTATGTGTATCACTCACATCGGCTGAATAAGTTTCCTTGTTGCAGATTCTCTTGGAACGAGATATTCCGACGAGGAAATGTCTTTGCCTTCGTAATTGGCGAGTGAGCGCTTGTTTGAAGTGCACGCGTTTTGCAAATGAGATTTTCTCAAAGACCTTTCTTCGGGAATTATACAACTCGTGCGATATCTTCAAACATGAAATCTAAGAGCACAACCATTCATTATCTGGCCAGTAATTTGTCTCTTGCAAGCATTTCATGTTTTCAGATATTTCACTTATTGTATAAGTCAACTATTTCACTCATCAGTGTTCAATATGTGAAGAAAGAACTCATGCTGCGCACTCGTTC
>JAAUXT010130688.1_pt1 | contig 17690 bp, 17 predicted proteins | sample 7278171 | NCBI WGS metagenome assembly JAAUXT01 (sample SAMN14350112, study PRJNA611818) | marine sediment metagenome | isolation source: surface marine sediment (1.8m) | place: French Polynesia: Moorea | collected 2018-08
CTCCACACACTACTACCCCCCCACCCACCACGCCCCACCTCCACCCCCCCCCCGTCCCGCGGGGGGGGGGGGCGCCCCCGCGCGCGTGTGTATGCGCGCGAATGTGTGTGTGTGTGTGTGTTCTTCGTTATTTTCTGACAACATTCAACCACGCAACATTGGCAGCCCTCCCACTCCACGCTACAAGGATGATGATGCTCCTGTCCTTCCAAAGAAATCCAGTCAAGGACGGCGCTTCTCTCTGGAGTAAACGCAACGCATCGGCTGCCAGATCCCTTCCGCGATATCAGGCCTGGTTCACGTTGGATAGGTCACGTGTTGCGTCTCTCCACAATCCATGCGCGTCGCGTTGTCATGGTCCCGCGGTACCCGTTGACGCTTCTGGAACGCGACGCGTGACGCGTCCAGCGTGACCCCGGCCTGAGGCCCTGAAGATCCCCCCGTGTCCCCAGTGCACCGTACATCTTCCCGATTTCCGCCAGATCGCTTCAATTTGCGAGACTCGTGCGGCGAAGCTGCGAGTTGTTTCCTCCGCGCTGCGTGATGGCTTTTTTTACTCACAAATTACCCAAAACAGTCCCGCGCAAAAAAATTCAAAAGGAGCAATCGCAAACTTAAATTTGTCACGTGGTTTTCAAAATGCCCGCTCACTGCATTGAATTGCCCTTGTCTGCTGACCTGTGCTCAACTTGAGATCAACTATGGTGTCACCCAAACACCACACATAGAGCAAAGCAATGCTCACACATTCCCTGCACCATCAGGTCTCCAGGACGCAAAGGTCAGCAACGCGCCTCGTCGCAAAACGTTGAACTGCGCAGACGCGCCGAACCCAAGGGACAACGTCTGTTTTCACAAAAACATTTCAACGCGGGGTCTCGTGTTTCCACAGCAACACCAAATGTGGAGACGAGGCTATCTTTGACAGGTTCTCAGTTTTCCAGGGCAATGCTGAGCGAAACTCGACGTCGACGTGTTCTGGAGGGGAGGGGGAATTCGAACCAAGCGAAGTTGACCTTCAGTCTGGTCCAGTCCGTAGCACATGCGTGTTGTCAAGAAATGCAGTGACGTCAAATGTTTCATCCAGCACAAGTTGTGTCACACGTCAAAAGTCTGCGAGTCTGTGTGTGTGTGTGTGTGTGTGTGTGTGTGTGTGTGTGTGCGTGCGATCTCAATCTGCATGCGCCTCTTGCTTCCTATGACTCAGACGCAAGATAAACAACCTCCACCCACGACAAACACAATCCGCTCGCCCCGATCACTGGAGAAAACGAACTCACCCCGATCACTGGAGAAAACGAACTCACCTCACGTACGACAGCGTCTCGTAGTCAAACCCTCCGCTGTTCTCCTCCTTGGCCTTCTCTTTCTTGGCGCTCGCCTTCCGCCGGAAGGAGAAACGGTTCCGTTCCATCCCCGCGTGTTGCGTCTAATTTCCTTCGCTCACAAGTGAGGGCGACTTCCTCTGTAGAGTGGTTTGTATCAACCGTGCACCTTTTATGGAAAATCAATTTCGCGGTGGCAGCTCTGATTTCAGGAGCCGTAGTCAAGAGTAATTACCATGAATATTAGACGCAGCGACAACAAACGCGGCGTCGGCGTTGGCGTTCGTGTTGTAGCGTTGGACGCCCCGGGGTGCGTTCGCTCGCCGCTCCGCTCACTCGCTCGCCACGCAGGAGTAATTAACACAGCGGATCCCAATTTCTCTTCTCTCCTGATTCACGCAGCCCGGAGCTGTTGTCTTCTCATCATTTCCGTCGCTTTGCGCCCCCGCCGCCGCCTCCAGAGTGAGTGAGTGATGGCGTCTGATGAGCGTCCGCAGGAGGGAGCGTCGGGAGTGTGGGTTCAGCTGTGAAGCCGCTACAGCGGGCGCGACGTGGCGCGCTCTGGTGCCTACTTCACACCACGTGCGTCACGTCACGTGTTGCGTCCTGTCTCCCCTCAGCGACGTAAAGGCCAAACAACGCCCACAAAAGACGCAACCACAAGCAATGACGCTTCCACTGTGAATCAGGCCAGAAAAAAATGAAGCGGTTGTGACGAGCTTTTTTCTCGCCAGTCCCCCGGTCGACTACTGACCAGCTCTTCCTTCCTTCCCATCTCGCTCATAATCGATACACACTACTCCTCTCCATGCCTCTCACCACTGACAGAGCAGCTTTTACGGACAGCGAGCTTTTGTCCGGTGTCATTTGTCTAATGGCTGTGTGATGAGTGATGCTCTATTAGGGCCGCAGCGCTGAAGCGTGCGCTGAGGTAAGCGAACGTGAGCTTCTCATCTCGCGTAGCGACGCGCCGTGACGCGGGGGTCAAGTGGAGCCCGGTACGGTACGATACGGCTTCTCCATCGCTCCCGCTCCTCCTCGCTCGTCCCTCCCCGCCTGTCGGACCCGCGGTCCTCATCGCTCTGTTCGCCCTGCAGCCTCGGTCCCCCGTCGCCTACTTCGTGTAGCCTCCGACCCCCCCCCCCCGCCCACATCCTCCAGCCCCAGCCCCCTCGCCTACTTCGTGTAGCCTCCGACCCCCCCCCGCCCACATCCTCCAGCCCCAACCCCGTAGCCCACTTCGTGTAGCCTCCACCCCCACTTCCGCCCACATCCTCCAGCCTCCGCCCACATCATGCAGGTGCCGCCCCCACCCCACCCCACCCCTACCCCACCCACACCACATCCTCCAGCCTCCGACACCCAATTCCCTCAGCCTCCGTCGCTCCGCGCGCCCGCTCGTCCTGCAGTGACCCGGGGAACCACTGCGAAGCACGCAGCCGAACGAGCGCGCGCGGGCTCCACCGACCTGTTCAACGGTTTCAGAGGCGGAACGTGGCTCCAGCGCACCAAGGACTGCTGTCTCCAGGACTGCCGAGTCCTGACCCAGATCCCACAACAGGGAAACCACAACTTTACACGTTTGAAACAGTTTGTACAATTCTGCACCTGAGGTGGCCACACTCAACTCTAACAGCACGGGAACTGAGTCTGATGAAATCAGTCTCACTCTTTGAAGAGTCACCTTTGCACTTGTTTCAAATCTTGTCATATGAACACTTATTTCCTGGCGAGGGCGGCTTTTTCACGCACAGTGGTCCAGGCCCACCCAGGGGCCCTGTACCACCAGCCAGGGTCGCCAGTGCCTCCAGTTAGCCTGTCGCTCTCTCCAACAGACAAGCAAACAGCGTGTTCCCAACCGGAGAGGTTCCGCAGGTCACACTGCAGATCCATTACAGATCGTAAACGGTGAAGGCTCCCACACTGGATGAGTCTCGCATTTCCCCTGTTCATAACGTCGTCGCAGACAAACGCACGACGCACCCCGTGTGGAACAGGCCGCGGACAGAACAATGGGACTCCCCCCGGGGCCCGCGGTAAGTAGGGCGCGGTGGAGCTGCACGCGACCGCGCGGACCTCGGGGGAGCCTCCTGTCCATGATCTACTTGGGCCCCGAGTTTAACCGTAGATGGCGACAGCGAGCCCGACTCACCGCAGAACCGTCTCCGACGCTCCTTGAGCCGAAGATCTCATCAAACGCTGCGACAACCGCGTTTCCAGACAAGGGACGAATTCATAGATGCCATGGGCTCCGTGACACTCCAAAAACAAAATTGTGAACAAGATTCCACATTCGCAGGTCAGAATGTCAATTTTGGTCACCCCTCCGGAGGCACTCTGTCTGACCTGCCTGTTGTCCGCACATTGGTCACCCAGTGCGGGCCGGGCTGAACCCATCGAACGCATGCTGGTTCAGCCAGTGTGCGTTTTGGGGGTCACAAAATGTCATTTTGCATGAAAACACACACATCTGGGCCCTCACACACGCACACATACAGACACACAGATACACACACAGACATACACACACACGCACACACACACACATACCGCGCAAAAATTTTCTTGTTGAGTTCTTTGTCACACGCCTCAATGAGTACTGCAGCTGCTCTGGCCAGGATGAAAGAAACAGCACCTCGAGCTGGGTGCGGGTGTTACGAAATGAGGAGACACCCCGAATTCACAGACACATGTCTCTCCATTTCAGTTTGGGGGTAAAATGGCCAAGCACCCTAGCCTTGTACACTCGGCGATTGTTCACTCCATGTCTGACCATTTCAAGTCAACTGAAATGGTCAGATACCCTTATCTCCTCAATTGGGGTATTTGCCAATTCCGTTACACCGGCGGCGGCTGAAGGGTCTCTGGTTCCGTATCCTGGTTCCCATCCACCCTGTCCCACCCAAGAGGCTGGTTTCACACCGGCTTCATCATCCACATTGCCTCACGGGTCCCCGAGGCCAGGTTCACACAGGATGCACCATCCCGCCTGCCCCACCCCAGAGGCTGCGGTCACACTGGATGTGCCATCCGCTGTGCCCACACTCACGCGTCAGTGCAGGGGCGCAACAACACACTCGTGCGTGAAACAGGCCTCCATGATACTTCACTGTCAAGTTCATGTCAGGGCTCGACAAACCCCTGTTCTGCTGGGAAATGGGTGCATTCTCCAAGGCAGTGGACGCAACCACGGCATTCCCAACTCAGGCGAGCGCTGTATTCAAGTCACAAGCAGCCACAGAAGGACAAAGCACGGCGCATCCAAGGTCAACCCAGCACAGTCATTCTCATCTTGGAGACAACGAACAGCAAACCGCATCAAGAAAACACAGGACGTCTTCACCCAACACAATCTCCGGGATGAGATGACATCCGGGGCTGAAGCAGACTGTTCCAATCCGAGCAAGCGAGGCCTCTCAGGGTTCCGTCGAATTTCTCGGGTTGCTACACAGCGGAGTCACACCTAGTTTCATACTGGATGCGTCACGCGCTGCGTCTCTGAAAAAGCGCACGCGCCAAAGCAGCGCATTGAGCACTTGTCCTCCTTCCAGCATTCCCGTTGTGTTTTTGACACATTTCGCTCGATATTCTCCTTCACCCTCACATTTTTGACTTGAGACAAAATACAAGGTTCCTACATTTAATTGTTGGAATTATCATGTGTACTTTTCTGTAGTCTGTTTCGATCACAAACAGCAATTGTGAGCCGATCGCAGCGAGCGCTGTACTTGCATTTTTCACGGCACATGACAAACCACTCTCTACAGCACCAAATGATGCCGTGAGAGGGCACTGCACTCACGCGTGCGCAAACTCAAACCAACCAACCGGCACTGCGTCGCGTCGCCAAATTGACGTCAACGCCACCGAGTGACCAACCAGAAACACAGCAGCGAACAACACACCCAGAACGAAACGCGCATCAACGCAACGCTACATTTTAAGCGACGTGTTTTTCAGCGCGCAGTTCGGGTGATAAATCAGGAGAGCAGCGGTGCTCCCGATGGGGCCCGGGGGAGTCGTCCCCGATACGAGGCTTCGATTCCACGCCAGCCCGGGATCAATGGAGTTTCAATCAGTCCCCGCGCACTCCGCTCACTCACTCGCGCTAAATAAGTGGAAATGATCCGGCAAATATTTGCGCAACATGAGAAGAGCAGTCGATCGCTTCGGCGTCGCTGCACCAAGAGACGGGTGTGTATTTGGGGTGGGTTCACACTGGATTCCTCTGCGTCCCATTTCGCAAGCGACAAATTGACGCTCACCGGATTACCACGCATGACGCCAACCCCCAATCCACACCAAGCGCATCCACCACGCGTACGCACACCAAGGTCACAGCACACCAAAAATGGGTATGTCAAAAGCAAAGTAAATGGGCAGCGAGTAGTTGTGTTCACACCAACAGTTCCTCATGTCACTATGATTGCAAATAGGTTTCAACCCCATTCACGTGCAAAATGTCACAAAAGCGGGTGCGTCGTGCGCTGGCGCACGCGGTGTGGATTGGGGCCAATGCGGATCGTACATTTGTCTGCGAGAGCCACTTGCGCGCAAAAACGCGCCAAACTAGATCCACATCATGTTTGGGTGCGCGCTGATTGTTAAACGTGTGCTTGGGAACTTGAAGGCATGCACAACGTACACAGGAAGAACATGCGTCCGCACCGCTTGCGTGAAACCCACTTTCCAGTGCGAACCCAGCCTTGGTGCCTGTCACGCTGTGCTCTGCACTGCAGCAGGCAGTGAACGCAAAGCTTCCGGAAGTCGCGAAGCTTCCGGGACTCGCACGCCCAGACAGGCTTCCTGTCGCTGTGGTGAGAACTGAATGCACCAAGGCTTCAAAATCACTCCTTACTTCCACGTGTGCGACTATTGACACAGCCAAGGGACTCAAGAATCAATCGGAAAAGTGCAATCACCATTTGAGTTATCGAGCCTGACACCTGTTTCACTGCAACATTTCCACGACACGTTTCCACGTGAAGAAACAGCAGCTTGAACAACAAAGTTTCCAGCTGTTCTGATAAGCCACCAAACCATGGTACCACAATGGATATGAAAAGAGAAAGCACTGCAGTGTACGCGTGTTTTGCTTTTGCACGCACTCACAAAACACACACACACACACACACACACACACACACACATCAAACAGCAACCAAGCGAACGAGCAAGCAACTGTGGAAAGGGGCGTCTCGCTTGTGGGTTCAGGACTCCCAAGTTCCTCATTGACCAGAGACCTGGTGAAGCGTGGGGCCGAGCGTCCAGCAAACGGGACGACACTCCCAGGCACCCGACCGGGCCCGACCCCTGGTGTTCGAATTGCACCCGACCGCACCCAGGGCTCGAGGCCCCCGGTGACCCAACCCTGCGACACACGAGGAATCTGGCCTGCCTGGCACAAAATTGGCTGGGCTGGGGTTGGGTTGGGCAAACTCAAAAATCAGGCCCGATCCCCAAAGTAGAACAAGGTCCGCTTGCCGGACGAAACCCAAAAACCGGAAGCGCAGACAGATGGAGCAGGTGCAACACACGAACATCAGGTGGCGCCACCCACGCATCACCACACACATCACAGATCAGATACACCGTGGTGTGTACACACCAGAAACGCCACAGATGTTTTCAGTGTTGTGATCAAAAAGACCCACTGCTTCACCACACGCTGCGAACAAACAAATCAAACTGACTCCGCAGCAGAAAAATTCCCCCGAGTCCCTTGAGGGGAAGCGCTCGCGTGGCAAGAATTCTCCTCCGCAGCGACGACGGACATCAAACTGAATTTTTGGCCTTTAATCTTGAGAATTGCATATTTTCTTCGTTCTTGCCACGCTATAAAGAGTTCACATCGTGATTTATTCACAGCCCCGTAAAACATCAGTCTTTGTCGTGCCACGACACACAAAGAAGACGGGAAGAAAGAAGGGGTTGCTTGGGAGGAAGTATGGCTGGGACGCGAAGTTTACTAGTTTACTGGGAACCTTTCAACAGAAGTACCTTTTGACGAGTTCGCTCACGCAGAGAAACGCGAGGGGAATCTAAAGCTGGGACATGAGGTGCAACATGATGTGCCCCACACCAGACAAACAACAGCGTAAATTCAAATGTTCTTCGGTTTACCGTGGCAGACTCATTCTGACCGGATTCGCAGGCGATCGAGACGAGCTTTGTGTCCCAACTTCCTTCCTTCCCTCTGCAATGTCACCTGCGCGGACGCGTTCCCTCTGTTCAGTTCTCCTTGTGTCTGTCTCCGTCTCTCTGTGTCTGTTGCGGCCTCTCCGTTTCTGTTACAGTCTCTGTCTGTTTTGATCTCTGTTTTTTGGTCTTTCTCTGCAGGTCTGTTTCAACTCTCTGTCTCTCTCTGTCTCTCTCTGTCTGTCTGTCTGTCTCTCTGTCTGTCTGTCGTTCTCTCTCTGTTTCCAGCTCTCTCCGTTTCGGTCTTTCTCCGTCTGTGGCACAAAATCAGGTTCGTCCATGGTCGCTCGCACCCAATCTGGATGTAGATATTGTTCAGGAACAAAAGCGCCCGGGCAGATTTGAGCGGTTGCGGCTTCGCTTCCACACGTCTGCTGTTCGTCCTCCATTCAGCAGCCAGGAGCAGCTCAATCTCCAAGAATCGTGCTGTTCTGGAATCTTTTAATCACCGAATTCAGCACTTTTGGGCTCGGCTAATTCGTTTAGCTGGACAATTCAGACCAATCCGTGGTGCCTGCTGGTCCCATCAATCAGAAAGATACCAGGGGCAAACTCTGCTGAAACAGGAGCAAATTCCAAGGGGCTAACAGAGATGGTTTGGCTGACGTCTTGAAGCCTACGGTGCCCAACCAATCACTTGCACCCTGCCTGCCTGTGACCAGAACATGAAAGTGTCAAAATGGATCGGCCGTAGCCCCTGGATCCGCCCATGACTTCACCATATGTTCTCTGATATTTGAGACGCTGGATCTGCGCGGACGCAGCGTCAGCTTCTCGGAACCGGGACGAGCAAACAACGTCGTGATCCCCCCGGGAAGAAAAGCTCCTTTCAGAGCACGTGGTAATGTCAGGGATACAGAATTGGGTTTGCTTTGCTTTGAGCTGCCTGTGCTGGTGTCACACTGGATGCGTCGTGCATCACGCCATGTGCATGTGCGTCAAGCTGCATGCATCACGCCAAACGCAAATATGCTGGACGCGTCACGTTGAATGCGTCACGGTGGATACGTCATGCGTCACGCTATGTGCATCACGCTGGACGCAGGGCATCAAACACAATGGATGCGTCACGCATTTTCTTACACAATTTCACAGGGCTTAGTAAATCTGGCATTACCCACCAGCGTGAACCCGCAACCTGCAGGGCGTCCAGGGGTGAGCCAGCCTCCCGACGTCTTCTGGGATACGGGTCAAAGTGACATCCCTTTCCCGAGAAGGGACAAAGTGGCAGAAACTGGATTTGCTCGACCGGACGATCTTCCATTCATCTGTGTCAGCGGAACGACGGCGGCGCCCGCAGGTCCCGGGGCCATTGGTCTGAGAGCGCCGTTCGTCTTTTCACACGGACTCAATGGGGATCTGGGTCTCACTGCGCTTCAACAGCACCAAAGTCTGATCAGATCTGTTTGAAGCTGGGGAAAAGCTGACAATGTAAAACAGATATTCTTGGAATCATCAACAAAAACCAGATTACTTGTCAGTGATGAAACGCGCAACTCCACGTTTACTGCAAAAACATTTGAGCAGATGCTTGAGCCCTCTAGCCAAAAGGAGTCTCTCATCTCAGACTCGAAATTTTTCTCAAGTCTGAACCAAGCCCGGGCTCTCAGTGCACACGTGTCTGCAGACTGGCACAACCCACCCAACAACAAGAACATTACATTGGTCTGAATTTTCTCAGAACCTCCAGACAAAAGATTTGCTCAATTCCTGTCCTTTCTAATTGACGCAACCTGACAGGAAAATTGTCGCGGGAGTGAACACAAAAACATCTTGCTCATTCGACCACGAAACACCGTGACATATGGTCACCAGCCATAACCCTCGTGAACCCGAACAACATCCCAACGTCAGCCCTGGCCACAGAGTCGCGGTGTTACGGTGGCGGTTGAGTCAATCAAACAGCCCGCGAGGAACAACATACCGTATTCACCCGTGTCAAAACACACACTTTGCACCCAAACTTGACCATCGAGAAAAGGGACATATCTCACATATGGATATGACTTCACCATTAAATTCAATGGAATCTTGGTGCCAGAAAGTACCAGTGGGTTGCGTCTTGCACACGGGAGAATGTGGTATCAATTGAGCCATAACTCAGGAAGGAGCCGCAGCTCCACAAAGCGCTGCAACTCAGGAGGGAGGCAGGGTGATGGGAGCCCATAAAATCAAGCCTCAATGAATGCTCATATGGTTCCAATAAATTGGACGTATAAAGTGCTTGTCAAATAGAGTGCACACCCACCATTGATCAGGTCAACTAAGAAGTGCTTATTGCGGATTAATCCTCCGCCTTTATTGATCCTGCTTCGACGGAACCGTTTTGTGAAGCCTCGGGACCGACATGCTGATGTTGTGTTGACATTTGGGCCTGGGAACCCTGGAGCTGGGGAGGTGGTGGTGGTGGTGGTGGGGGGGGGGGAGAGATCGCGAAATGTTTTCTGGGGTTGAGGTGTCCACAAAGCTCAAGACAGCACTATCCAGACAAGACAGTGGTGCAGGAAGAGGGTTCCTCGCGTGTTGTGTTCAGAAGAGGATTGAGACCGTCTAAAGATTCAGGACCAAGGAGAGGTGGACACCAAACACCAGAAAATAACATTGGTTGCGTTGTGCGGTCGACAAGCCTCGGGGACCTTGGAGAACCCGTTGGGTTGTGCGAACAGGGACGCGACGCGCATGCGCGTCCATCTGAAACCCACCGAGTGTCAGGGAGGGATCCCTCAGCCCCGAGCATGGTCTGAGTTGCGTGTGTCTGGACTGGTTCGGGGTGTGAGCTCCTGAAGGAGCGCTGACCATCAGACCTGAGCCTGCACGCGAGCGACCAAAACGTGTCAAAATTTGCTGACTGGTCTCGTCTGCGGTCTGCACTGCCAGGAGAGCCTGTGTCTAAAGCACGGAAGAGAAGAAAGGTTTGCACGAAGCTGAGACCAGGGTGTGAAACAGCCTGGCGGAACCAACTTACCCAACATCACGCGACCAATCCCGAGGGGCTGAAAAGAATCCCCCCACACCGACATTGAGCGACATGTCCTGCTGAAGCGAGCCATGTCCGGCAGGTTTCAACCAAACCAAAGCCGCAGCAAACGAACAAGGACAAGTGAAGCACTGGTTTGGACAAAACTTCATGACAAATGGACCCACGCGATGTAGACTGAGCACAAGTCCCCAAACGGTCTCACAAGCTGAAGAGTTCCCAACTGGTTCAAAAGTCCCTTCCCCTGCAACTCACTCCACCAGTAGAAGTGTCTCAGGCTGCTCCGCGCCCGCGATGCCCGCGATCACGTGGGATGCGCCATGTGTCGGGTCCCTGCACGAGTCAATGGGTGATGCATCACCATGGTGCCGCATCACGCATGACCGCACCTCAAACTGGAGACAACACAAAAGTTCAGACAAGCCTGTCACCGCGGATGCAACGATTTCACGGAGGAAATTTCTGTCACCGCTTCCGGTGTTTTCAGCTGTCATGGTGGCGCTGTGGCCCAGCCAGCTTCAGATCAGCAACGCCCTCCATCAACTCTGTCACTTCGCGCTCTGACCAAACCACGTGACATCGGGGGCTTTGCCCCCCCCCCCGGACTCTCGGCTGTTCCCCTATTTGTGCCACAGGCCCAAGCTGTTTTTGCTACTTTCGTGTTCAGTTTATGGAGGCCACAGTCTGTCACCTATAGTTTGGGCCCAATGATCTCTCTGACCTCAAACCGCGAAGCCCTGGAGACGAGAAGGTGCGGTGTGTGAACATGAAAAATGGAGCTGGTGAGGAAGGCACTTTGTTCGCACCCGCGCTTCTCCCGTGTTTCACACCTCAACTCCATGTCCGCACAGCGGAGTACGTTCATTGCTTCATGTTTCATGCTTCATTACGTTCATTGCTTCATGTTCAATTCTGACCAAGCTTCGTTTGTAGAGTTATTTTGCAATGAACCACATACAACGACGCAAAGCGCAATTTTAAAAGCTGCTATCCATAAGTCCACAACGAAGGATCGCCAACGTCGGATTCACGCTGGAAGTATTGTTCGTTGTGTTCCCACTCCAGAGCAACGAGTCGACAGACACGGAATTGATATTTACGTGGAGTTTTTAGCCAGGCTCACGAATTCGCTGACCCGCTGGTTGCTCTTCGCTTTCCGTGCACTGTGAACCAGGCACGAACTCTACAGCCACATTTCAACAAACGGCGCAAGAAACCTGAGACTACGCGACTGAAAGCGTCATCAAAACCAGCGAAAAAAACATCGTCACTGCGACAGGTGGAAAAACGAGACGCCGGGACGGGACCTCAGCTCGTGATGCGACATCCAGCGGAAATGAGCTACTGCGGAAGCTTTCACACCGAGACCTTTTAGCGGCCTGCAGGACCCCCAGCTCCGACGCGAGTTTTCTTGACAGCGCCGAACTGTGATGTGAATCGAAGATGGCAATTTTTAGGGATCAGCAGAGCCCTGCAGACAGGATTCGACATGATTCTGTTGGACTGGAGTAGAGGCCTTCGGCCCCCTGGCGGCGGTGATGGTTCGCCCTGTCCGAGCATGGTCACCATCGCAGAGGACGACTCATTCCATCCCATCGCCAGGAGAAGCGCGTTGGTCTCAATCCAGGTGAAATACAAGGAAGGAACTCGCATGCGTAAGCCTTCTAGTTTACTTTTGGCACAGCACACTTGTGGTTCCACGGATGTCCAGCGGCGGGTTGATCGCCACTCTCACTTCCTGCTGGACGCGAACTTCCTGTGGGACGACGCGCCCCTACTTCCGGTTCTCGTTTCCGGTTCTCGTTTCCTCGTCTGTTTTGCAAACCATGAGAAGCAAGGACGATCCAAGTACGCAGCGACAGACTCCATTCAGAAGCGTCAACCAGCTTCGCGACACCAACGCGCTCAGTGTTGTTCAGCCGTTTGTTTCCTTTCCTGCTTGAGAGTGAAAGACAGAGAGGAGGGAAGAAAGAGAGAAGAGAGAGATAGTGAGAGACAGAGAGAGAGTGTGTGTGTGAGAGAGAGACAGAGACACAGAGAGAGAGAGAGAGAGAGAGAGAGGGAGGGAGAGATAGAGAGGGAGGGAGGGAGAGAGAGGGGAGAGAGAGAGAGTGAGAGAGAGACTTTCGTTTCGTTCAATGCAGCAGTAGAGAAATTGAATTTGTCAAATCCTCATTTTCTGACCAGACAACGATGGACACACGTCACTGACAACATCAACCAACCCCAAATATCTCCCCTCCCATCTACACCACCAAAGATTGCTCGACAATTGCGAACAAACGGCGCTAATGCACACAGAAACCGGCTGCCTCGGCAAACACGGGCGCGCCTCCGAGAGAAGCGACTCGGTGGGGCCTTCTGTCCCCAAATTGCTTCTCCACGGCAGACCCTAAATGGCAGACTGCTGCAGCATCCCAGTCCGCAAAACATCAAACGATTTGAGCCACAAACACGACCATTGCATCCACCTGTTCAAACGAACACGCAGACGACATTAGGAGTCGAACCATCGTCAACAATACGACGCATGCGCGTTCAGATTTGACGTCACGGAAACGACGCACACGAATAGACGTGACGTGACGTCAAACGTCACGTGCACAATGGTGACCGTGAGTCTGATGCCTACCGAGACAGTGCACACGGGGCGAAATCAAGCTGTACTAATTTGATTTGTCCTTTTTACTCTTCCCGCTGTTATTTGAATTTTGTACGCGACTCACGTGGGAAGCCTCCCCCCACCACCACCACAACTAATTTCTGAATTCAGCACCATCCTTCCGCTTCATCCGCAGTGTTCCCACCCCTCCCCCCAAACCAGTGCACATCGGAACATCAGATAATCACAGTGGCTGCCGCTATGAAAGCAGAACCAGGCAGAACAATTCAAATCCAAGTCTTATGGTGGCGCAGATTTGTGGCAGACGCATGTCATACCAATGGTGGTCGGAAAGGAAGTTTTCGAAAAACGCGATATCCACAGCCAAAAACAAGAAGCAGTGCTCAAGGCAACTGCAGTGAGAAGTCCCTTGCCAGTAATGTCGTTGATTCTTCCTTGTCCTCCTTGTCTTGTAAGTCATACAGGCCAGGGGGGAGGGGTCCAGGCAGGGGGGTCCATGTGGGGGAGGAGGTTGGGGGTTGGGGAGGGGGAGGGGGTTGGGGGAGGGGCAGGGGACATTTCATCCACCTTGCCATGTACTGCACTACCACATGGTGCTTCGCCCTAAAGGGACTTCGCACAAATACAATGTGACCAGGATCCCACTGGATCCGTCATGCGCCACGTCCTTCGTCGTCTGGGCAACAGAGACGCAGCCAATGACGCAACGTGCATGAACGTCGCCTGAGGTGTGAGAGGAACAGCGTGTTCAAATTGAACGTCGCACCGTGCACGAGTTTTGACAGAAAAGCAAGAAACCCGTAGCCACAGAAAAACCCGTGGCCACAGACATCCACTCAAATACACACCCGTGCACAAGGACACGCACCCCCTTTTTAACAAAACTCAATTCTGGGCTGCGTCTCATGTCTGAGTGAAAAGGGGGAAAAGTTCACCCACCTCAGATACGTCATCGTCTCGAAGTCGAACCGCTGCTCCTTCTCCTTCTCCTCCTCCTTCTCCTTCCTCGCGCTTCCTTTGCGTCGGAAGGAGAATCGCGTCACAGGGATCCGTTCAACGTTCATCTTCCCACGTTCAAGTCGCGTCACGCCGCGGTGGTGCTGGTGTATCTATTCAACAGGTTCTCCACTCAATGCCCAGCGGGTCTGCAGTCCACCACGATGCGCAGTAGAACCAATGCCCTTCCTTCCTCAGTCAGCTCACTCACCACTGAAGAAACTCGCCGCGATTCTAATAGGCAACCAACACGAAGGGTTCCAATCAAGGCCGACGCTGCGGCGGCGCACGCGTGCGACAACTTTGCCACGGCGGGAGACACAAGCGGCAACAGACAAGCAACAGCTTGAAACTGCCGAGAGAGCGAGGGACGGAGCGACTGACGGAGCGGCGGCGGCGGCGGCGGTGCTGGGATGCCCGGCCCGTCGCGGTGAGGACGTTGAGCGTTACACCACTGCAGCTGCGCTCATCGATAAGCGACCGACTCCACCAACCCAGGTCCAGCGACCGATCCAGCCAACCAACCACGCTTCGCTCCCTCCCAGACTCATTGTTTCGCGCAACACGTTCCGACATACAAACGATGACAGCTTCGTTTCACAGTGGTTTAGCAAAGCTGCTGATCTTTAACTACAGCGCAAGTCAGCGCAACGCAGTGTGATTCGCGCAGTCTTTCCGCTTTCCCCACCATGCCTCTCCTCGCGTTTCGCAAGTCCATAATTTCGCCCCAGCGTGCGTTTGATCACTTCACGTCACACACACAGACACACACACGCACATTTACTCATTATGCAGCCCGGCTGATTGCTTCCTACGAGACACGTAATGACGCTCAAAACGATCTTTAAAATCAAGAACGAGAGGAGCATCACGCTTTCAGTGACTCACTGCACGGAACACTTCACTGGGTGCTCCATCAGTTGGTTTACTGAGCGGTCCCTCAACAAGAATGAGGAGGCAAACTTTAACAAACAATGGACGGAGAGGTTTTCAACGACGAGCACGATGGGCACAAATTGGCGTTTTAAATTTTCTCCCTTCCACGCGCGCATCAGAACAACATCAAGTGCAATTCATCTTCAACGTGTACGAGCGTACGAGACCATCCAACGACACAAAAGTTCCATCAAACCTGACTTTTATAGACTCTCTTGTTCTGCGACCAAACACGGTGAAATAATTCACCCCAGCTGGGCAACGAAACTTCCTTTCCATCACATCTGGACCGCGCGGCGGGGGGGGGGCACATTTGTTTTCCTCCTTGCACAAAACGTTCACGAACAGGACACGGGTGAACAATTTTCAAAGACCAAAGAAATGTCATTGCCCATTGTCACCACAGATGCCCTTTAGTTCAACCGGAATGCCGGACCGGATCCGCTCAAGTGCCACGACGAACATAGATTGTAGGAAAACAGCAGGCGCCTGAAACGTAACCGGCTACATTTCGCAAGCTCACGTGTATTCACAGTGGTCTTGATTTCAACGCGTGACTGAACTCGGACAGTGAATTCGACCTTGGACTGATTCACACTGTCGTGCGTCACTCTGCAAGTACACAGGAACTGCGTCGCGAGCAAAAACTCACACAGAACGCGACGACGCAGTCCAGTGTGGACCAGGCTCCAATCAGCTCTTCCCTGCCGTTGTTTCCGATTTAAATTAGAGAAGGGAGAGGAGACTCACCCGAGGTACTTGAGCTGCCCCTGTGACGTCATGGTGCGCGCGCACTTCGCTGCTGCTCCTGCTGCTCCGGTGACTCGGGCGAACACGAACGATCTCAACACGACGGGGAACATTCACTCAGCTGCAACCCGGACCTCCATGCGGAAAAAAAAATTGAAGCAGGAAATTATTTTGTCGTCAGGTCTGCCAACACGGGGTTTCTGTCGTATGTCTGACAGTTGGCATGGCAACCGCTGGAAAATGACAGAAATGACACGATTTGGACGGAAGTTTTATTTGGAAGGAAGTTTGCACGAGATTCACTTCGTATCAGCAACTGAGAACCACGAACGTTCAGTCCGCAGAGAATTCTCTGAACAAACGCAGTTCAAGTCAGGAGCTGTTCATCGGCATCCAGGGCACAGTCCAGCACACTGGACGAAACTCCAGCGCCGACGGAACGGGAAAAGTTGTGACTCATCCGGGGTCACCCCGACAGGCGAACTTTCCATACCATCGGATCACTGACAAAGCAGTATTGTTTGTCGGCCAAACCCAGATCATTCTGACTGAGGGGTGAAGCGAGAGGGTCCGATCGTCCGCACCCTGACTGCTGGAATACTTGTCCCGCCCACCCGCCAAATTTTACAAAATTTCCTTTGAGGTGTTGGTTTTTGGTCCTCACTTGGACCAAATCCTGGGGCTGTCCTTGTGATCTGTAAACGTGCGGAAATGTGTCGGCGCAGGTGTGCTTCTTTCACTTCAATTCACAGTTGTTTCCACAGGTGTGTGCAAGCACTGATTCAAACAGCGCAGTGCAAACGAACAAAACAAAAGCTGCAGAACATCATTCCCTGAATTACATACACATTACACCTGAGTTTACTCATCAGAGAGTTTTCGCAAATTGAAAACGTAGGCGTGTGTGTGAACGTGGACGTAGAATTTCACCCTATGGGATATAGTACTCCTCAGACACTTCTTAATTCTGTCTCCAGTTCTGTGTTAAATTCTGCACATTCTTTTCAAAATAAGGGAATGTATGAAGAAAAACAGAAAACAAACAACCCTGACAAACAAAATAATCATCATTTATCATCTTCAAGTTGACTATTTTGTGATGTAGAGGAACCCACAGGGTGACATTCTACGTCCACGTTCACGCCTGCATCTCCAATTTGCGAAAACTCCCTATTTGTTGTGACACTTGCTCGACTCCAAATTCCTTTTGTCAAATCATATCGAGACAAAAGAAGACAAGTGCACTCGGACCACAAGAGATCAGCATTGAACAAGATGGGGCCCAATCGCCGAGGACGCACGACCACTGTGGCACAGTGCAGCTCCGCGATGTGCACTCACTGGACACGGAAGAGTACGTACAGTGCGCGGACTGCTTCTGCGAGTGGACAAGAACACGCACAGTGCCACACACACACCCTCGAATGTATACGAGTAACATTCTGCTTCATTCGGCGCCATTATTTGAATCAGCACCAGACTCAAGATCACTTGGGAGTTGCATTTCGCACAGCGCGTACGGGACGCCAACAAGACCAACATCTTGATCTCTGTTTCGGCCTCACACTATCAAGATCAATGCCAGGGAGACTGTGTTCGATTCGACCGCCAACTGACGGTCCGTGGCGGTGTGTGGTGGCTTGTGGCCCCACACCGCCAACTGACAGTCTTCCTTCGGTCAGCTGTCAACTTTCTCCACACTAGTAGTATTAGGGCCCGTTACTTGGTGCACACTTCGTGTTTCTTTTTCATTTTTTTTGTCAGAAATTCGGATCAGATTGTGCGAGTGCGCTTTACCAATGATTTACAGAGTCAAACTGGGTAGATGTATTTCTTTTGCTTTTTAACTCGAGAGTGAGGGGATGCTCGAGTTTTCCAAAATTCA
>JAAUXT010080182.1_pt1 | contig 17689 bp, 13 predicted proteins | sample 7278171 | NCBI WGS metagenome assembly JAAUXT01 (sample SAMN14350112, study PRJNA611818) | marine sediment metagenome | isolation source: surface marine sediment (1.8m) | place: French Polynesia: Moorea | collected 2018-08
ATCGGTCCAGTAGTTTTTGAGATATTTGACCAAATGTGTTGCATGTTGGTTCGGTAGATATCTAGATCTATCCCAGTTCAAATCACCGCGACCTCCATGGAGGTATTTTTTTCTTGGGTCAAGGGTCCTGGACTTCTTGGAAGCTGGTTCGTGTAATTTTGTCGTCGTTGTGATATTTTTGGACCATTCCATTCATTTGAAATTCTAAAAATAGCTGTCTCAGATGCCAAATCGAGTTCTCTGTGTCTATTTGGGAGAAGATTAGTCAGGTTTATCAAATTTAATCAAGACACGTGACTCGACATTGTGTGGGCGCCAGGAGCAATACGAGTAAGAGGATTTCACTCTTCTCGTGGGGTGTGCGGCTGAGCTGTTGCTTCCCTGCAGACCGTAAGTCAGTGGGTGCTGCGTCCTACTGGATGCGTCATGCGTTGCGCACCTGTTGTCAGTGGGCGCTGCATCGGGTCTGCGCTTTCTCTTGAATGCAACTCGTGACTCATGTTCTGATTGTGTCCTGTGTGACGCGTGCGATTTTCAAACGAAAGGCTCCAAGTTCAGAAATGAATGACAGATCTGAAACTCCCAAAATCGGATCAGTTGACGGCTCAGATTTTGTTTCAATCAAATTTTTTGCTGTGCAGAATAGGCAACGCCCAAGGCTCAGGATGAGAGTCTGATGAGATGTTGGGGAAGGGATTTAATTGGAGCCTGAAACCCACAATTTGCGCTGAGAGACGTTGGTGGCGAGAACGACAATTGCCACTGAAACTTACGCAACCATTTATCATTGTGGGAGGTTTCAGATTCGAATCCAGGGGTGGATGCAGAATTTTGTCGAGGGGCCCAACTTTGAGACGGTACTTAAGTCTCGACGTGAAATTTTCTTGAAAGAGAGCAGATCCAGATCGATGTTCCAAAATTGTGGAGAGAGCCAGGGAGGGGCCAGTTTCACTCTTTCGGGAGGGTTGGTTGGTTCCTTGGATCTGCCGCACACTTTCCGAGAGAGCAAAAAACAGCAGAATTGCCGCTGACAAGCGTACGAGGGGACTTTCCTTTCTGGCGATAAATGTCCGGGGTGTACTTGGGGGGTATTTAACACAGAAACCGAAGTGACCTCGACACAGACAATAGGAAGGCTTGTCAATGTTATTGTTGATGTCCTGATCGACCAAAACAAATGGTCAAACATAGTCAAGAGTTAATGACACTGTCAAAAATTCTGTCCTTCAGTGAATTCCTTCAAAATAATTGCCCTGCTGTCTTTGGCATCTCTCCCAGCATGCGGGCCATTTCCTCAGCATGCACTCCTTGTATTCTTCTGACCGGATCATTGTCACTTCTTCATCCACTGCATCCTGCACTTCCTGAAGATTGTTGAACCTCCGCCCCTTCAGGCCTTTCTTCAGGCGTGGGAAAAACCAGAAATCACTGGGCGCCAAGTCAGGCAAGTAAGGGGGTGGGGGAGAACAGTCCAGCCCAGGTTTTGGAGGTGTTGCAAAGTGAGTGCAGCTGTATGGGAAGGAGCATTATCCATATGGATGAAGTGGCGGCCATGGATCATACCCCTGGGTCTTCTGTTTTTGCAAGTGATGTCAAATCTTGTCACAATTTGTCTGAACACCAGCTGGGTTATGGTCACTGGTCGTCGCACGAATTCCTGATAGATGAGTCCTTGACTGTCAAAAAAAGAAACCAACATCACCTTGCCAGTCCCCAATGTCTTCTGAGGTTTCTGAGGACGGTTTTCCTGGGGTCTGAGCCATTCTCAGGATTGCTCCTTGCTCTCAGGGTCATATTGATAAACCCAAGACTAATCCATTGTGACCACAACCTTCAGAAGTCTGGGCTGGTTGATCCTCAATCTTGTCCAAAAGTCACAAATTTTGTTGTTCTCCTCACCATTTGCTGGTCGGTCAGCATGTGCGGCATGTACTTGGCACATCTCTTGGACAGGTGCAAATCCTTTGTCAAAATCTGGTGGAGGGTGGTGACAGACAGTCCAGTTTGGGCTTGCAGTCTGGGAAGAGTGATGCGCCGATCCTGGGCAACCAGAGTTTCAACTCGCCTGACATTGGCTCTTGATCTGCCTGTTTTGCACTTGGGAGCGCACTCCAAGTCGACCAGTTGCATCCGGCCAGACTGGAACTGAGCAATCCACTTGTAGATCCTTGGGTCACTGAGTCTGTTCTGTGTGAAGCACTGATGGAGGGCGGCCTTGATCTGGGCGAATTCCCAACCCAGCTTCACCCCAAACCAAATGCAAACTCGCTATGTCAAATGTGGTGTTAATCCTCTGCATCTCTTCATGACGGCAAGCAAGTCTGTCTGGGAGCAAGTCTGATCTGACAGTGAAGGTCGCAGACAGTCCGCACTGACCTGAGTGGTCGCAGACACTCGCGGCCGGTCACTCTACTCAGGCTTCAACATGACATTTATCGCCAGAAAGGAAAGTCCCCTCGTATTCCAGCAGAGGTTTTTCTCCAATCAGAGCAGTGAATGAGAAACAGCCCTTCCGCGCCGGGTTCTGGCAGAATTCCGCTCTCTGCAGTTGAGTGCTGGTGCTGATGCAAAAGAAGCCAACAAAACCTCCTTCAATGCGCGTCGTACTCGTATCTTGATCTGAATCTCAGACAAAGGGTCCTTGTGCTCCAGGGTATCGATAATGCTTCCTTGGAACTCCACTGAGCGACAATTTTACGTTTGAAACGAATGTTTGAGACTGTTTGTACTCGTATTGGGAAGCACGCAAACGTCGCCAACCAGTTGAGTGGTTCTTCTCACACAAGACTTGGTGCGACTTTGGTGGGTTCACGTTGAGTCCAACTTTCAAGGGGGACAGAGCAGCAGGAGACAGTGTGCCGAGAATGTTCAACTTGGCTTTGACAAAAAGAAAAGAATCAGCAAACATTTGCTGGAGAGAAAACAACTCCTTCACGACTTACAGCTTTTGAAAATTGAGAAAGTCGAAGAGCTGGAGGAGAACTTGACAGACGCTCTGCACCAGAATGGACTGTTCACTGGTTTTCTTCTTTGTCTTTGCAGTGTCTGCGTGTTCGACGGAGGAGTTGGTGTGCGCCTACCAGATCGCGTGCGAAAAACACGCCATCAAACCCATCCCGACCCTCCTGCACCAACTCAAGGTGAGATCAGGTCGCGTGAGAAACTTCAGTTGGGCGGCACCAGTGGCGGTTTGCAGTGAAGTCACGCTCTCCGCCCACACACCCACATACCCACACAAAATGAACTTTGTCCACCGTTGATGGGGTCTGAAACAGTGGTTTTCACCCATTGGGTCCTGGGCTGGGCTGGGCCCGTGCCGCAATGCGACTCTTGCTTTGAAACTTGGCTCCAGGAAAGATAAAACGCCCTCAAAATAATAGTTTGGACCCCACCCCCTCCCACCCACCTCTGGCACTGGGGTTTGCCTGTTCGAGCAGATCCGAGATGTGCGCCCACTCCTTTTCTGGATCCACCAAGCTTGCCTTTTACCCAACTGCTGGCTCCGCCTCTGCTCTCTGTTGGACGCACTGGTCGCACCTGTGTGGTGAAACGGTCCCGTATCAGCAAGTGCAATTTCGTGGCTGCATCATCCTCACGTTATCAGCGTCAGACCTTGAGGCTTGTGAAGCACGTAAATCGATGCGTCGCCGGCCGTGTGGTGCGTCTTGTGTCTCTTGCACTACGAGACACGGATTTCAGTCGAAGGACGAGAACAGTTTCGGTGCATTAAAGTGAAACATGGCATGAGTCTCAGGCCGACTTTTGACCTCTTCCTCCATTCCTTGAATGAGCCAGTTTTGCAAACGCCATTTCTGCACCAGTGATGGATGCGACGTTTTGACGCAATTTTGCTTTGTCTTTGCAGGGAATCACTGACTTCTGTGATCGCAACGAGACGTTGACTCTGAAAGGTGAGGCTGTTGCCATGGTCACGCGCACTGAAGGTCGCATGATCCGACATCCGCTTTGTTCGACTTGTCCCTTGTCTGACCTGACGATGCTAAAAACATTTTGACAACGTCCTGACAAAGGAAACTTCTTGACTTGTTAGAGACGACCCTGTGGGAGACAGAACACTGTTGGGAATGTTTTTGGTTCGTCTTGCACATCCAGCGTCCCGCTGGCTGTTTGCCCTTCTCTCTTATTTAGCGCGGATGATGTGTTCGGCGCGCAAATTCGAAGACGCCCATTTTGTGTGCAAATGCGATGCACAAGCGCAAATTCCACAGCCTGTGACGTGACGACCGCACTTTGCTGCTCCCCGTGTGGGGAGAAGCCGTTGTCAGTGTCGCTCCTCGTATGCGCTGAATGTGTTGTGCACCCTTCTGTCCTGCAAAACCGCTGAGCATGTTCGCTTTCTCTGTCGTGCGAACGCAGTGCAGCCACAATGCACCAAACAGCTGTAACACAGCAGTGAATTGGTGGCACACATGGCGAACATGCCCAGAGACGAAGAAATTCACAGGGTGCAGCGCATGAAAGGGAAGCAATTGCACACAGGGGCAAGTGTTCTTCTGTTGGGATTTGCTGACCGTGGACGTATGCAGGAGAAACACGAAGAAACGGACAGGGCCAGGGAGGGATGAAATTTGGGTGTTGGCGCCTGCCCCTGGATGTGTACCTCACCCCGCGTGTGTTGTGTTTTGTTTCAGGGGAGCGCATTGACTACAAGCACTGTGATACGTTTGAGGAGGTGTTGCGGCGGGTCCAGTTCCGAACGTTCGACCTCGAGGGGACGCACCTGGAGGAAGAGGTAGGGAAACTTTACTCCTCAGAAAGAAACGGTGTGCGTGTGGCTGCGTGTGTGTGTGTGTGTGTGTGTGTGTGTGTGTGTGTCACACTCGACATCCAGGGTACGCACGTCGGAGTTTTGTACACTGTGCACGTGTCTGTGTGTCGGAATCCACAAAGCCTGCCGACAGAAATCAATACCTGGTGCAAAAAGTACCGCTGATAAAACAAGCCACGATTTTGCGTGCGTGGACGCAGTGTGAACCCACCGGATCCAGGACTCGGCTTCGGGAGAAGGGGAACCCCATTCCTCCTTCTTGGGGACTTTGATCCACTTCCAGCACCACACGTGAATTATGCGTCACGCACCGTATGTGTCGTCGAGAAAAAGCGAGGAAATGCGAGAAATAGCAGTAGCTTCTCACGGTTGTGTGCAGAAGTGTTGGATGGTTGCCTGACGTCATCGAACCTGCTGTATGCGCGGCGAAGTCAGGGTGTGACCAGAGAGTGCGCGACCCACAGTGGGGAAGGCGACCTCACGCGTGGATTGAACAACAGGGGTGAATAAACCTTGCACCCAGGCAAGTGAGTGAAGTTTTGCGTTGGGAGGGTGGGGGGCGGTCGACCCCCTGAGTCCACGCCGGGCTAGTGCGTGTCCCACCTCGTTCACTCGCACGGCACTCCACTCCAATCTACCGCGGCTTTAAGAGTTGCCGTGTGGGCCCAGACTTCATAAAGCCTGCTTCACGCTGGAAGCATCACGAGTTACGCCCGAGGGCTGCGATGGGCGTCGCGTGCACAAGAACGTACAGCCGACGTCATGCGTTGCGCTCCTGTGTGGTGGCAAGGACAAAATCCTGACTCATCCGGTGGGTCGTGGCCTTGAAGGCTGACGCCTTTCCAATTTGTTCCTGGCGTGCGTGGGAGACTTTTCAACCCAACCTCTTTGAACAAACGAAGCCTATTATCGCTCAAGGCCTTGATCCTGTCACCGTTGAAATGTGGGGATAGGGATTTTCTGTGCTCATCGGGTCACGTAGAAAGGTGCATCCAGAGGCAGGAGTTGTTGTCTTCACATCTCGAGGCCCGTTTCACACTGAGTACGTCACGGGATGCTTTCCTGCAACGCCATGTTCGCGTTGGCGCGTTCAGGAACGCAACGTTGGACAAGGCGATGTCGGTTGAGTCCCTTGGTGGAGAAAATGCTCGTTTGTTCAGGGATGCAACGCGCAGTGCATAAAATGTGAACAACCTCGAGTAAAATGTCCTTTCGTACCGAAACGTGAATGCCATGTACGTACAGTCTGGTAATCACTGGACACTGACAACTCAGCACTGACAGGGCCACGTGCTGTTGAACGCACGTGCGCACAGGGTTCTGTGGTGCCTGGTGCTCTGTCCCACCAAACTGAAGCAGGTCAAGCTCAAGAATGAATGGTGATCAGTGAGACTTCGAATTCTCTGAATATCAAAGGACAAAATGAGTATATTCAGACGGGAACCTACAGTGCTTTGGAGCCAAGAGTTTGCCAAGGGTTCAGAGTCTGAAAGGGATTCAAATCACCGTCAACGCGCGCTTTCCCCCACATTGTGTGTGTGTGTGTGTGTGTGTGTGTGTGTGTGTGTGTGCGTGTGTGCATACGTGTGTGCATACGTGTGTGCGTGTTGCGTGGTGTGCGTATGACGTCTCCAGTGTGAACCAGGCCTCGGGAGTTGTACTGAAGTTCATGTGGTCAGTTCAGTTGAGCGGAAATCATCTCATTTCCCTGTTCTGGGCGGGAGGGAGGGAGGAGCTAGGGGGCGACGTCTGTGTCACAGTGACACTCACAGCGAGGTATGCGCCAGAAGCAGAGGAGAAACCCTGCTCCAATCGATCGATTTCTGGTCGACTCGGATATCCGAATCATCGATTTTGCCGGAAAGTAAAGAGGCCTGCGGCACCGTGGAGTGGATCCTTGCTTCAGTGGAACCCGAACCCGGTGGCCGGAGGGTTTTCAGAACGCAGGACGCAGGGTTGCACCCGATAGCAGAACACGACCAGCTCAGATTTCGGAGAGATTGGATGTTTCTGGCGGGCCCTGGATCTGCTGCAGACAGACTCTTTCGCGCCTGCGTTTCACAGCTCTGTTTGACTTGGAAATTATCTCGTTTTACGAGCACCGAACGCCTCAATTCTAATTAACTTCCTTGGTTTGCCGACAATGCCTTGCGGTTGAGGCACTCAAGATTGCCACTGCTCAAGCCAGGCGCGTGTCTGCGAGCGACCCTCGGCCAGCGCTGTAGAGATTCGAACTCGTATGTTGGGACTGTCGACTGGTGGGCAGGTGTGATTGGGAGCGGAAGCGAACGCGTTGTTCAGCAGGTGCTTCAGCCTCAGACACCTGCGAATCATTGCGAACAGATAGAGACGTCAGACATGGAGGAGACAGACGTGTAGAGTCTACTGCAGGGCGGGTTGAACCACGAGTTTCCGTCAGCAACGTCGCTTTCAGGATTCCACGGGAAACAGCACGTTTCTGATGCGTGGCTCAAATTCGACGCGACACTGAAGCTACGTCAGTGCTCAATTTCGCTGCTCCTTCGAATTTCACGGTTCGTCCTTGGAGGTCTTCCATGCGCCAGGTTCACACCAGATGCGTCACGCGTTGCACCCCTGGACAATTCAAAGGGCGTTGCGTCTTTGGGTTCAACGTTACGACCATGTGACATGTCAGGGTCTGCACGGCGTGACGCTTCCCATGTGAACCCGACCCAAGTCTTTCATCTCTCCATCACCATGAGCCCAGATCAGCCTCATAATGATTGCATTAACTCTGAAAGCTTTTTGTAAATTTCAGTCTTGAAACCTTGTTCGCTCGCCTCCTTATTGCGCAGTTTTGCCTCGGCGCTGCATGAAATGATTGGCGGCAGCTGCGATGAATCGCCATGGTTACGGGTCGCTGTTGCTGCGCGCTGTCACGCGAAGCGTCGCTTCAGTTCTCTGACGTCGTGTGTGTGTGTGTGTGTGTGTGTGTGTGTGTGTGTGTGTGTGTGTGTGTGCGTGCCCGTCCGACACTCCGTCCGTCTTGCCTACACACCGTCCATCTGCGAGGCCCGTCTGCCTGTCGGCGAAGCAACGTGTCGAAGTGCAAGTCGAACTCGTATGTGTCTGTGTGAAGCTGTTTGCAGAACAAAAACGGCAGACAGTCATTTACATTGAAAATGTACACCAGTTCTCCTGCGTCAATGTTTGGTTCACGTTCTACGTGGTTTGCGTCTGTTCATTGTGTGGGTCGTTGTGTTTGCAGAGCGTCACCACGACGTGTAACGTGCGGTGCTCCAGCGTGACTGGTGTTCTTTGTCGCTCACGCGTGACGTGGTTCACGTTTGACGTGGCTCACGTAGTCTCTCTTCTCGTTGCAGGGCGCCATCGCGTTGTTCGACATGATCGAGTACTACGAGTCGTGCACGCGTCTCAACCTCTCCTTCAACAAGCACATCGGCGTCCGGGGTTGGCAGGCGTGCGCGCGCATGCTGAAAAAGGTAACGCCTTCAGCCAATCAGAACACCAGACTTCACACGTGCATTCACACTGCAGAAGTTCACCAGTTCGCTTCAGGGGGGGGGGGGGGAGCTGTTGCTACACACCGACAGCATCCTGTTTTTATGCACAAACCGCTGGAGTACTTGTACCGTGCAGGAAATTACGGACACACTTGGAGACCAAGTCTAATATGTGGCTGTTCACGTGTCTGTACGTATATCTCACCATCTAACTTCCTGAATGATGCATGACGCACGTTGAGTCTGCACAGCGAGGCAGACGCGCCTGGTACGCGGTGTGACCCGTGGTGTGTGTGTGTGTTTACTCACCACATCACGGACACAGCTCTGCTCTGTCCCTGGCTCGGTTTGATTGCCTCATTCGACACAGGTCCGCTGTACAAGGAATGACAGGTGGAGTAGCTCTCGAGTCATAAACGAACATCATCTCGGCTGGAGAGGCTTTATCAGCTGATAGGAATTCGCACGACACACGTCCGTAGATATTGACTCTGAAAGGGATGGTGCGGATCCGGGGAGTGATTGTGTCCAAATAGGGACTTTGATCCACGTGCCGGTGTGGCCTGGATCCTCTTGCAAGTAGAGCCTGGACCCAGTCACACGCCTGGATCCTCTTCTGGTTGGATGTATCCTGTTCTGGGTGGGGCCTGCGTCTCTCACTGGTGAAGTCTTCCTGTTCTTATGTGGAGCTTGGGACGTAGGATGTGTAACATTACCCAGCGTGTCATTCTACATGAGGTGACGGCATTTTTTGCCGCAGAACGACCAGGATATCTGGGACGACAAACCGGCGTCAGATGGCCGCACTGTGAAATCGGCTTTCGCCTCCCAACCACCAGTAGCTTTTCCCGTGGACACTCCTCATGGACACAGAGGCTGAACTGACTCAAGTCTTGTCCTCTCCAAAGAAGGCAAATCCCCTTCTGACGAAGCGACCTTCTGTTGCCACGACAACAGCTGTTGTTGAGCACGGAGTTGGGCCACAAGGTTGAGAAACCTCACAGTAGTGTGGCCCTGACCATGTCGCCTCAATACTTGACTCTAATGGGGGAATAGCACACGTCCAGGGGTGTGTTGGCAGGACATGCCGCAAAACAGGGTTCACCTGAGCTTCCCTGTGCAGCCTTGCGTCGCTGCTTGCGATGCAGCGCATATTGAGGTGCACGAAGGCAGACGATCACCCCCAATTCACACCAAGCGCATCTACGCATACGCACACCAAGGTCACTACGCACCAAAAATAGGTATTGCGCATGTAAAAGGCAAAGTAAATAGGTAGTGAGTAGTTGTGTTCATACTGAGTACGTGTGCACTACCATGATCACAGATGGGTTCTAACCCTAAATGTGCGCTGGCACATGGTGTGGAATGTCATAAAAGCTGTGCGTGATGCAATGGCGCACGCAGTGTGAATTGGGGGTCAGTGACGAGGCTCGAGTTGTTTGTCGTTGGTGGCGCTGCATCTTACGCGAAGATCTGAAGCGACGACGACGACGTCGTTGTTTTGACTCGGTGTGTAATCAGCCGCGCGCGTGTCGCTGCAGCCGAAATGTCAGAGGGGACCAGGGCGCAGATACAGGCTAGGCTCGGGACGGCTTCACACCGGACGGACGCTCACACATCGAAGCGGGTTCACACTGGACGTCACGTGGCCAACTTGATTCACACTGGGCGCACCGTGCATCAAATCTGGTTCACACTGGACGCGTCGTGCGTCCATCGCAGAGCGCGTGTGTTCTTGCACTGAGTTGTGAAGGAAAACAGCTCAGTGCACATGCAGGGTCACGTCTTTGTGCGAAATTAACGCCGTTAAACGGGCGTCAGTGCCTCGCGCACAGCCCTGAACAGGACTTGTTCGTGTGTAGTGCATGGCGCATCCAGTGTGAACCAGGCCTGTGCTGTTAGGTTTCACCCACGCTGCAAAAATGGTTCCTATGAAATCACACAATGACTTTTTGAGACCTTTGGTCGAGAAAAGAGTTGTGTGATTGAACAGGAACCTTTTTTGTAGTGGGTGAACTCACTTCTACCACAATGAAGTCACGTACGAGAGGCTCTGTGACGGCAGCGTGGTAGAACTCAGTGTCGCCTCTCCCGTAGCACGACGTGAGGAACTGGACACTCAGCAAACAGTGGTTCAGCTGGGGTCACGTGGGATGGATGTGTTGGGCGTCACGTGGCTGTGCAGATCGTAGAGCGTTGCGTTGTGACCATTGCTTTGTCCACGTGCCAACTTGGCCTTGAATTGTTGTGAGGAAGGGGTTTTAAAGTTCAGCCCATAGAACCAAGCACAAGACCAGTTTCACGGGGAGTGCATTGGGGTCCCTGTGCAGGCAGAGCTGCTGCAGCATGTCAACCTGGCTTGATGGGACACAGACAACGGGCATTCCCCTCTCCAACCTGACCACCTCCAGCCTGACCTGACCTGGAGGTACAGCTGCGGGGCATCCTCCTCTGACACGACTTGGCGTCGGGTGCAGACACTGGGCTTCCCGCTCAACCTGACCAAACACGTGTTGTGTCCGCTGTTTTCCGAAGTACGAAACACCATGAATGGAACAAGTTTACTGTTTTGTACTTGGGTTTCCATCTCACCGAGCGACAGCAAACGCCTGTCATTCGCGGAAATGTCACTTCCAGTCAATGCATATCAAATTAGGACAGGCGCTTTTTGATGTGGCGTGAAGCCCTTTTCACGGTGGGTACATCACGCGTTGCGTCGCTATGCGGGTCACTGGCTGCTGCGTTCCGAGCGACGCTGCAGGGCCTTCACTGGTCCAGGGATGAAACGCGCGACGCGTCTCGTGCGTCACGGGATTCGAGGCCAGTGACCCGCTGAAGCACGAACAGTTTCAAGGCTTGAGCCCCGAGGCCCGCTTCACACGAGCTGCGCCATGCGATGCTGAACTTCATGGGGCGCTGCGTCCACGTGACGCGCGAGTGCGTCGGTGACGTGACGCAGTGCGTCACAGACGCAGCAGCGTCTGATGGAGCCGGTGTGAAGCCGGCCTCGAGCCTCGAATTTACGATCGGATCGGAACGCAGCGGAGTCGCGTCATCAAAGGGATCGATCGATGTTGGAATACGTGCAGGGATGGGGCGAGGGGCGGAGTCAGGGTCCGAGGGGAGGGGCGTAGTGTGTGTGTGCGCGTGTACGAGTGTGCGTGAACTCGGTGCTTGTGTGTGCTGATATCCTTCAACAAGTTAGCAATGGACTCTATTTGACGGGGTGGTGGGGCGGCAATATTGGGTGATTTTGGAGACAAGCAACACATGCCCTGGATCTTCCCATTTTGAGTTTCCAAAAAGGAAGGAGAATGGAATCGTCTTTGTCCGCACTGCCCCGTTGTAGATGCCCACGAAGGGACCCTTGGATCCGCCCTGTTGCGTCCTGTGTGCACTACCCACATGTTCCGCGGCGCCGAACCGTCTCCTTCGGTGCACAGCTCTGGAGTCACACTCAGCTGCAGTGTATTTGGTGCAGTGTATATTTGTTCCGTGTACGCCTGTTGATGGTCAATGAGATGTCAACAAATCAACGGTCACTTTCACAGTTCCACCAATGCGTGGCGCATTCAGTGTGAGTCCGGCTCAGTGGGGCTCGGTTCAGTCGTGTCTGCCGAGCTGCGGTCACTCTCTCCGCGGTGAAATGTTGCGGCCAATTGTAACACGCGCTTTTTGTGTGGTGAACGGTGGGAGTGGTCCTTTGATGTTGCATTGAAGTTTGGAGCGTTGGCTCAGGTCTGCTGCGCACGGAGGATGTCCTGTGAAGCGTTTTGTCAATGAGCACGATGCCTCTCAGAACTTCACGCTCACCCACTCACACGGTACTGTGTTCGACTGTGCGGAGGCGCAGTGTACGTGCTGTAGCAAACAGCCTGCGTCACGCCTTTTGTTGTCGCAACGAATGGGAGAAGTGACGGTTTGCGTGACGCACGGTGTCGTCCACTGTCACGCAGGCACGCACACACACACACACACACACAATCTCACGTGACGCGCGGTGTCGCCCTGTTACACACACACACTACATACGTACACACACACACACACACACACACACACACACAATCTCACGTGACGCGCGGTGTCGCCCTGTTACACACACACTACATACGTACACACACACACACACACACACACACACACACACACGAACTCACGTGACACACGGTGCCGCCCTCTGTTGCAGACGCCGTGTATCGAGCAGCTGGACGCGCGGAGCACGGGCCTCACGGAGCAGGTGATGCCGATGCTGGGGCGCGCGCTGCGGCTCGGGAGTCAGCTCACCGTGCTGCACCTCGAGGCGGCCATCCTGTCGGGGAGGCCCCTCATGATACTGGGTGAGTAGGGGAGGGGAGGCCCCCCATGATGCTGGGTGAGCAGGGAGGAGGACCCCTCATGATACTGGGTGAGTAGGGGAGGGGAGGCCCCCCATGATGCTGGGTGAGCAGGGAGGAGGACCCCTCATGATACTGGGTGAGTAGGGCAGGGGAGGCCGCTCATGATACTGGGTGAGTAGGGCAGGGGGAGGCCTGATGATACTGGGTGAGTAGGGGAGGGAAGACCCCTCATGATACTGGGTGAGTAGAACAGGGGAGACACCTCATGATACTGGGTGAGTAGGACAGGGGAGACACCTCATGATACTGGGTGAGTAGGGCAGGGGAGACACCTCATGATGCTGGGTGAGTAGGGGAGGGGAGACCTTCATGATACTGGGTGAGTAGGGGAGGGTAGGCCACTCATACTGGGTGAGCAGGGGAGGGGAGAGAAGGGGAGGAGAGACTCCTCATTCGTTTCCTGTTGTACACTCTATCGCATCGTCTTCCCACGTTGGGTGCTTTTGTGAGCGATATTTGAACGTCGTGGCCACGTGTTTCAGTGACGGCGATCAAGATGAACGACATCCTGCGCGAGCTGTACCTCGCGGACAACAAGCTGATGCCGTCGGACGGGATCCAGCTCGGGAACATGCTCAAGTTCAACCACAAGCTGGCGCTGCTGGACCTGAGGAACAACCACCTCCAGGTGTGTGTGTGTGTGTGTGTGTGTGTGTGTGCGTGTGTGTGTGTGTGTGTGTGAAGTCAAGGTACAGGTAACAAGTACAACAGCAAGCTGCAGGAGCTGCCGGATGAGCGAATAACCACTTCTGGGTTTGCCAAGAAACTTTTCACCGGCGTGTGTGTGTGTGTGTGTGTGTGTGTGTGTGTGTGTGTGTGTGTGTGTGTGTGTGTGTGTGATTTTGGTTCACCTGTCCAGTGTGATTGCAGGACGTAGGGACGTCGCACCTGTGTGACGGGCTGTACGAGCAGAACCTGGGCTGCGGCCTCAACACGCTCGTGCTGTGGAACAACCAGGTCACCTACCAGTCGATGCCGTCGCTCGCCAGAGCTCTGGTGCGTACTGAAACTACGAGGGGCCCAAGTTCTGAATCTTTGCATGCAAATGTTATTTAGGTTGATAATCTATGTCGACAAAATAGCGCGCATTCGGCATCCAAATACTTTGCAGAACCGCCAGAACTTGGGTTCGCCTCATACTTGGAGTTACACTCTCTGGAAATAGGGCCACCCTTCAGTGGATCCCCTTGGCTCGTACTGATCAGACCTGTGCTGATGCCTTGGCGTAAAAACAAAGCAACACAGCGTCAATATAATTGTGCCGCGATTTGTCTCTCTGGGTCAACATCGTCTGTGCATCGTCAGTTCACTTTGTCCGCAGATGTCGACGAAGGTTCTGGAGACGCTGAATCTCGGGCACAACAACATCACGAACGAGGGCATCCACCGCATCAAGGACGGGCTGCTGCACAACAAGTCGCTCCTCAGGATCGGGCTCCAGGCCGCCAAGGTCACCTGCGAAGGTCAGTCAGTACACATTCATACACGCGCGCGCGCGCGCACACACACACACACACACACACACACACACACACACACACACACAACTTTGTGCAACAAATCTCTTGAGGGTCGAACTTCAGGGAGGCCAAGTCACGCGGTGAGGTCAGTCAGCACAGGCACACTTCTCTCTCACACACTCGACACACACAAACACATACACGGACATACACCTTTCTCACACACGCATCTCAACACGCGGTGGCGTCTACCAAGTTGTGAATCTCCTTCGCAACAAAACTAGGGTTAGGGTTAGGGTTAGGGTTAAACTAATCAACCGTGTGGCTTTGTGCGCAGGCGCGGTGGCTCTGGCTGAGTTCATCGCCGACTCGACGCGGCTGCTGCGCATCGACCTGCGCGAGAACGACATCAAGACGGGCGGCCTCATGGCGCTCTCATTATCGCTCAAGGTCTCCGAGACTGTGACGCGCATCGACCTCGACAAGGACCCAAAGCGAGAGAGCGTAAGTACTCAACACATGGTGTGAGTACTCATCATGTCAGCATGAGTGGTCTTCACATCGTAAATGAAAAATGAAGGTACACCAAACCGTCACGCGTCGCCGACGTCCATGAGAGTGAGGGCGTGAGTACTGAGCACGTGGGCATGAGTACTCAACAGGTGAGCGTCAGTACTTGACAATAAATATGGTCAGAGTACTCGACACGTGGGCGTGAGTACTCAACATGTGGGAGGGAGTACCCACATGTGGGAAATAGTACTCAACATGTGGGCGTGAGTTCTCAACACTTGGGCGTAAGTACTCGACATGTGGGCGGGAATACTCACATCCGGCATCACCAGAAGGATGGAGGAGACTTGTGCGAGCAAGAACTCTTCCTGAGGATGAATGAATTTGAAACGCACTCTGTTTCTCCCCCCCCCCCCGCCCCCCACAGGGCATGAAAGACTACGCGGAGCAGCAGCGTCGTCTGCTGCAGGACATCTCCAACCTGATGCTGCGCAACCGCGACCTGCTGCGGCAGCGGGAGGAGGAGGAGCGCCAGCGCGCCGCTCTGCAGGAGGAGGCGCTGCGCGTCGCGGCGCAGAGCGAGGCTGAGGCGGCCGCGGAGGCGGCCAGTCAGAAGGAGGCGCTGCCTGACAACGAGGCTCGCGCCCAGAACGAGATCGCTGTGGGCGATAATGAGGTGGAGAAGGAAAAAGAGTTGAAAACAGCTCAAAATGAGACTGAAAAAGCCGCAGCGGCGCTGTTGGCTGAGAAAGAGGCTGTGGTGAGTCAGGACGAGGCTGGAAACAATCAGATTGAGGCTGTGAAGCAGCAGGAACTCCTTCTGGCCCAGGGAGATGTGGCTACGAATGTGAAAAGTGAAAGCGAGGCTGATGGGGAATCGGAACTGGGAGAGACGCCGCCGGAAGTGGTGTCTCCAGACGATGTTGTGCCTCAACTCACGGTGCCTCCATCTAGTGAAGCCCCGGCGGCGGACTTGGCTGTTCAGGAAACTGGACAGGAGGCTGCAGAGGAACCTGTTGTGGTGACCGAGGAGACGATGAACACTGAAGCAGCACAAGGGAAGGAGGCAGAGCCGGTGGAGGGGACCCCGGAGCGGGGCGGCCCCGAATCCCGCGGGGACTTCGGCCAGGAACGCCTTCTCGGCGCCGGTCGCAGCAAGGGCGACGCCGCCTTCCGCCTCGATCTCCCGCTGACGTCGCGCGTCTCGACGCTCGAGTCGCCGGCGTTCATCCCCGAGTCTGCGCTTCCGGTCGTGACGCCGCCGACGGAGGAGGACGCGGCGCGGGCGGCGGCGCTGGCGGCGCACCTCACGGCGGCGTCCTCGCCCGAGTACAACCCGCTGGCGTTCCCGCCGTCGCCCATGGTGGGGACGGCGCGGCCAATCAGCGGCGACGACGGGCTCCTCAAACCGGATGGACAAGATGGCGGTGCTTCCGGTGTGAGGCAGCTGAGCCCAAACTCCAGACGGAAGTTTCTCGTGAGTCGTGTGGCTGAAGCAGCGTCGCCTGTGATTGCCAAGACAACACCAGCAACAGCGTCAGAAAGTGTGGCGTCACCAGCCAAACATTCCAATGAGTCTGACGTCGCAGCAGAGGCGTCTTCCCTCAGTGCATTCCAGTCTGCCCCGGACAATAACAGTAACCTAGCAACCAGTGACAGTGGTCACCAGAAGGAAACCACCTCACATGCAGTTGCTGGGGATACCGAAGCGTTGCCAGGTCAGGAGCCGGTTTCCTTGCCTGACAACAGCAGCCTGGCAACAACCCCCACGGACTTGAACGAGAACCCCACCCAACAAGGGGTCGCCCCAGCAACCCTGCAGGAAACTAGTCAGCAACAGCAACCCGCGAGTTGCCATGGTGATAGCAGCAGCACCAGTGATACTTCCCGCCTCCTGGACAACAGCTGTGCCAAAACATCCTCAGCCGTCGTCACCAACAGTTCCAGCACCCCAAGCGATGTGAACAAACCCACAATCGCGGAGAAGAAAACCACCAGCGGAAGTTCAGGTCACGTGTTTCCGGGCGGGGATGATGGCGGCGACAGCAACCATAACGTGGGCGTGGGCGGGACGCCGCCCGACTTCCACACGTCCTTGACCCTGAACGGGATGCGCGTCGAGCTGGCGAGCGTCATCGACTCGCTGGAGGAAAAGTCCGGGAACCGGGTTCCCGCTTCCGCCGGAAGCGCGCCGGGAACCGGGCCAGAGAAAACAACGAATAACCCAGACCTCGGTGAGTTTGCTCGGTTCTTTCTTCCGTTGTGCAATGCACCACCAAATTTACTTGAGGCGCAACGCGCGACGCATAGAGTGTGAAAGAAGCTTGAACCATCTGCTTGTCTGGGTCAAGCAAAAATCATCGTCACCGGCACTCCTGAGTCATTCCATTTTGACCTCGGCATTATTCTCACGCGACAATGCGCAGTTCCTGAGCCCTTTCCGCACGTGTGATCTTGATACGTGTGTTGTGTGCAGGTTGTCCTCTCCGGAGGCCAAACCACACATCCGCTTCCAGTGGGGCTTCTTTCCCACCTCATCACTGATATTGCAGTGAGAACAACACAGTGATTCGAGCTGGCTGTCCCTCACAAATACCACTCCAGTCAATGTGGTTGTGATGGTTCAAATTTTTATTACTCAACTGTGAAGCTCACAAGTACATTGGAAAGAAGTCTTTGTACAGGATTTTACGGGTGGCTCTGGAAGCTGGCCTCATGTCCTGAGGCTGTTTTGTGGTACTCAGCGCTCTGGTGAAAGCTGGTTGGCCCGCGCGAGATGATGTGCAGAATCTTCTTCACGACACGTGTGTTTCCAGACGCGGGCCGCGACTCTCCCGACGACTTCGAAAAGGAACTGGACGAACTGCTCGCCAACCTGCCTCCCGCCCCTGCAGTTCTCCAACGCGCCGCTTCAGGTCAGTCCCTCACCCTGCCTCTCAGTTCAGTCCCTCACCCTGCCTCTCTCAGTTCAGTCCCTCACCCTGCCTCTCTCAGTTCAGTCCCTCACCCTGCCTCTCTCAGTTCAGTCCCTCACCCTGC
>JAAUXT010030926.1_pt1 | contig 17688 bp, 12 predicted proteins | sample 7278171 | NCBI WGS metagenome assembly JAAUXT01 (sample SAMN14350112, study PRJNA611818) | marine sediment metagenome | isolation source: surface marine sediment (1.8m) | place: French Polynesia: Moorea | collected 2018-08
CTGAAATTTCCTCAAATCACCGCGAGCTCCATGGAGCTATTTTTGACAAAACAAAAGGGGTTTTCACACAGGCTTGGCGGTATCAGTTTGTTTCAATGCGGCATCAAACGCGCAGGCATCAAAGTTGACATGACGCCCAATGGAGAGCACCAAGAAAACGGTCCAGTCCGTTCCTGGCGTCGCGTCCAAATTTTGACGCCGTGTTATCTGTGTGAAAAGCCTAATTGTATTTCGGTTGCGCCAGGTTTACTTTCCAGTTGCCAGGCCCACATGCCAACTGCATAAAACTTTTTCAGATGCCCCCATGGAACCTCGCTTTTGTTGCAGAAGTGCCACCTCCCTCGGTGCCCACACCCAAACAGGAGCCCACTACAACTCCTCCCACCCAGGAACCCACGGCATCTGCTGTTACCCACGATCCCTCATCATCGCTCACCCAGGAGCCCTATGATGTCACGCGGGATCCCGATGACGTCACAACTCCAGTGGTGGGGCAGCCACAGGACAACACTCAAGGTAGTACTGTAACCGTTCGGCTATCTTCTCTCAATTTTCCGTGCATACTTTTTGCCCATACTGAAACAAACACGCTATGTAGTTGTTTGGAAAATTGTTTTTCTTTCTGCAATGAATTGGGCCACTGAACAAAATTTGGCGCTTCATCGATTTCATGTTGTGTCAAAATCTAAAAACAACTGGAAATATCGAGTGGAATGACATTGTTCAAATCACCTGGAGGTCCATGGGCCTATTTGTCTTTGTGTCTGTGTGTCTGTGTGGCGATGAGCTGCTGTGAGTTTCCTTTGCACAGATTGGACACCTGTTTGGATCGGAATCGGTCTGGGTGTGCCTCTCCTCATCTTCATCGTCCTGGCTGTTGTTCTTGTGGTTGTTCTGGTTGTCAAGCGCAGAACAGGGTCAGTGTACCAGTATGAGCAAATCTGGTTTAAGGATAACAATACAGAGAAAGTGTTCCAAATAAGGTCAAATAAAATTTGGCGCTTTCTCAATTTGCATCGCCTTTATTGTCAGCATATGGTGTGTCTTGCAGGATCCGAAGGAGCAGAAATATCTCCAGGAGAGCACCAGCTGTGCACGAGTATGAGCGTTTACATTGACATTTCACGGAAAGGGCCACGCTTGCACAATAAAGGTTTTCAAATTGGTGACGCAGCGACAAAAAATTGACGCCCACGTCAAAAATTTGTGATCGGTCTGTACCGATAATTTGATGCTCTCCGTTGGGCGTCATGTTGACTTTGACGATTTTGATGCGCGTGTCAGAATTTCTGACGCCGCCCAGCCAATGTGAAAATCCCAAATTTGGCTGGTGTCTGGTCCGGTAACCACAGAGGCTTTGGTCTTGTGCTGACATCATGACAGGAGATCCAGCTCTGCATGCGCTATGAGCTGCTGCACTCTTGCTTCACCCTCTTTCATCCAGGCACTTGCTACACCCAACAGCTTGTATATAGATCTACACACCTTGTATTTTATACAGCCTGTTGCTTCTTTGCATACTCGCTTTCATTCTTTGTAGTCTGTTGGGTCATTGACCCTTGCTTCAAGTATGTTTCTCTTGCTACCTTCCTTCTCCCGTAGGTCCTCACAGTAAATTGTACATTTCACCTACTTAACCCGTGTCGTAAATTGATATTTTACAGGTTGCAGGAAACACGTCCACCACCACCAGTTCCCAGGCCAGAGCCAGCAGGGCAAGAAGCTCCAGGTTCCAAGTCTATAGACAAGCACCAGTACACCCTTCCCAACTCACCAAGCCTTGCTGAGGCCTTTGGTGGGTCTGGATACCTCAGGCCCCAAGGGCCTGTGAAGATAAGACCATTGTCAGATGGTTATGTTGAGCCCTATGAATTTCCTCCACAAAAGTCAGCCAAGCATGACTATTTGCAGCTTGAGAACTAACCATCACCTCCAGAACCATCCAAAACTTTGTTGAAGTGGGTTTTTTGAAAATTCTCCACCTGATTCTTTTGTTTTGTTGATTCTTTTCTTCTTTGTTGTGGATTTTTGTTGAACCAGGTCAAATACATCAGGGTTGCAAGGTTGGATTTTTGATCAACTTGAACCTTTTTCCATGTGCAGAAGGAAATATTTGCATTTTTTGTGGCCCTCTCTTCATGTTTGTGAATCTGAGCGTTTCCTTGTCAAAATTTGAAGACCTAATGATGAGTGGGAGGTTTGTGCCTCCAGACAAACCATACCCTAATTGTTCCCCTCTGAAACTACATCCTTCCACCAGGTACAACTGCTCATTGTGCGAAGTCCCTTTGGGGCGAAGCACCATGTGATAGTGCAGTATATGGCAGCTGGACTGAAATGTCCCCTGGCCCCCTCCCCCTACCAGACCCCCCTCCCCCTAACCGGAAACAGTACCCCCTGCCGAAGGTGGGACCCCCCCCTCCCCATAGACAGCATGCATCATGACTGGTGGAAGACAAAGTGGACAAGGAAGAATTGATGAGCAAGGAAAAATTGATGACATTACCGATGCCGCAAGGGACTTCGTACTGCAGTTGCCTTGAGCACTGCTTCTTGTTTACAAACAATAAGAGGAACACGTGTTCACCTGGCTGCAAGGAATGTGAATTTTAGATTTAGATTGCCAGCTGCAGGATGCTGGATTTTGAATCGGACTTTGCTGGACAGTTTGCGCAAGAAATCAGTACATTTTTGACGGAACAAAATCAACAATAGGAACGTGGTCTGCTGCATCTCTTGCCATCATAACGGAAACTCGAACACTCAAAAGCACATGACCACAACCTCTGAACCACACTCCTGTTCCAAGGGAAAATGAGTGAAACAGACAGAAATGAAGATGAAGAACAGATGGAACAGGAAAGGAACATTCCAAGTGTTTGCTGGGTGTTGTAAAGGAGACTATGTCCTGAAGGTACCTGGGATTTCATTGGTTTTGGAACTTTAGCTTGGACTCAGAAAACATAACAAAGCCAGAAAAAAATGACGCTTTTGATACAGTTTTTATGGGAAAAAAAGCATTTATTTTGTTTGCAGAGAGCTGCTTTGTTATGTGGGACATTATGCATAAAATTGGGTTGACAAGTGTGGGCAGGTCCCGGGGAACTGACATACGCGGTTTGATGATGTGTGTTGATTGGACATAAATATTCGCATTCTGACACACTCACATGCAATCGCATATCATTCACAATAATTTTGATGCGATATTTGATGTTCCAAGTATCTGATCCACTTCAACTTGTGTTGAAGTGTTGAAATTGTTGACATGTACTGGTGTAAATACTCGTTTTGAGGGAATAAATAGGTGAAACATAACCAGCAGCATTGGTTGTACACAGAGGAGATGTCACGCTTGCCGCACACACATGCACTCAACTACACGCAGACAGAAGACACACTAGCGCACACAGGCCCACACAAGGACAGACACGCACATGTGTGCGGGCAGCACTACCACGCACATGCGCACAGGGCACCCACAGTCAAGCCACAGTCCTGAGTCATACAACTCCACAACAAACAGGACCACAATCAGACACCAGAGAGACAGGCAAACACACACACACACACACACACACACACACACACACACACACACACACACACAGACGCAAACACAGACACAGACACACATGACACGGGATCCCCTGCAATCACATCCACCCACACCCACGCACACCCACGCACACCCACGCACACCCCACGCACTCACACGCACATACACGCTCATGCATGCGCAATGTGGAACACACACGCAAACACACTCAGACCCAACAGACACTATGAAGAGAAATCCGAAACATGCTGGACATCAACACAGGCTCACCCCCCTAAAAAAACACACACACATGCACACACCATCACATGGGACAAAAGCCGCGCACACAAAATATCACACGGACAAACACACACACACTAGACACACACACACACACACAAATACAGACAGACAGACAGACAGACAGACAGACAGACAGACAGATAGACAGACACACACACACACACACATCCAGGGCCAGTCTTTTCTCGAGGGTTACATCAGACGTAGCGTGTTCTCCAGGCTTTGCCTTTGGTCAGTGGTTTCTCCATCCATAGGACAGAGGGTTCTCTCCTCCCCCTGTTATCATTGCGCACCACATGACTGACACCCGCCTCAATTTCTGCCTCAAACAATCACTTTGTTATTTGCGACAGGGGTTATTACCAACCAATTTCAAATGAATACTAGTGTACATATGATGTGAGTGCAATGAAAACGAGTTTCACAGTCAGCTCGGGTCGTTTGGTTCGACGTGCGTAGGTCTCACAGAAGTGGATAATCTATTCACAATAAACATATTGAAACAACACCAAGCAAGGCGGGTGTCATCATCACTGTCAAACAGTCTTGTTGCCGTCAGATGAAAGCATCACGCATGTAGTTGGAGGTTGAAGTTGATGTCAAAGTTTCTCCAAGTCGAGAAAGAAAGCTCTGGGATTGACAACATGATGCTGATATTGTGTGAGTTGAAATGGCCTCTCACCTAAGATGCAATATTTCTCTGAAAACTGTTTTTGTGTCCGAGAAGCAAACTTGGGTCAGAAATAATACAACCAATTTGGCTTCAACTTTGACAACTTTATTCTGAAAAACAAACAGCTGAATGTGTCACTGTGCATCAAAGAAAACTGTCCTTTGTTCTTGATCATGATGTTTGTCAAATTCGTGTTTTCATTCTGATGTGCACCTTTACTCCACTCTTGTTCTCACAGATGTGGTTTGCCTCCTGTTCACCTTCATCTGTGGTGACAACTCCAAGTGTTTTCATGGCTACGACAACTTGGCCCACATACCAGAGGACATACCCACTGATTGTGAAAAGATCCATCTTCAGGACAACAGAATCACCCAGGTTGAGCCCAACACCTTTTATGATTTTCATCAATGTCAAGAGATAAGGCTGAATCACAACTCTCTCTCAGAAATTGGATCAGAGGACTTCAGTGGTATTTGGAACCTCAAGTATTTGTTTCTCAGTTACAATGGCATCACCACAATAGAAGCTGACTCTTTCTCTGATCTGTCCCAGTGTAAGTGGCTTCAACTGGATCACAACTCCCTCACAAAATTGAAAGCTGGAATGTTCAATGGCCTAACTGGCCTGGAACTCCTCTACCTGCAGAACAACAATATCTCCAGCATTGAGCCTGACACATTTTCCAGTCTTGGAAACTGTGGGTGGATCCAGCTCAGTGGAAATGTTCTGTCAGAAGTCAAAGCAGGATACTTCACTGGCCTCAAGAGCCTTACAAGATTGGACTTGGACCACAACATCATCAATTCCATTGCACCCAATTCCTTCTCTGATTTGTCCCAATGTGAAGAACTGCACCTCTACAACAATGAAATTTCCAATCTGCAGCCAGAAATGTTCAATGGTTTGATCAGTTTGGAAACACTGACTCTGCACAGAAATCAAGTCGGACATCTTGGGGCTGGTGTGTTTTCTCAAGTGTCAAATCTAAAGTCACTCAGACTATCCCACAATTATTTGTCTGAAATAGAAGCTGGTTCTTTCAATGGCCTCAGTAACCTAGCTTCATTGGACCTGAGGTACAATGACATCAACACCCTGGAACCAAACACATTTTCATCCCTGTCCCAGTGCACATACCTTGGACTTTACTCAAACTCACTATCAAATATCCACCATGAAGCATTTTCTGGGCTTGAAAATCTCAAAGAACTAAAGATGTCTGACAACAACTTGACTGAAATTGCTGGACCTATCTGGCAGGGTCTGTTTTCATTGGAAAACTTGGATTTACAGGAAAATCAAATCTCACTTTTGTCTCCAGGAGCCTTCAGACCTTTGCACAATCTTACTAGATTGTCCCTGGAAAACAACCAGATAACAGAAATAAGAGGAGACATCTGGGAGGGACTCAGATCACTGCAATTCTTGGGACTTTGGAACAACAGGATCCAGAGAATTTCAGAGGATGCTTTTTCAGGCTTGGTGTCACTTCAGGCCCTGAATGCTGCAGAAAATGAAATCACTGTTGCTGCTGATGGGACCTTTAGGTCACTAACCAGGCTCCAGGAACTCCATCTGAGGAAAAACAGTGTTGTAGAAGTTGGGTGTGGAATGCTGCAGGGACTCACAGAGCTGACCCTCCTGGATCTGACAGAGAATAATATAGCCTCCATTGCTGCTGGAGCCTTTGCTGACCTGGAGAACCTGAATCAACTCTGGCTTGGACACAACAACTTGACCACCATGGCAGCGGATGTCTTCCTCAATGAAGACGCCACATCTGGTACTTTTTCATGAGTCACATTTTGCTGAAATTTGTGGATCATCTTCAGAGTTTGTTTGCCCCCCTTTTCCGCCTTTACTGCTGATAAGACAACCAAATGACAATTGCGATCAGTATGATCTTGACCAAAACAAGGAGCACATGAATTAGTTTTGTGAGACCAAAAAATGCATATCATATATCATTTCAAAACACAACTTTCCTTTACAGACCACCCGGAGATGGTTTCAGCGACGCTGTATAGAAACCCCTGGCAGTGCGACGCCCGGCTGTGCTGGTTGAGGGAGGCAGACAGGGACGGCTGGCTCAGACTTATTGCCTGGGTCCCAGACTACGCCCTGAACTGCAGGAATTACCCAGGGGTTCCTTGGACAGAGGTGGACCTCGGCTGTGAGGAGACAAACTGAAGGTCACCAGGTCAGAAATTATGTGAAATGAACCCGCACTGCAATAAAATCCGTCGCAACGCTTTGTGTGTTGTTATCCCTGGCAAATGGTTCGTCTTCAAAGTCACAAACAACCCAAGCAAGCTGATCCCCAGGCCTTGCCTCAGCCCCAAAACATTGACATCCTTAAAGTACTCAACCCCACACGAACCACGCAAAAGTGCCAAACCCCAAGCCAAACCCCAAGCCAAACATGTTTGAACAAAATCCGAACACTGAACTTTTCCAATGGAACACAAAACTTCAACCTCAGTTGAACGTCATCCGTTATCTGTGTTGGGGGGAGGGAGGAAATAGATTTGCGCAACATTGAAACAGTATGCTAGAAGCCAAAATAAGACTCTGATGGCACTGGTATGGAAATCAACCAATGACTGTTTGATGTAGTCCCATTGAAGACGGCAAACAAAAACTTTGTGCAAAGGGACAGTGAGGTGTACGTCTGCAATGAATCTTCCAAAGATTTGTGATGTACAGAGAAGTAACTTGGCAACAATGTCGCTTGTTATCAAACGCGTGTTTTTGTTTGTGCAAAAACGTCCAGACAATTCAGATTGGATCCATTCAGAGACTACATTTGCCACTGCAATATACAAATTACCCCATTGGAGCCACGTACATCAATCTGGTTTTGGCTAAACTAAAAATCTTGCGCCAAATGATGCCAGTTTCACCCAAAAGTAATTTGCCCAAAACACCCAAAATTGGACAAAATGATGCTGACCTGTCCACTCTAATTTCTCTGCACAATATGTCTGTCAAGTTCTGTGGGATTTCGCGAGTGTGTCATGACAAAGAGATGGCAGAAGGAACATCAAAGAACTTCAGCATGTTGCTGATTGTGTTGGGTGAGTCTGGGTGTTACAGAAACGCTTCCAAAGCACAGGAGGCATCACCTTTTTCTCATGGAAACTTTTCACGCGCTCACCCTGTCTGGCTGAAGTTTAGAACTCCAATCTGTGGGACTGATTTTGCTTGTGTTTGAAGCTCCTTTCTCAAGGGTTTCAATTCTTGTCCCCACAAGTCCATCATGTTTGCAACGCTGTTGTAAAGATACATTGTGACGCAAGCCAAAACCAATCAATTTCCACTGAAATTTTGTTTGTATGAATTGTTTTACCTGCTTGAGTTCACACTCACAAGACTGGATCAAAACAACATGCTTTCAGAATGCAACAGCAAATATTTGACAAATTAAAGTTGATCTATTGTCCTGTGTTTCAGCTTTGGTGATGTCCTTGACCCCTGCGACATCCTGTCGATATGTATGCGCATTTCCGGAGAGTGAAGGCAACATCTGCTGGAATTGCCAGGGTCTCACAGAAATACCCGATATCCCCACAGAGGCTATCAGTGTCCAACTTTTGTTCAACAGCATCAGCTCTATACCTGATGGAATCTTCAGTGAGCTTCACAGTCTGAAATTGTTGGATTTGGGTATCAATGAGATTTCTGAGATTGGCTCAGGCAGATTCATTGGACTTGAAGCTCTGGAAGACTTGCACTTGAAATACAACAGAATCTCAAGTGTTCAAGGGGGAATCTTCAGTCAACTGAAAAAGCTTAAATATTTAGTTCTAAGTCAGAATCAGATATGTCACATTGACTCTGATGCCTTTGATGGACTGAACTCCCTTGAGAGTCTCAGCCTGAATGAGAACAAACTTGCAGTTGTTTCACCTGGGACATTGAACCACCTCTCCTCCCTGGAGACCTTGTATCTTTATCACAACTGGATCACCACCATTGACTCTGATACATTTGATGGTCTTGACTCTCTCAAGAATTTGAATTAGAGCTACAACAAAATTATCAACTATTCTGATGCTTTTGCTGGACTCAGCTCCTTGGAAATACTGAACCTTGCTGTGAACAGGCAGGCACCAGTCACACCTGAAACCTTCAGGCAACTGTGGTCACTAAAACTTTTGGATCTCAGCTACAAACAGATTACAGACACAAACCCTGACATCTTCATTGGCCTCACCTCCCTGGAGAATCTGATCCTGTCCAGCAACAAACTCAGAGTTCTGACACCTAAAGTATTTGCTTCCCTGGCTTCACTCAAGCAGTTGAATCTTGATTACAATCAGCTGGTGCTGAACCCTGGTTACTTCACTGGACTTCACTCTCTGGCACAGCTGAATCTGGGAGCAAATAACCTCACATCGATCCAACCCAGAACCTTTCATCTTCTAGTGTCTCTGAACAAGTTGGATCTGGCTGACAACATACTTTCTCAGCTTTACTCTGGTTCCTTTCTTGGGCTGAATTCTCTGAAAGAGCTCTATTTATGGGGCAACAGACTCACATCCATTCCACATGGGGCCTTCACCGGCCTCCACTCTCTGGATTTGTTGTCGTTGGTTTTCAACCAAATTTCTCAGATAAACTCAGGTTCTTTCTTGGATCTGAACACTCTGATAGACTTGGAATTGCAAAGAAACAATCTGACATCGATATCTGCTGCAACTTTCAGTCACCTACATTCATTGCAAAGATTGAATCTGGGAGAGAACACTATTTCTGTTGTTGGCACCAATTCATTCACTGGACTGGTTTCCCTTGAAGAGTTACAATTGTATCAAAATAACATCCAAACCATAAGTGCTGGAACATCCAGACATCTACACTCCCTGCAGACCTTAGATTTGTGGCACAACCAAATTTTGCTGATTGAACCATTGGCTTTTCAAGGCCTGAACTCTCTCAGAAATCTGTATCTGATTGACAATGACTTGACAACACTTGAACAAAGGAGCCTTTACTGGATTGACCCACCTTGAGAATCTGGCTCTCACTAGGAACAAAATCTCTACAATGGAAAGTGGAGCTTTTGATGAACTTGTGTCATTGAGAAAACTTTATCTACAGGGCAATCATCTCACAACCATGTCATCAGAATTGCTTGCAAATGTACCTGATCAACTGCAATTGAGCCTGTCTGACCCAGATCAAAGTGGTTTGCTGTGGAACTGCACCTCTCTGTGCTGGCTGAAGGAGACCCAAATGGATGACAACTGGATCAACAGCACCTGCTGGAATGGATCTGCTCAATTTCAGTGTTGGCACAAGCCCCTGTGTGTTGAAGGAGTGAAGTGGGACATATTTCCATGTGGTGATCAGGGTAGGAAGATTCTCCTTTTCTGAAGCCATTTGTGCAGGGTTGTCTTGGATGACAACATTTGTATCAGAGAGACCCAAAATTAAAGATGACCTTGACAGGCCTGTCCGGCTGTCAGATGTTCTTCACAGAAATTTGGCTGAAAAGTTCAAATTGACCAAAGATGTCAGTAGCAGTATTTTCTATACGGCAATTGCTGTTGATACGACCAGTCTTTTCTTGGGAATTTCTTTGCAAGGAAGATTCAACAGATTCTACAAATTTAAACACAGGTTTCTGGTGGCAGAGGAGAACCCAATCACATGTTCACCTGCAGGAATGCCCACCAGCTCATGGAATAATGGCTTGTGTGATGGTTCTGGTGCCCAACTGATGGCCAAATGCTCCACAGATATTCTTTGCCAATCCAAAATCTGATACTTTGACAGAAAGATTCTCATCCAATCTGAAAGCACAAGAAAAGAGTATTGAATGTCAAATTGTCCTGAGCTGCAAATAAAACCGTGTCAAAGGGGATGAAAGAGCTACTTCAAATTACAGGCAATTTCTGGCAGCCAAATCACGGTGAATAAAATTGTTTTCCTCCAACATTCCTTTTGCGATGTCAAGGGCAAATCTGATCAACTCTGGTATCACTGTGTTTTCCTGAAGACAAACAGTGAAATTAGGATGAAAAAAGATTGTTCACATAATGTCAGGAAATTTTGCTATTTTTTCAGACAATGCACAAATACCTTGCTGAGTTTTCACAAATACTTCTTCAGGTCATCATTGGTCATGAGAGGTAGAAGTACACAAGACTTGTTATTAACATTCCAACAACTGACAACACATTGGTTTGTTTGAACTGCTTCATGATCAGAGCCTCCTGCAGAAAATCCTCAATTGCCTGATTGCTGAGTTGGGTTTCTTTTTGAATTCTGTAGAAATGGGCTTTGAATTTGCCATTCTTCCACCTGTTGTCCACAGCCCAGGCATCGCGGTAGTTTCCTAGTGAAAGGGAACAAAACCTCAACACCACTGATGACAGCAAATGACCTCCAAATGTTCATCAATTCTAAAGCCACACCCTTTGAAATTGTTGTGACAGCTGTGACGTCAGAGTCTGTGATGTCAGAGGCTCACGCGACCTCATCTTGAAGACAAAAGGAAGGTTCCGCAAATTGAAAACGTAGCCACGGGTGTGCGTTGAATGAAGACGTTGGATCTCACCATGTGCGCTGTTTTACACAACAAATGTTCATGTTCAAATAAATTGTAATCTTTGCTTTGTTTCCTTTCTTTTTGTCTGAAATGCTCTCCTTTGATAAGGAGGATGAAGAGAAGTGAGCTGAAGGTAGGAGCTGGAACACGAGTGGATGATCCCCCTTGTGGGTCAAGTGCAAATTCACATCATGTCTGTCAGCCACGAGACCAATGACGACGAAACAGGAGATTTGAAAAAACAGTCAGACTGTTCGGAAATTGGGACAAAATTCTCCATTTCCAGCGGGCATGTTTTGCTTCACATAAAACATATTTCTAATTTGTTTCCATATCAACTTTTCTTTGGGATAAAGACGTCTGAAAACTCACAGTCACAACACAAGGAAATACTTTTCGAAGCAATGCAGTTCTTTCGCAGTGGTCATTTTCAATTTGAAAAGCATAGGTCCCTGGACCTCGCGGTGATTTGAATTGATTCTGGTTCTATTGCAACGCGGTCCTCACAAAACCTGAAAATGGCTTCCCACTCCGGTGACCCTTCCTGTATCCCATCCATCAAAAACATGGAATGATTTCAAAACTATTTCCCCTTATCTTTGGGCAACATCCACTGCACAACATATGAACACCAACTGAGAATCTCCATCAATGCAGCAAAATACATTCCCAGCAAGGAGAGCTGTCACAAAACAAACTCTACTTTTCAACAACATCTCAGTTTAACTTGCACCATCACCTGCTCCAAATAAACAATGCACTGATGTTCAACACTTGAGGCATGATTCACAGCCAATTCTATTCACAACCAGATTTCATTCTTCTGAACATAATAAGGAAGAGGCGCCAAGAATGGACAGCACAATATAATAAATAATTTGTCTCCCCCAAACCCCCAAATTAAAGGTAAATTTAAACACCTAGAAAGAACAAAATATAGTATCCATTCAACAAAACACAAACTTCACAAAAACACGTTTGTTATGGTCCGAACCCAGCACTAAGTATGCAAACTTCCAAGGTCCAGTACAAAGATTTTGTTCAAACACAAGCAAACATTATGAAACAGCTGTTTCGCTCAAAAGTTTGTTCTTTTGACTATATTTTGGGAAGAAAAATACAACCAAAATCGCCACTGAACCCAACATTGGTGCCAAAAAGCTACCTCTTCAAGCGTGTGCAAGATAAAGTGTTGGACGACAATTTCGGTTGCTCCACAGATCATCTGAAACGAACATCATGATTTCCATTTCGCAGAAGCAAAAAAAAAGAAACATTTTCTGTAATTTGAAAGAACGAGTGTTATCTGAATACCACAGACAGTCGTCTTTTTGTGTTTCAAGCACATTGTCCTTTTGGTGAAATAATTGAGACAATCCTTTGGCTCAAATCAACTTTGATGTCCTGTGTTTTGGGACCCACAGAGGGACAATGAAAATACAATGAGTCTCACTAAATCAGTGGTTGAAATTCTGTCAATTGAGAAAACAGTCTGGTGGCACAACTATAATGTCGCAGGAGGATGAAGATTTATTTTCTGAAGCTCAACACTGGGTAGAACACAAGTAGACCTCTGATGGAAATCAGGACAATGTTGTTGGTATTTTTCTCATATTCTATTAACTTGTGCAGAGCAGAAGAAACCAGGTGGATGTGGAACCAGACAGATGTCATGATGGACAAAATGTGGATGGTCTTTGTGCAAAAATACATGGGGGAAACCATTTCTGACAAAACAAAGACTTCTACCATTCAGATGTTCTCAGGCCTCACCAAGTCATGTGAACTGTTGATGCTCCACAGCAAAGACCCAGTGTCAAGGATTGCAATGAAAAGCACAAGAATCTTTGGACCAAGACCAAGAAAGTGTGAAACAACCAAGAGGATAACCTATTCCCAAAGAGTTTTTGGATCAGATGTGACTGTGTCCATCTTCTCCCCTAAAGAATTGTCTGGGATCATTGCTGATACCAATGATGGTAGCAAACATAATTTCTGCCCAGAGCCGAAAAACTCCAACCTGGGTGCGAGCCACATTTACTGTACAAACTTGTGGACTTTCCGCGTCCATGGATTGTTGGCATTGCAACTGGAATTTTTGATAATATATTTTGTGAGCAGTGATTTTGATTGTTGTAAAGGCAATGTTGTGGTGAGCAATGTCTTTGAGCCTTTTCACTCTGAAGCATCTTTTCACAATTTAAGGAGTCCAGACATGTTTGTTTTTTGTGGCCACCAATCACATTTCAGTCTATATCCTGGTTATGATGAAGTTCAAATCTCCAGAAGTGTCCAAGAATTTACCATCTTTCACTTTACTCTCCTTTTTCAAGTTCAGGACAGAAATAGACTTATCAGTCACAAATCAAGTTTCAAGAAGCACCCCAACCTGGTAATCAAGGAGACAAATTGGATTCCATCTGTTGCTCAGTCTCAGTTGTTGCTCCACATCACAACTGAGAAGAATTTTTACTTGGCCATTGTTCTGGTGGATCTGTCTTCAGTGTCTATCCATGATGGACCAAGTGCAGCTTGCAGCCAGGTGGAATTGAGCAGACAGACATATTTTACAACATCATTCCAATGTGTGATTCAGATGTACCTGAGTGACAATGCTGATCAATGGTGGCTCAATGGTTCAGCTCCCTCTGCTGCTATCACAAAACATGTACAATTCATTTCTTTGAAACAAATTCCTCAGAGCAGATTGTTGCTGAATCAGACCAGGTACACACCTGTAACTTTAGATATCAGAAATACACAAATCATTACAGTCTTAAAAATCCAGTGTGCCCCTCAGGGATACATCAACTTGACATTTCTGGAGGTCCATTTTGTTGGGCAAACAGACAGAATCACCTGCATGTATGGAGGCATTGTGGTCATCAACTCACTTGACAATGTGCAGGAGGAGATTGCTTCACCAATATGTGAGTCACAATTCACATTTGGGGCCAAACACAGGTTCTATTCCAACAGCTCATCAGTGGTTGTTGTGAGGTATTGGTATGAAACACTGAGTTTCATTGGTGCCACACTCTTGATATCAACCACACAGTGCAAACCAGTGCATATCAATGAATGTAAAATTGACTATTGGTGTCACTGCTCTACAGTATTCACTCATGATGTTTGCTTGTGGCAGGGTACGAAGTCAGGACCGAGTTTCATTTTGAGGGACGTAGGTACCTGGCCTCAAGATGGAAGAGTGTGTGCTGAATACCTGGAGCAAATTGCTTCAGAAACAGGTGGAAATGTTTCCTTCAGATACAATGCAGTTGAATCTGGAAGATCCTATGTGGGGTCACTGCTGTTAAGCCTTTCCAGAGAAACCCCCTGTGTTGTGATCAAGATGCAAAGGACAGCCAACCAGCTATCAGATCTCAGACGAGGAATCCAGTATGGACCAATGCTCTCCAGCTGTGAGTTGCAGTTGAGATCATTCATTGGTCACAGTGGAACTGTTTATCACTTTGATATTTATGGACAGATCACACCTACCAACTATTTGAACTCAAGAGGGAAAGAGAGAATTTTACTTTACGGACAAGCAGGAGAAAGAGGATTGAAAACGGCACATGTCAGGAGAAAGTCAAGAGAAAACGCTCAATTTTCTGAGCTGCTTGCAAAATTTAGATCTAAATTTTTCCAGTTGGACTCTGATAGATCCAACAAAAACAAAAATGGCATGATTCAAATGAGTTATAAAGAAAGGTTTCCCCACAGAAAACTGGGTTTTGCTATTTATGTTTCCCTTTTATCTCAGTTGATGGGAAGTTGGATTGACGTGACTATCTGGAGACATGAGGAAGGTACAAATATCACCAAAAACATCTCCGAATGCTTCAAACAAACCAGTGCTGGGCTGTTCCTTTTTCAAGAAGCATATGTGCAAAATCCTCCACAAACCACAAAGGTGGTCAAGATTGTCTACAGACATGACAAGGCAACTGCAAACTTGAGCAATGATGTTCTCATAAAGTATTCATCTTTGGTTGATGGTGCTGCACACAAAATGTTTTTCTATGGACGAACATGGTATCAGATGCTGTTTTTGTTTGACTTTTATGCATTGTTCAGCACAAACGATCTTGTGAAATACTTCTCATTTCCTTTACCTGGCCCTTTTACCAGCACACTTACTCTGCTTTCTCCCAGTGAACACAGTGGACCTTCCTTTTTTGACATATTTTGGATCAGTGATACAGCCAAAGAAAAACATCATGCCACAATTGAACCGACATGCAAAAGCGTCCACTCCGGAAAACACCGGGTATGTTGCCACTTTAAACGGGCAGCCACCAGTGTGCCATTTTTCCTCTGGTTTGGATATAGTCACCTCTTTTTGGATGCGGTTCAACTGGTTGTGTTTGGTTTCAAACCAGGCAAGGATGAAAATCGTTCATCGCTGTTTGAAAAGGCAAATTATCGCCTGCTATATAGGTTACACTCCTCGCTATTGCTTGGTGACGATGGTTTTACAAGGAATGAGATGCTGTCCTGGAATGAGGCCTATGTCATGTGTGCAGAAAATGATGCTGTGTTGCCTTATTTGACCAGCAGGGATGTTCTGGAGGAATTTATAACTTTTGTGAAATATTCACCTCAAATTCCATTTATTGAAGCTGCCTACATTGGGGTGTGGACCACCAAGGATGGGGTATGTATTTGACATGGCAGCTTCCTTCTTTGCTGACTCTGTGACTCTGGTGGGGGAAACAGTGATGCTAAGTGTTCTTTCCCAGACACTCTGGTGAGGAAGTGCCTTTCACTGCTTGTACAGTAGGTCCCGCTTTATTCAACACGGTCGTTGTACAGAAAAACTGACTAATTAAGCTATGTACTAACCGGGTTCGAATTAACAGGGACCTACTGTATTTTGTTTTGAGCATCCTGGTATAGCTGGAGCACTGTGTCATGAATTTATGAATTTTGCTGTTTTCTCCACCAAACCACACCAGATCTTCACAATTTGTTCACACAGCCAAGAGGCAGTCACTATCTATCTGATTTGATAATCAGCTCTGACAAAGAAAACAGGAATTTTAAGAAAGCAAATTAAAAATGTAAGTAAAAGATATATGCTTTTTTGGCAGCCATGCCACTTTTTGGTGGCTTCTAAGCATGCTCAATACATCAACTGTGTCACTGAGCATGCTCACTGGGTCAGTTGCTATGGAGATACCTGTATGATGTCACAATTTCCAGACAAATTCACTTGTGTGTTCTCACAACAAATTTATTTTTGGTTTGGAACAAGGAAACAGCTTATTGTTTGCTTCTATGAAAATAATTGTAGATAAGTAGTTACTCCCTCTTGGTTGTGTGAAAACATTGTGAAGATCTGGTATGATTTGGTGGAGAGAACGCCATAATTAATCGAATCGCGCCACCGCTCGCCAGCTGTACATGTTGCTACTTTCTTGGCACTTGCAGGGACAAAAGTGGCACAGCAGAGACCCTTTTTTTTATCAAGTGTGGAAATCTACAAATCAATCTGAGTGGAATGATGACAGTTCTCTCAAAATAATCTTACCAAATCCCCTTTGGAGTGAAGCATTGATGAAAGGTAAAGTGAATATGCTGGAGAAGCAAATTCGTGGGGGCTTTGTGGGGATTGATATGATCAAGCGACAACATGTCAGTAGCTTCCCAATGTATGTGAATTCCTCACTGTGTACAGTTGTGCTTATGACAAACATGGTGCATCCTGAGTACCTTCACGTCACTTGCAATCAGAACTACACACATGATGTTTTGTGTATGGGCAAGCCTGATAACAATTTCTCATTCACTGAGGGACAGACAGCAGACATAATAGATGTCTACTGTGAGAAAGGAAACATCAAAAGCAAAGGCAAATGCTACAAATTTATCTTTGGCTGGCCAGTCAGCACCAAAAATATCACTCAGATATGCAAGGCACAAAACAAGCAGGCAATGTATCTCAAAGATGTTGCTGCTTTTTTATATGAATTGGAATTGTTGATTGATGCAGTCACTTTGTCCTTGCCAGGAATTATATCAGTGCACCACACAAGTGAACCAAGACCCACAAAATTTCATTATGACAGCGTTCTGGACAAATCCCTCACTCAAGTGGAAGAGATGAGTCAGCACAACCTGTGTGGCACTTTTGCTTGTTGGTCTCACGCAAAACACATTTTACAATCAGCACAGCTCTTCAGATGCCATGTCACAGGTGCCTTCATTTTGAATTACTTCTTGTGTGACCAGAAGGCTCATTGTCCACAGAATGACGCGTCAGATGAAAGCCAGTGTGCCAATCATGGAACAAAAGCTGGAGGCCAAATTCTTTGTTCTGCCCTGTTCATCTTTGGGAAGGATGGTCAATGTACAAAGGTGGTTGGCAGCCCTTCACATGTGTTTGTTTCCCAAAATAGTGCCAACAGTGCTGAATTGCATTCTGTTGAAAGTGCCTCATCAGGGCAATGCCATAACACTGGCCAAATGCCCTGTGATTCTGATCAAGAAGCTTGTTTTGCTATTGCTGACATCTGCTCTTATTACCAAGATGATAACAGCAACCTGTATCCTTGTTCTAATGGCAGACATCTGGAAAATTGCACACATTTTGAGTGCACTGGTGGC
>JAAUXT010099338.1_pt1 | contig 17688 bp, 29 predicted proteins | sample 7278171 | NCBI WGS metagenome assembly JAAUXT01 (sample SAMN14350112, study PRJNA611818) | marine sediment metagenome | isolation source: surface marine sediment (1.8m) | place: French Polynesia: Moorea | collected 2018-08
AAGTTCAGCTTTCAAAATCTACCAACTTCACTGAAAATCCCTCAAATTTAGAACAATTTTTACCACTTTTATCATTTCCTGTGTGGAGCATGGGAAGTTTTGAAGCATCAATACTGGTTGCTAAGGTGCTCATGACCTCAAATTTAGAACAATTTTTACTACTTTTAAATAATTCTACCTACTTTTTCCTGAGTCAGTCTCATCTGTGTCCCAGTTTTGGGTCTTAGAAAAATTATTACCCTCTTTGTTTGGCTTTCAGTCCTCTTTTTTTTTTTACTCTTTGAAGAGTAAAGGTTTTTTTTTTACTCTATTAAATTGTTATTTGTCCCTTTGTATCTCAATAATCTGAACATACTCATGTATAAGACGCACCCCTTCTTTTGAGGTCTGAATTTGGGGCAAAAAAGTGCGTCTTATACACGAGACGGTACGGTAATGGAACCGGTTGGCGCAACAGCACGGGGGTACAATACGGACTGGGTCAAATCCGCTTCTTCTCACATTGTTGGCCGCACAAGACCCCACATACAGATCTCTACCTTGTGTCCGGAGCGGTGGTGCTCGTGTCGGATGAGGCGCACGATGCTCATGGAGAACGCCTTCGAGTTGAGCTGGTGCCGCAGCTTCTCCGCGATGCCGTGCGCGACGAGTGTCTCTCGCGACGCGTCCTCCAGCACCTCCTGCACCAAGTCCGTCAGCATCGTCGGCTGCAACACACGACAATCCTTATCATGTCTCTCCAAACTGGGGAAATCAGGTGTTGTCAGTTTCGACTGAACATAACAACACAATGTTGTGTCGTGATCTGTGCTGCAGACTGGGAGAGAAAACCCAGACTGGAAGCTTGATCAGGACACACACACGCACCTGCAGCCGCTCTGGCAGCAGCTTAATGAGGTCCTCGTAGTTGGCGGCGCAGACGCCGCACTCGTTCAGGTCGATGAGGAAGGGCCGATCGAAGGCGACGATGCGGTCCGTGTAGGACGGGTCGTTGTTGAACACCAAATCCTGCGAAAAAAAACACCATCATGTGCTGTCAGACGTCTCCCGAGTCGTCTCTTCATCAACATTCCCGCCGCAATGTTCTGACGCGCCTCACTCACCTTGGCGGGGACGAGCGAGCAGGAGATGGACGGCAGGTAGAGAACCTTCGTGTCGATCGTGTCTTTCGGGTGACGCTCCAGAGTCGTGAACAGCCCATGCACCGCCTGAAAATATTCCGAAGTTGGTCAGTTTCTAACTTTGACGAACAAAATTCACACAATCCTGTTTTCACCGCAACATATTTTCTTGCACGTGGGTGCAAGGTCAGGACAAGGTTGAAAAGCCAAGATCTTGAACTCTGGTCGCGTGCAAGGATCCACCCCACAACACGCATGCGCGCAACCCCCACGCACCCTGAATGTGGCTCTGATCTCGTTTGGATGCATCTTGGTTCCTGACGTCTGCCTGTAGATCTGCTTCAGCACGTTGGCGTACTGGTCGACGCTGGCGTTGAGCGACGAACCCAGGAACAAGAAGAGGTTCTTGAACTCGCCCAATTCCGTTGGTGCCTGAAGTGAACACGAAACGTGTCTCTGTGGTTGATTGTTTGACAGTTTGACACACGATTTATTTGTGTCTCACTCAAAAGAAAACTCATTTGAGAAAAGCTACTTTCCATCGTGTTGGAAAAAAAAGAAACACCAAGTCGTCTTGGCAGTTCGAAGTACCTTGTACAGGTAGGGGATGATCTGGTCGTCCTCGTACAGGTTGATGGCGACCTGCCGCGGCTTGACGAGCGTGTAGCCCAGGTCCACGATCACGCACGGCATGTTCTTGAGCATTTTGCGCGCGTTCTCGTCGCCGATGACCACGTTCTGCAGGTACTTGTACACAACCTTCATCACGTCCACCTGCAGACACACACACCAAGAAAGAAACGGTTAAAATTCTCACTGGTCGTTCCTGCACATCCTTGAGGCTGTTTTTTTCTCAAGAGACTACACAAACACAAGAACTTCCGAGTGCGTGCAAGGGTGGGACAAGTGGCTCAACAACTGCATAACTATTGTATCAAAAGAACCAGTGAGGCGCCTTCGCAACGCGGCCCAAGAGACGCTCACCTTGAGGTACGCCTTGACCTCGTCGTTGCTTCCGGCCTTCTTGACGTCTTTGCAGATGTTGGCGACGTGTCCGATGACAGACTGCGCTGCCGGGTCCGTCTGGATGTTGAGCTGCCGCGCGATCTCCGCCACGTACTCCTCCAACTTGCTGAGCCTGGAGACAGGACACGAGACACTCATCAAACACGCAAGGACTGAGAACCAAGTACCGACAACACTCAACAATTTGGTCCAGTCCAACAGGCAACAAATTCCAACGAATTCAAAGAACTCGTGATCTCTGTTCAAGACAAAGCTTGTCCGCGCCACGCACTTGTTTTCCTCCTTGTAGTCGATGTTGACGTCAGCGCGCTGCAGTTTGAGCGGGTTTGCCCAGTCGGGCAGCAGGCTGCAGTTGGACCAGACCAGGTACTCGTGACCCTCGGGCACCGAACCCTGCGCGACACAACAGCGAACAATCAAGATCCCTTTCCTTGCTGAAAGAATATCGTGCGCTCTATCCTTGTCAGTTGCCTTTCCTTGTCCGTTGCTTCTCGTATATTTTAAAAACATTCACACAGGAAAGAGCAGCGCTGTTTGGAGCAACACGGGTGAACGAGCGTACTGTTGGTAAATGTCCAACCAACCCGAGATTTTTCGCACTAAAGTCCCTGGACCTTGCAAGGTGAATGGATTGTGTTACGAAAGAATAGGTACGGCACTAACTCACCTCGAAGGCGATGTACCCGTCCCCGACCTCCTGCGCGCCCTGCTGCGGCGCGATCTTCTGCAGCAGCGGGTTCATCTTTGCGGGCGGGATGAAGGCGATGCTGCTCAGCGGCTCCAGGATCGACTCCGTCGGCAGGTTGCGCCGTTTGAACAGGTGCGTCACCAGGGTCCGCGCCTGCCGTGCACCAACACAACCATTTTACAAATTTCCGCGTTTCACGGTGATCAGAGTTCAGGTCAGTGAGCCAAGAAGTTAAGATGTCAAGTCCGTGTGGAAATTCCGGACAGAAATGGCCCGCATTCGCTTGGCCAGTATCTTCAGTAGATCTGCCGCTGTCAGAGTTTTCTTTCCACTCACCCGGTCGAAGGTGGTTGGGTCGGTGGAGTCCTTCTTGGCTGCGGCCGCCACCTCGCGGCAGAAGCGCAGCAGCATGTCGGACGTGACCACGTGGTTGAGCCCGATCTGCCGCATGAAGTCGAGCCACGCGAACTCGTTGAACGGCGCTGGTGGAAACTTTGCCTCGCGGGTCTCGTCCGAATACATCACCTGAAACAACGGTGAGATGGGTCAAGTGATGCAGTGTGTTCAGCACCGCTTCGAGTCACGTTTCACTGAGTTTGAACTTCCACTGCGGGGGGCGGGGGCACGAAGTTTTTCGAACAGCGAACAACACGAAGTGTCTGGTGACTGGGTAGACATCCAACTCACCTTGAACACTGGGTGGTACGGGTCGTAGAAATGCGACGCTGGTTGTAGAATACCGCTCTCATCCTGCAGGAAAGAAACCCATAATTTTCTCATCGAGTACCAACAGATTCATTGAATGAGGCGACATTCACAACAAAATGCGGCAGAAAGACGCGCAATGCCCTGGCGATCTGCTGGGTTGGGCGGGGACGCCGTGAAAAGAGCCTCACCTCGAGGAAGCTCAGCTGCTTGAGGTGGTAGAGCAGCGTTTCCTGCTGCGACTCCGGCATCTGCTGCAGCTTCACGTCCTTGAGGAACTCGAGGTGAATGACGCGCGACTCGCGCAGCAGCATCTGGAAATTTCTGTACAAACAAAGAACCAAGTATCAGATTCCTACTCGTGATGAAACTGTGCGCTTTCAGCGACACTCAGCTCCTCAAAAACTTCCTGATTTTCAGGCACATACAACTGAAACGATGATTCAGAACTTCACCCTGCAATCAAGTCGCTCCAGCAACAAGAAGCCTTCGCACCTGATGTGCATGAACCAGGGCGTGCTCCACGAACCTGAAGATGAACTTGATGTAGACCTCGGTGATGGAGAGTGCGGTGCAGTCGAGGCTCTCGTGCAGCGCCGTCAGCTGCTTGTTCCTGCGCAGGAACACGATGCCGGCGAGCCGCTCCCACACGTGCATGTCGGCCGTCGGGATCTCGTTGGGCAGAACGTAGACGGTGCTGCGCCCCAGCGCCATCGTGTCTCCGTGCACTGCAGACGAGACGGGTGCAGATCGTCTTGTTTGTGTTTGGACAATGCTCCGCCTTGATTACTATAGCAGCTCCAAGCCACAAACGCAACAGCTTGAGTCACCATATCACCGGTTTCACTCCCCCAACCCACTCACCGGTCATGAAGAGCGGCAGTTCCCTGAGCACGGCGATGCACTCGCCGTTTCCCGCCCACTGATCGCACGAGTCGTTGAAGTACTTGAGCAGCGTGTTGCACTCCTCGGGGGACAGCGCTTCGTGCAGCTTGTCCTTCGTCTTGAGGCAGTGTTGCAGCGCCCGGATCACCGACCTGAGACAAGAGGCAACGGCGTGAGTTAAACACCTGATGATCTGAGCTTGATGATTGTGGATGCACGACTTGAGTTGGTCGGGAAACACTGACAGTGGTTTTGGTGTTTCATTTCTGATTAAAATAAGGGCACCTTTTCGCTTTGCTCTCACGTGCAATCGAAAATGCACAACGCATCTGAAAAGGCCACTTTGCACTTACTGCGGATTCTCGAGGCAGGCGATGAGGTGTCGCGCCACGTCCGAGTTGTAGAGCCCGACGCCGCTCGCGTTGCGCTTCCCGGGCGTCAGCGCCGAGTCCATCATGCGCGCGCTCAGCTCGGGCACGCCTGCGGCGAAGCAGAGAACATGCAGTCTGGCGCCTCTTTACTTCCCACAAAAACGAATCCATTTTTGCACCAATTCATACACCAAGAAACACTGCACAGCCGGTCCGCGCCTTGACAGAGGCTCAGAACCTGCTCTGATGTCTCACCCAGTTTGCGGAGGCAGTCCTTGATTCCAGCCGTCATGATGGACGTGTGGGTGAAGTCGATCACGGTGTCCGCCTTGCCGATTGGGATCAAGTAGTGCTCGGCCGCCTCCGTCTCGGCGCCGTGTTTTCCCGGCGTGTTGAAGCTGGGCGCGCCGCGCTCGATCGACGCGCGCGCGTTGCGCTCGGGGACGTGCGCGGGCAGCAGCGCCCAGTCCCGCAGAGGCTTCAGGTACGACTTCAGCTGTGTCTGAAGAAACACGCGAAGAGCTTTTCACATGGGTGTCTCCAAACCTTGTTGTGCCTGGATGGCATACCCAACACAAATCATTTTGGAGGGAAATTCATTCAGCAGGGCATCAAGGCAAGGCTTCCGTGAACTTGCCCCCAATCGCCCTCATGCACACGTGGTGGGTCGGAATCCTCACCTTGAGGTCCACTTCGACGAGGTCCTTTCCCTCGGCCTCGCTGAGGCGGTCGATCTCGGAGTGGATGAAGCTCCACAGGATCTTGACCCACGCCTCGCTCACCATGCGCGAGCTCTCCGAGTCCACTGACCAGCGCACGTGGCGCGAGCCCGTCTTGTAGTGTCGCTCCTCGATGACGTTTCCGAGAAGCGAGGCCAGCGCGGGAATGTCCAGTCTGCGAACAGCAACCGCGACATGACAAACGACCCAAAACACTTGACCATAAATCACGTGTCATGAAATTCCACGGCACTGGTCGACTCACTGACCTGTGGAAGAGCGCGTGTTCCTCCGGCTCGATGTTGGAGAAGACTCCGTCCACCAAGGTGTGGTGCACGAACATGAAGCCCAGCTCCGGCATCAGCTTCTGATACCTGTGATACACACTTGTGTTATTGTCATGTTTCCATGCTCGGCCAAGTTAGACTCAACATTTCTATCTGAGCCGCGCTTCGCTGCAACTGTTTGGAGCTGAGCTTGGACTACAGCCGCACCTGGACAGGAAGGGCGCGTCGTTGAGACTGAAGGCCCTCAGCTGGTTGTCCTCGCTCAGTAGGAAGGGCAGACCCTGCAGGTTCAGGAAGAACGCGTCCGGATCCTGCAGAAGACGGGCAAATAAACATGTCAGTGGAAGGCATTGATTGAAAGAAGACTAAATGTCCAGACTTTTTTCATGGTTTGAACAAGGTGAGAGAGATGGGCTCCCGCAAGACAGCCAGCGACGGACCTGGATGCAGTACTGGATGACCGTCTGCAGAGTGGTGACCACTTTGAACGGCGTGTTTCCGATCGCCGCCGGGAGTGACACCATGTTGCAGACGCCGGGGATGCCGGTGTTGTGCGTCTGGAAGAATGACGTCACGCTCTGCGGGGAGATGCACTCCACGTTCACGCCCGCCTCCTTGAAACTCACGTACACCTGCAACACAAATAAAGATCACAAGATGAAGAAATTTCTGAGGGAGCCGCTTCAAGGTGAGCTCGATATCAGAAACTTGGAATCTGGATGGTGGGCATGGGCGAGTTTCACCTCCAGAGGGAGCTGCACGAGTTTGAAGCCGGAGCTGAGCAGCACTTTGCGCAGCACTTCGCGTCGCGGCTTCTTCTTCGGCGTCGACTTGTTCTTCGCTCGGAAACCGAACATCCCCTGCGGAACGAAAACAAGCGCTACAAAGCCTGGACACCAGAGAAAACTTCACTTTGCATTGTCCGGCGGTGACAATACAATGTCACATGTGTTCAATCCCAACGCAACAACCCTTCTCATATCCCGTCTCTGCACCTGATACTGATCTTCCTCGTCAAGGAACGTCTCATCCAGGTTGTCGAAGAACGGCTTCGTGTAGCCGTTGCCTTTCGTCGGGATCCACTCGATCTCAGCCTCGCTCGAGTCTTCGTAGAAGCCTGCAGCGAGGGGCGCACACGTGAATGAGCAAGTCGTGATCTAGACTGCGTTTGCCGACGCAGTTTTCCCAACAAGAAACTGTTGAAGCACAGCAGGTTGAGGAGACGGGTGCATTGGCACACCACTCTGCGGTCACGAGACGCGTACCCAGCGAGTCGTCGCTCGACGTGTCCGTGGGCGGCTGCTTGGTTTTGATGACTGGCAGCACGGGCTCGGCGGACGACTCGATCGTGCGGTAGATGGACGAGATCAGCGCCTGCAACACAAATTTGAAACGCCGTCTGTGCAAGAATTTTTCATTTCCGTTTTCCTCTCCAACTTCCATTTTCTTGTTTGCTCGATTGAACGTGATCTGTGCCCAATGTGTGATTCTTCCAAGCAGCGCACCTTGATGTAGGGGTCGGAGTTGTTGTAGATGGGGAACAGGTTGCTGTAGAAGACGATGTCGGGCACCGAGTCGCCCTCGATCGGGAAGAAGCACGTCGTGCCGTCCAGCTGCACAGTCGTCAGGTACGACGGCACCTACAACGCAGACAGTGAAATCTCCCACATTCACGAAGTTCTCGTGACACATCTCACCTCGCAGAGTATTCCACGCTCACTACTGTGAAGACTCGTGTGATTCAACGAACCTTTCGCAGCAGGGTGACGTAGGCTCGAGCGATCACTTCACGCATCAGCATGAAGTTCCAGTCCGTCTTGGGCCCCGACTCCTCGTCCCACCAGAGGGCTCTGCGCGCCTCGTGGTCCAGCGCGAAGTGCCCGTTGATGTGCACCGGAAGTCCCGTCTTGAGCGGAAGCGGCAGGAAGCAGTACGCCTTCTTGGCGCGCCCCGAGAACTCGTTGTCGGAGGCTTCGAGCAGCGCCGCCACTCCGCCTGAGGGAAGCACAACAGTGATGATTGAGGCCAGGATGGCAAATGTGCGCTCAGAAAAGGGAAAAAACAGACACCACCAAACCCCGTCGGCGTGCACACACTCACCTCTGGGCAGCAGGGCGAGGTCGCCCTTCTTGAACGCCTCGTACAGCGAGGGTGGGATGCGTGCGCCCTCCTCGTAGCCGATGCGCTGCGTGACGAGCCAGCGCTCCCAGTAGCCTTTGTTGTCCTTGAGCCGCAGTGTGTACGTCACCTAAAGCACAGAATAACATAACACACACGTGGACTTTCTTCCGATCTCCACATCGTGAACAGTGTGACCTGGCATGTGTTTGATGGCACATTCGTTCCACACATGATCTGTCCTCTGTGTCGCACTTTGTGTTCAACGGACAGCAGACGGCTCAGAGTGAAGCGGAAATCGCACAGGAACCTCACCTCCATCGGCTGGATCTCCCAGAAGTAGATTTCTCCGGCCGTCACCTGCGTCGCGACGTTCTTGACGTGATCGGCGAAGCGCTGACGCAGCGCCAGGTCCGAACTCGACATCTCCACGTTGACGCTGTACGTTCCCTGAAAACAAACACGCCAATCTGTCACCCAGGGAAAGCGGCGTGAAGCTGGTTCTCACCGTGCAACATGAAAACGACAGAACTTGTGTCTCGCTGAAAGTGTGCAAAACATTGACCAGACAAACAAAAGCTTCGAGGTTTGGCCACACTCACCTGCATGCGCTGCGAGCCCTTGCTGATCTCAGAGATGCTGATCCTGTTGACGTTGTTGACGAAGAGCAGACAGTCGAAGAGCTCGGAGCGGAACTTGGTCAGCAGGTTGTCGAGGTCCTCGACGCTGATGGACTTGTCCGAGAGCTCCGACTCCATCGCCATGCTCGGGGTGCGCAGCGGGAAGCGGAACATGGTCGCTCCGGACAGGTCGAAGTACTTGCCGAGGTACGGAGGGAAAACGTCCGTGAAGATTTCCTGAAACACAGCGAGGCATTTGAATAACGTGCTGGGATCGAAAGCTGTTTTCGCAGCACTCTCGCCACACGTGTTGCAAGTGCGAAACAAATGTTGGGAAATCAATGACTTGTGCCAATCGCGTCCCGCGCCCGTACGTACCTTGAGCTCGGGCACGTCGTCGTAGCGCCGCCCCGGCTCCTCGACGCTCGCGCCGGGCACGTAGCGCGCGTGCGGGTCGAAGACGCACAGCGACTCGCCGATGCGCGGCCCGGACGTCAGGAAGGACGGCGCATCCGTTAGGTGGTAGACGCAGTTGAAGCCGACGCCGTACTGACCAGTCTTGTTCGGGTCGAGCGCCTTGCTACCCTCGCCTAAAGCACAAGTTTCCGTTGAGAGCGACAGTTCTTAAGTGGAGAGGAAATTATGAAACTCAACCTACACACCACCAAAGTGAGGAAAGGTTCGTCAACACCAACGAGTTCCCAACAAAGTGAAAATGTTGAATCGAAAAACCCTTGTCCGTTCAAAAACTTGCAACTGACACAAGAAATTCATGTCTGACGCCCGCCAGGTTCACAAAATCCTCTGCAGCTGGACCACGTCAAAATAGTTTCACATCAAAAGAGTGTGAGTCCAGCCAACAAAACAGGTCATCAAAACCATCAAACCATCTCCACCAGTTGAGAGTGAAGTTTTCTGCCATGAAGGGTCCCAGACGAGAGGATACCAGGATGCACACACTGTTTCCACATCTAGCCAGATTGCAAGGCACTTACCCAACTTTCTATAGCCTTTCAGGTACACTTTCAGACAAAAAAGTTTTGCAAATTTACCACAAGAAAGACACTTGATGGGTGCACATTGATTTTCCAAACACGATGGGAACTGACTCATGACACCGCAACATATCTGTACTATCAGTGGAAACTGCACTGCCAGGGGCTCAGTTCAACACAACGCTTCCACGTGCACTGGATAAAGTGATCATCTACCTTACAAACCCAGAAACACAGAAACATTGCTGCACCCACCTAGTTTCTGAATGCCTTCGAGATCCGTCTCGGAGAAGGGGCTGTTGTTGTAGATGCAGAGCGCGGGGCCCTGGAGTGGGCGCCACGACTCGTCGAAGACGCGCTCCCCGGGGTGCGTGCGCGGGTCCTTGACGAAGTGAACCTCCGTCGCGCATGCGTCGTCCGCGTTCTGCAGCATCTCCTTCAGAATCTCCTTGTCACAGGGGTAGCTGCTCAGGATTCGCTTGATTCTGAAAAGAGAAGGACGAACGGACGCTTGATCTTCAGTTGGCGGAGCCAAAGTAGACAAACTATTTCGTGACAAAGCACCTATGTCGACAACTCACCTGTTCGTGAGCCGCTCTCGCTGGCCGAACGGAATTCCCTTGGAGTGCTTCTTGAGCACCTCCTGCCGCCGCGTGTTCACGCCGAGCTGTTTGGAGATGGCGAACGGGATGAGCGGATGCGACAGCCTCGTGTGCTCGTCCGTCGGGACCCACTGACACTCGGGCTCGTTGTAGCACAGCTCGGACGCAGACCGCAGCACACAGTCCGAGTCCGGGATGAAGATGGTTCCGTACGACTCCTGAAAAGAATCAGACGATGCACAAAAGGTCGTGGTGCGATGTGTGAAAGGGCAATAAGTTGCAACAGCAATACATATTTCGCACGGCCACATGAAGCTCTCCCTCCCTCACTTGTCACCACGGCTCCCCCTTACACGTACCTCCACGTCATCGAGGGTTCTGTTGAGTTCGGTGAGCGACTCGTTGAGCAGGTTGACGAGTCTGAGCGCGAGTCGCAGCGCGTCCCGGTCCAGCTCCCTCTGGTGATGATCCTCCTGCATCAGCCGCAGCGTGTCCACGAAGTCCTGCGCCTGAAGGAAGAAACAAAGGGAACATCAGTGCATTGCAATCGGTGGGCGAGGTCACTGCGTGAAGCTGCAACAGCACAACATACGAATGGCAACACACACCAAGTTGAAACGAAAAAGGGCAAAACGTCACAACCCACTTTTTAAATCTGTTTCCTGTAACAAAGTGCGACAACGTACCAAAACAGCGCCAAACACAAAATCTTTTGCAATGGACACAGACCAGAGAACAGCAAGAAAGTTCGTTGCTTTCAGGGCCCCAAATCTTATCGTTGTTTTACTTTCCCAGACAGTGCACGGTGCATCACGTCTTTGAGAATCACTCATCGTCAGCGCGCGTCACCTCGCTGGAGAGAAGCTCCTCTTCCCCCTCGGCTCTCTCTGTGAAATCCTCGTGAATCAAACCGTCCTGAGTGAAATGGTGCTCCACGAAGTCTTCCCAAGCGGTTTTGGGTTCAGACCGAGCATCAGATATTTGTGTGCCGTCCTTCAATGATGTCCCTGAGAGACCACTCTTCAGCAAACATCGTCTCGTGGTGTCTTCGGAGACGGTGTCGTCCCGAGCACACGCTCCTTGCAAAACAGAAAGCGCAACACAGTCTCCTGCTGAGGGATCTTCATCTTCGTGCTGTTCTGAGCATTGCTGCGTGCTCACAGAATCCTTCTGCTTGGGCTGATCTGGCGGTGATTCATCCTTTGTCAAAAGCTCCCGCAGGAAAGCTTCCCAGACAGAAACCATCTTTTTCAGATCGTCGGTGGTGTAGCATTCCCGTGAAGATTCTCTCGGCGAACCAAAATTCCCGCAAACTTCTGAATAATCAGGCTTCCTTGGACCAATCTTTGTGAAATCCGAGGATGGGTAACCTTCTCTTCCGCCATCTTCTGTGACATTCCCCTTCGCATGGTCCTCCGTCTTCATGTTTGTGATGTCTGAACTTCCCTGTGAATGACTATCTTGCCAAAATTTCTCAGATTCATTTTCTTTCGAAGCGAGGTCCATATCTCCACAATCTTGCAGCGCGAGGTCTTCTGGTTTCGAAGCTGCCACACCCAAAGAATCAGTTGTGCAATCATATGCCCATTCATCATCGGGCAACCTGTCTTCTGCAGCGTCTTCTTCGACACAATCAACTGGGGAGAAATCGCGAACAAAATCTTCCCATACAGAATCTTTCGTCACAAAACTATCCATATTTGCGTGCCCATACAAATACTCCATCTCTTCTTGCGTTAGCTCATGAGAGCTGCCTCCCTGTGGAAAACTGCCGTGTGAGCACAGGTCCTCATCGCCTGAATCATTCTCAAAGAAAGTGTGGTGCGCAGAATCCGACATAGTGGGATCCGTTTTCGTCACAAACTTCCTGCAGTGCAGTCTCGTGTTGCAAGAATTTGCATATTTGTTGCAGCCACACAGAAGCGACGATCTTCGGCGTAAAACGCCTGCAGTCTTGAAGCAGACTCACAAAGTCGGGCAGTGTGCGGATAACAACAATACACCTGTTCCAGAAACTGTGTTACCCTGAATCAATGGTGACAAGTATCGACTGCTCGTTAAATGTCCAGGACAACAATCAAAGTCACGCAATTGGTAAACAAACACAGCTATTTAGTACAAGCGAACAGCTTTGAGAGTCGGGCCATCAATTTTTTATTTCATTACGGACCAGCTTTTACGTGGGTCCGTGTGCGTGACTTTGCGAAGGCTGGAACGCGTCCAAGAGCACTAAATCCAAATCTGGATCTTGTCCTGGATTGTGACGATGTCAATAACGAGTCAAGGCCACCACAATAACCTGCGTGTAACGCCCGTTGTTCAAGAAATTCAAACTTCTTTTTTCAACAACTTCCTGGAGAGCCACAGGCACTCAATGCGCATATCTAACAAATCAACAAATCTGTTGTGTGAATAAATTGCAGATTTTCACAGCCTGCCTCGTAGCGAATGGCGCAAGTTGAGTTTGTACCAGTCTCAATTCAGGAAAAAATGGCAATGAGGGTTCTTCACTCACCTCGAACGTTTCTCGGACGCCGACCTGCTCGAAGAGCATGTTGAACTGGCGACGCATCTGCTCAGGCAGCCCGTAGATGTAGGGCGCGCACGGGTGCGGGAAGTTGAACGCCACCTGGTTCGGTGTCAGGAAACTGCAACGGAGCAGGGTGCACAATCAACGTGACGCGTCGAGATTGTATTGCCTGTCGAGACATGCAGTGAGGATACAACCGTCGATGTTTTTGTTCAAAATTGGCAATGCCAACTCACGTTCCGTTGACGAAGACGAAGGCCCTGCCGCAGGTGAGCGTCTTGAGCAGTTTGCGGTGGTTGTCGTTGCGGCGGCGGCGCTCGGCGCGCGTCTCGTCATCGCCCTCGGCGCCGGAGCTCTCCCCGGACCCCTCCTCCTCGGCCTCCATCAGGGCGTCAAAACCTGATAATAACAATGCGATTCGAGTTCATCTGGATGGCAGCAACAAGGCAGAGTAAGTGCACTGCTGGAGAAGAGAATCGTGTCACGATTCAGCCGCTATGCAACCGAAACAGACACATCGTGAACTGTTGAGACGCTAAATCCCAGACTCTCACCTCCGTCACAGCACTGGTCCTGCAGGTAGTTGTAGACGCTGTACGACACTCGCTGCATGTGCTCGATCGACTCCCGGTCCTTGACCCCGGTCCACGTGCTGATGACGAGCTCGAGCTGCGTCAGCACCTGGTCCAGCGTCAGCTCCTTCGGCTCGATACCCAGGAACTCCTTGACGACGCCCGTGACGCGCGGCACGACCGAGTCGTCGACGATCGGCTCGATGCAGCTGACCAGCGGCAGCACTTCGACGGTGTACATGCTCGAGGGCGACAGCAACGCTTCCGGTGTGAACTCGTCTCCTGATTGGACAATGACAGAATGATCAACAGAATGTCCTGTTATCTTTTTCACATTGACGTGACTGTTGGTCCATGATAAAGATTTTGGCCTGACTGATCAAGCTGAACCACCAACCTTTCCAGACGATGGGGAAATGCTCTGGTTTCTGCATGATGGGCAGGAAGGGGATCTCCTTGAGCTTCTCCTGGAAGTCCACCAGGTGGCTCCGGTCCTCCAGGTTCACGAGCTTCCGGTCGATGAACCACATGAGCGCTTTGGCGCGCGTCAGCGCCGTCGGTTTGTCCACGGTCTGGATCGACTCGGCGCGTAGCACGATCTCCTGCAGATGGATTTAAGAATTGTGACTTTCCTGGTTCTCCACTGTCTTTTGGCCCCTTTTTGACAGTTCTTTGCTGCCCCATGAGTACCCTCCGGACGGTACGGAAGAAACATTTGTGCTTCGGGCTTCTGGCTTTGAGCTGCACTGAGTGTTACACAGGACGGAACTCTTAGCACCTATTGCCACGTTGAGACAAAGAGATGAGAATCAGGAGCCTTTACCTCCCAGGAGATGGACTCGGTGGCCATGCCGAGCTGGCGCAGCAGGAACAGCGTCTCCGTCGTCGAGTATTCGGAGTGGCTGAGCGGGAATCGCGAGTCGTCCGCCGAGTACAGCGTCGCCAGGTCGCTGTTCGGGTCGATCAGGTCCAGCGGCCGCTTCAGCAGTTCTCCTGCGGGAAGAGGCGCGAATATCAAGCCCATCCAAATGTGCCCCAGTTAGTGTTGCTTCGCATCTGATTGCACACAATGATGAAAGGAATATCACTGCCCTGCACGAAGCACTACTGAGTGTCAGTTGAAACCACAACCCTTGAACTGACCGGTGGGCGTGGCTGGGATGCAGGCGTTGGCGCTGAGGATGTCGTCGAGCGCCGGGTCCTGCTGGTTGATGGCGTGCAGCACAAGTGTGTCGCGGTGCCGGTCGTCTACGTACAGGATGTTCGGCATCAGGATGTCGCCCAGGAACCTACACAGGAACAACGCGTGTGACGACACACTTTGTGGTTCACAGTCCACCACATAGATCTGCGCAGTCTCAAACAGGCAACAAATGTTGCGGTTGGTGAACAGACCAAACGCTCGAAATAGTTTGTTTTTAACTAGCTTCTCACACTCGGTTGCGCCAATCCTCTTTTCTGGACTGGCTGTTTCGGGTGGATGCTGACTGTGGGAAACTGGTTGGTCTCCGCGACTCTTGTTTCTGCCGTATTTACCTCTTGAAATCGTAGGAGCGCGCGAGCAGCGTCGCCTCGCAGCCGCTCTGGTAGAAGGCGTCGCGCACGAAGGCGGGCAGGTCGATCGTCGTGATGTCCGTCTCCTTATTCAGACAGTCCTGCAGAGAAACGAAATGCTATTGTCACGAATGATGACCCCACATCCTTGTGTTTGTGACCCACACGCGACAAATCCTATCTCTCCAGGAACCCGTCACTGACCTTGAAGACGTTCATGGCGGTGTCGCCGACCTCGCTGGAGCGGAAGTCCGCCTCGAGGAAGACGGCGCGGCCGAGCGGGATCCACACCTGTCCGTCCGACAGCACCGACGGCTGCTTGACGCCCTCCGGCTTCCCCGACATCGCCTTGTACAGGCTCTGCAAACAGCGTCACACGTGAAAACACAAGGTAATGGTGCCGACATCTTTCTGGATCCAACTGACTAAAACCCGTGGAAATGCCATGAGTGATTCTTTCACGCTTCGCACTGACCTGCAGCAGCTGCATGCCGTTTCCGTCAACCTGGTCGAGCTTGGGGAAGAGCGCATGGAACTTGTACTTGTCGGGCGCACAGATGCGGGTCAGGTCCTCGAGCAGCAGCACGTAGGCGTGGCACACGGCGTCCTCCATCAGAGCTTCGTTCCAGATGGCGCGCATGTCAAACTTGTCTGCAAACACCAGACAGTCACAATCAGATCGGGAAAAGTGGTGCACGTTCTTGGCAATACGCGCGCACAAAGAAAGCAGGGGCGGACTCAGACAGTGGAGATCACTTAGATTCACGAACAAGTACATTTCACATCTTTCGTCCGACTTTGTCCAGGTCTGTTTTCTTTTCAAGTTTTGGTTGCCTCTCTCCTGGTGTCAACCCGCCCTCCCCACCCAAATCGTGGAACCCCACTGAATGACACACATCGCACGGGCGTGCCAGTTAATACAAAACGTTCGAGACAGCAGCACAAAACTGGCGTCCGGAAATATCCAACGGACGAGACACATAAGTTGCTGGAGACGCACCAGTGTGTGTGTGGGGTGGGGGAGGACAAATATTTCTCTAAATTGTGTCCGCAGCATGAGACGAACTCGTGAACTTGACGTGACTTGAACGACATCACCAAACTACAAAATACTCCACAACGAAATGCATGCACAACTACAACAACAAATCTCAAAGAAATTCAATGTTCTGATTCACGAGAGAGTCTGAAATCAGAACGCACAAAGGTTTTGGAGCTCAGACATGGACGAAACACCACAGCGCGACACTTGCAATTTTGTCTCCTCGCGCGCGCACGATCAACATGTTTGGCAAAAACATTTTCGTTTGTCTCGCCCCACGCTCGAATGCTGGGGCAGATTGCCATGTTGTGCGGGGCAAAGTGCAAAGAAAAACAAACACAAACAGAGAAACTGTTCCTTTTCAGGCCTTTCCCCAAGTGAACCCCAATCACAAAGATGACAAAATGCCACCATGATTTTAACTTTTCACAAAGTACAATCCAGACTTGGAAAGCAATCAAACTTCAGTCTACACATGTCGGGCACAAACGGTTCCGTTCACCTCAGGCAGCTAAACCTTCAAATGAGAGTTTGCAACACATCCAGTACCTACCAAATCCTGTAAGCGTAATGCATACGTCATGTTTAGTTTTGTGTTGTGAGATGCAGGGCAAAAATGACCAGAAAATCAGGGGACGGTTTCTTCTCGACGATATTGCGCCTCGTAAGACGTAAACTGTGCTTTTTTGGGTACTGAGTGTCAGTGTAAAGAACTACACGCCTTTGCTGATTGCAAACCAAAACAGCGAAATCACCGACCACAATCTGACAAATGGAACTTGACAACACAGGTCTTCACAGCCCCTGGAAAATCACCCAATGCCGGAACTCACCATCTTCGTTGCGCTCGCAGAGGTGACGCCGGTTCGACGTGACGGCGAAGGCGCCGTTGATGTGGACGGGGAGCCCGGAGTGGATGGGCAGCGGCAGGTACGTGAAGATGGTGCCGTGGTGCCGTTCGCCGTCGTCAGGGTGCAGCACCGGCAGGGGCACGTACTGCGCCGAGTCTGAACGAGACAGGAAACAAAGTGTTGAGTGTTTAGCAACCGTGAGAACACCGTCTGATCCTTCTTTTGTTTCGATCAGGTTGTCAGTTTTGGTTGTCAGCTTGGTGCGACGACGTTGGGACCGACCTTTGCCTCCCTGGCTCTTGCTGCCGACCGCCTTGCTGAGCGGGACGGCGACGCCGGCCGCCGGCAGCAGGTTGTCCTCAACCATCGCCATGCGCAGCGCCTCCCCCATTCCGAAGCACGAGCACACCAACCACGGTCTGTAACACGGAGGGTGGCATTCAGTACCAAGTACGATCACACTCACGCACACACAAACACACACACACCACCACCACCACCACATCACACCTCACGCACAATCCACAGGCGTCTTCCGGCAAAACCAAAAATCTCATCGTACACCAGGTGTGGGAAGTCTCTGGGACTTACACGGCGCTGTTGGCGGTCTTGACGCCGAGCAGTTTGCTGGCGTAGAGCGTGATGCGACAATCGACGTTGATGATGAGGGACGTCTGCGGGGTGCCCACGTTGGTCGGCGTGTGCGAGCCTTTCTTGAGGCGCTTGAACACCTCGGTGGAGGCCTGCAGGATCTGACACTCGTGGACGAACTTGACCATCGGCTGAAAAGAAATCAAGTTCGTCAGTTCATTTCATCCTGCTTTCATTCTGCTGAAGCGCAAGAGTTGGAGCCAGTAACTCCAGAATTTGGGAGACAGACGAAATGACGCTTTAACACTAGCGGCGCCCATAGCTCCGATAGGAGCTCAGCGGCACTTGTAATGAGAGCAGCACCGCTCATTAATTAGTTGTGGTCATTTAGCGGCACCCCACTCAGAGATG
>JAAUXT010040239.1_pt1 | contig 17682 bp, 24 predicted proteins | sample 7278171 | NCBI WGS metagenome assembly JAAUXT01 (sample SAMN14350112, study PRJNA611818) | marine sediment metagenome | isolation source: surface marine sediment (1.8m) | place: French Polynesia: Moorea | collected 2018-08
AAGGAAGATTGTGTCCTACTCTTTGTTATTCTCTCAGGATTTGAAAAAATTCCCACCCGAACCACCAGAAACGCCGCCCGATCGGGTACTTAAATTTCTTGCTACGTACAGGTATGTTGGAAATGTCTTTTTGAAAACAGTACTGCAGTGCTTTGTGGAAAGATCTTTTGACCTTTGCTTAGCTCGCGTTGATTTGATGCTATCTGATGATTTGGACCGTTTTTATGAGAACACTGCCTGCCAAAAATAATTTCCCAGCGATCAGCAACTCCACAATTCAGGAATTTAGAGCATCTGGTGGTTCGCATTGAAGCCAGTATGGACTGAGAAAGCCTTCCACTGCCATCAGCTCGCCTTTGCCCAAGCCCAGAAAAGCAGTCTGGGTTCTGAACCAGATGACTTATCAAATTATCCGCGACCTTTCTCGTTGTGATACTGGTGTCAAACGCAAAGTAATCCGATTGAAAGACAACCGTTTGCACTCAATCCATTCATAAAACTCGAGAAATGGAACGCAGGAGTGGGTGGGATTTCTTGCTTCTGGTTTCAGTGCATTTCCACCAGGTGTTCATGTCTTGTTTACATTTAGTCGTGAGCTCTGAAGAAATGGTTGAAAGACGGGGGAGAACAAATTAGCAGCACTTGTAAAGCTTTGTTGGATAATAGAAGGCGGTCTTTGCTTTGGAGCACCAGTCATGATTTGTGTTGCAAGTGGATGAACCGGAGGCTCGTATCGGCAGCAATAACGAAGTGAAGTATTTCCAATCACATAGATCAGTGCGGAGAGACTGCACATCATTACTTCCTTCGATAGGAACTGCCTCAGATACTTCTCCGAAACTTTGCTTTGGAACTGTGTGAGAGGATGTACCAACATTTGGAGGAAGCAAACTCATTGCAGTGTGCGCTTTTGCTGGAACTACTGGCAACCGAAAAAACTTGACATTGGTATGCCATGTTCAAAAGACAGTCTTGGAAATAATTTTCTTTCTCTCACTCTTGAAATGGAGACACGTGTGTTGTCTTGTTGCACCTTTGTGTTCAACTGTTTCAAGTTCCCAGTGGCGGTGAACACGAGCATCACACAGGAATAGAAGCACCATGTGACAAGTACAAGCAAGCGAACACAAGTGGATGTTGATCGCCGGACATATGCAGCGGGGAGTGACGCTGTTGGTGCTGATCGGATGGATGACGTCGCTGTGCAACGTGACGCTCGCGACGATGCTGGCGTTGGCGGCGTGGGCGTGTCGGCATCAAGTAGGTGCTGCGAGTACGGGGGTCAGGTCCTTAGCTTTCCACAACACCTTCGGAAAGTGTGGAGCAAGGGCGTTTCCGTTGTGGTGAATACGAGTAAACATTTTGTTTTGTACCCTTGCTACAGCAACAGCTTGTGTTTCACTGCAGCACTACAGTCGTTTACAACAGGAATACCCTTCGTATTGTTATGATTGTGGTGTCAAGTGAGCTATGGCAGGTTAATTAATTATTTGTTTTTCGCCGAAAATCTATTCCTTTTAGAACCTTGAACTTTGAGCGAAAACACAAAGCGACCACCACCAGCGTGTCGTTACTTCAACAAAGACAACATGAAAACGCGGTGAGGCTTCGAGTTTCAGATTCTGCAGGTTACGATTCCTGAGGGAAGTTTATGCGGGCAAAGAGTTCGCTTCCTTGGCTCATCCAATAATGCGCTGGAGTAATTGTCCTTCTCAAAACAAGAAATACGGGCCAAAGAAGATGGATTTCGAGTCAGACAGTACGAGCGGTTGCTGAGAATTTTAGCGGATTTGCGCGGCTGTGGGAGATCTGCGGCTGTGGTGAGGCCGAAAATGTGGCACCCACGAACAAGGGGAAGTCTCTTGGAAGCTGCAAGAACTCAGCTTAGCCACGCTAGGCCAGGGTTGATCAGGTGTGTTTGCCACTCTGCTTGTTTAAAGATGTATGTAGCGACTCATGGCCGGTTCAGATCCACGCAAGTGTGAAATTAACATGTGCTTCTCACTCACTATTCTCCAGCTGTTTAAGCTGTAAATGGTAAACTTGTCTATGATCAGGAAATGAAAGCCGCGCACATTTCTTCTTTTTCTGCTGAGTCAGGTGGGACAAAGCCAAAATGATCAAGAAAACCAGTGGAAGCAGTTTCAATATTTACGAAAATGACTTTTTCACTGGCTGCCCCGTGCGCATCTTCACAGTTTCTCCTGTTGCCTGAAAATGTTGTCAGTGGAGCTTAGTGGATTGTACCATGTGGCTGCCTACACGCTGGACTCCACCAAGCTGTGTGAGCGAAAGAAACAGAATGTCCAAGTGGCCTTTTGACGACGCAGCCTCAGATTCGATCAGTGAATGTGCTGTGCGCATCAGTCAGCGCTTGCACTTGTTCTTGACGTAACTGACTCAACGTTCTACTTCTTGCTTTTGCCAACGGGTCTTGGACGGTGTCCCATTAGCTCTGCAGCTCTGCCTCCCATGGATGCGTCAGATTTTGCCTGTATGTCAGCAGTACAATAATACTCATCCATTCCAATCTGACAAAACATGATTTCACCTTGGCGACAATCTGTTAGATCTAATAGTCTTGTCAGATGTGCTGATATACGCTGGTGCGTATGAAAGAGAGCATAATGGAGTTCAGCATGATGAGATCTTCGAGGTTACTGCAGAATTGTGAAAGCTGTGAAGTGAGAAAAACACCTTGCGAGAACGATGCACGAAAGAAAACACCTGTAGTTTGCTGCACTTTTCCAACTGTTCGACGCAGCTACAGGTTGTGTTCTCCAGACGAGGTTCTCAAGACAATTGAGTTGGACAGGCGAATCTAAGGAGAAACAAACGCGGCCTTCTGCGAATCGTGTGTTTTCCTTTGACCACCTGGATGTATGTTGTGGCAATTGATAATGTCCTTGGATTGAGCTGTGGATCCGTGCGCCCCAGCTGCCGGCGCCGAGATGAATTCAGTGAATTGAGAGGAGTTGTGTGAAGAACACTGCAGGTTTTCCAAGATTTTCGACGTTTGAAATGGATTGCACCACGTACGGGACGACGAAAATGTTTGGCAAAACAAGGAGACCCCTGTTCGAGCGCGTACGGACCTTTCACCGACGTTTTGATGGGATTTTACCCTGTGAATTCTGGAGGAACATTTTCAATATGATGACGTTTTAGGTGCATTTTGTGCGTCACACGAAGAAAAAATCATGGATGCTGTGCTTTTGTTGGTGGTTGGGTGGATGACTTGGATGTACAACACAACCCTGGCGGCGGTGGTGGCGACCGCCACGTGGACGCTACAGTGTGCGTTCGAGACCATCGAGGTACGAGGGAGACGTCACCGTCACCGTGATCCGCTGGTTCTTTGGGCCTTTTCTGTCGCAGAAGTTTCGTCTTTCTTCCAGAGCCCCTGGCATGGCAACACAAACAAGCAAAGATGCAGAATAAGCCACAGGATTGTTCACAGTGGATCCGCTCAGAAAAATTAAGATGCGAAAGATCTGAGGATCTGCGTCAGACATGTACGAGCGCAATTATTCCAATCTGCATGAACACTGCATGTGAGAAACTCGGGTTTGCTCCTCAGCATTTGTGTAATCCGCAAATATTTTTGTAATTTCCCGCATTATTTATCCATCTTTGCCTGGAGGACTCTCTGTGCGATTTGCTGTTGTAGACAGCAGAATCCTTTCAGCAAACACAAGAACAGTTGTATTTTTGTAACGGCGAACTCAATTTGCTCGGTAAAAGCTTTACTTTGTTGCAATTGGTTTTCAAACCGTGTTTAATTTGAGGTAATGCATCACTTTGCAAAAGCAGTACGTTGACAAGGGATTTTGAATCACCGTCTGGGGGGGAAAATTGCTCCATTCTGGGTCACACTTGTGAGCGTTCGGAGGAATATTCACGATGTCAAATTTCGGGCACGCTCAAATGAAGCCAACATTTGTGGTGTTACGAAGGAAATACTTTCTGCCTTGACTCGCTTTCATTTGCACTTGAGGAGGTCATTGTGACGGGCTCTGAGGGTCTTGATTTCCGCCAGGAAGCTGCGGACTGTGTGTCACGGATGCAGACCGCTTTGGATGAAATTGCTCGCCGGTTCCTGCTTTGGGGAATCGAGGGACGCCGCAGGAGAAAACACAGTTCTACTTGTGGCATTAGCCACTCCATAAAAATATATACGTACCAGCGGAGGTCTGTCTGCGGTGGAGCTTTGAGGGAATGTTGAGGAAATCCGCCACTTGTGTAGCAGTTGTGCTGTTCCTGTGTCGAGACACTCGATCACGTGTGTACGAGTCTGCAGTTGAGATTTTTCATCACGGCGAGATAGATTCGCTGGCAACTGAAACGACAGAAGACATCAAAGCGGGACTCGTGTTGCTAATTGCGCTTTTTTTTTTGCTGACGTGTTGCAGAGCTTGGAGGATGAAGTGAGCGCGCACCAGAAGGATGTGGACGGCTTGACGCGCCAGGCGGAGGAGTTGCGGCAGCTCGGAGCGGAGGGCGCCGTCGAGCCCGTGCTGTCGCAGCTCACCACCAGGTGGCACCAGCTGCACACGCACGTCCACCAGCACAACAAGCCTGATGCGGACGAGTCGCTGCTGGCAACCAGCACGGCGACGGTTACCATGGCTGCTCAACCGGTCACCTCCTCGACCGCGGTCACGAGGTGCGGCGTCCCTTCGTCTGTCTTATTTCCGATGTCATTGCTTTGTCTTGTTGCCGATCGGTTGGAGACTATTCCTGATTCCTTTGTTTTGTTTGAACGTCCTGAAGTCACGATGTCGTGTTTGCAGGAGGATGGTGACACACGTAGTGTTTTCGTCAGTTCCGAGTCAGTTCATAGAGGAGCTGGAGAAGGTGACCGCGCTGATTCGGGACATTCAGGACGAGCTGCAGAGCCCCATCCTGCACGGGCAGCAATATGAAGACTTCTCGAGGCAGGAGGACAAACTCAAGGTGAGTGTTGGTGCTGTCTGCCTTTGGGTAGAATTGTCAAACGTTCAACGAAAAGAATTTGTTTCGGACAACACAACGCACCAAACTGTGGTTGTTTCACAACTAGTGTCTCTGATTTCAATGGCTCTTTCCAATGGCGACAAACAAACTACATTCGTTCAGTTATGCCAGCTGCGCGCAAAATTTAGCGACGTCGTGGTCAAAGTTGACACTGGTCGCCAACAAATTATCAGCTGTGTCGTTCTTATCAGGACAAATCAGTGCGATTCCGCAGAAAGAAGCTGTACGAGTCAATACACTTGTAACACCCGCGGTCTCCGTTTTCCCCCGGGATGATCATCAACGCGCTCATTTGATTGCCATTAACCTCCCACTGCTGCCGCAGTCTCTATTAATTTCCTTTTTATTGGCTTTCACCACAAGCAATTCCAAGCTACGGCTCAGAAATTTTGGCACTCGTCCTCTGGCATACGACAGTTGCTCGATTGGCTGGTTGTGGAATTGCAGTGTTTGCCTCGCTGGTTTTACCGCTCAAATTTCGTACATCTGTCACTCGCGAGGGGACACGAGTTTTGAAAGGTTTCGTTTGTATTTCTTTCTTTCACATATTTTTTTTTGGGGGGGGGCGGGAGGAATGGGTCCTGATGTGGACCACAGTGTGTGTGCCTTTTGGCACGGTGAGTCACTGGCTCCAAATCCTCCCTTCCAACGGCCGTGAAGGATCATCAGAAATCTCTTCGGGCGAAATGTGGTTCAGCTTTGTCCGGAGCGGGCACCGATCAGATCTCGCCGAAATTTAAAGTCGCATCAGGGGGCTCCATTAGTGCTCGGCCAACGAGACCACAGAGTTGTGGTGAATACCAAACAACGTGGAAAATTTGGCTGTTTTTGTCTGTGTAGCTGACGCTGAAGCAGAGTTTCGAACAATTGTTCAGATTTTTGTCGTCGCGCCTGATGCACTGTATCAAATGCTATTGGCCGTCTTGCAAGTTGAACAACAAGCCGTTAAGACCTGGTCACTGAGGGTTGCCCACCAATTTACAGCTGGACTCTTGATATTTTCTGGACTTTTGCATGTCAGTAAAAATTTCATCGACAAATCACAGTACATTGTGTGGTGATTCGTCAGGCGTATTGTCACACTTTTTGTTGTGCAATCAACATCAGAAGTGAAGTGATAACTGTACTTTCTGACGCTTTGCAACTAACTCTACACGTTGGGTTTTGACCAAAGCTTGTGCCCTGCCGAGTTTCGCTTCTCAAGGTTTCGCTTTTGAACAGCCACTTGAAGTTTGGTTTGTTCAAAAAGACGGCTCTTGACAGCGATGACCATGTTTGCGAAGAAGTAAATTCACAGTTTCCTATTTTGATCCACGAGCGTGTGTTTTGTTCTTTTCTATTCACTCGTTCACCCACGGATTCCAGTACAGCTCAGTCTCTCCAACCAATTTCATTGACAGTCATGTGTGTTTGTTTCAGGCAATCAAAGAAGCATTGGACACCATTCAACCGTCTGTGGACTCAGCTGACAGAGAAAAAGACAAAGTATTGGGCAACGCAAACAACGAAGATCAAGCAAAGATCAGGAAACTCATTGAGAAGCTGAACAGGGAGTGGAAGGCAGTCAACGACGATTACGCGGCTCGCCATGGGTGAGTATTTTTCCTGCACCCAGACTTTCTGCCTCTCCTTGTTTTTCTATTTGTCCATTTCAATCATCAGCATCTGTCTTCTCCACACTGCAAAAAGCTCTGGAGAATGATCATGGCAAGAGGCAAGGAAAGCTTGCTGGAAAAAGAGGATCCGAACGTTTTTGTCCACCAGACCTCAAGTGAAGAAGTAACAACAATCACAGACATTTTGCAAGCAAATGTGCAGGAAAATCACATTTGTTTGGAATGAAAATATGGGCCATGTTGGCGCGAGGATCAAGCTGAGGCGCACGCGTGCGTGTTGCGCGCACGTCTCTGATGTGACAGATAGATACATGAGTCGGGGGCGGGTAGGTTGACAGGTGGGGGCACATGTCATCGCCCCACGCTACACCATACCTTGCGAGGCAGGTCTGACCCCTCTTATCTGCAGGTTTACCGTTGTGAGGCTCTGCACTCTGAGCAACAAAACGAGATACCTGCAGTAAATATTTGGTGGCTAGAAACTCCTCGAATTTCTTTGCAACATTGGAATTTTGACATTAATATTCACATTTACCTGTTGCCAAAGACTTGGTATGACCGCACACTTGAATGAACTTGTGCCAAATGTTTGATCTGCGATTACTTACGCGGCGAGTCGAACAGATCTGGTGCGGCTGTGGGTGTAGAACCCAGAGCACTACGAGAAACGGCATTTCCTGCTGCAGCTAAATCACAACACGCATTTAGGTAGATCACCTGCACATGGGAGGCAGCACAACAGTGTTGGAGGCTCAATGCATTGCTTCTTTGTTCCACTGGATAGAAAATTGAATGAAATTCACGAGAAAAAAGGGGATGCACTGAAAACGTTTGGCAGTGAGCAAACAAAAGAATATGCTTTCGTTGATGAAGGATATAGAAGATTTCAGGCAAGTTCGAACGCATCGCTTCTCCGGGGAAAAGAACGCAGGAAACCGGACTTTTCAGCAATTTTAGAGGATTGCCAATGGGAGTACCGATCCAGTGTGGAACCGCACTCACGATCTGGAGACGGACGAAAGTCCTTTCTAAGAGCTTTAACACCTGGTCTGCTTTTAATTGACGTTGCAGTCGCTGGACTCGCGCGGTGGAGCAGTGGCGCAAGTTTCACTGCGACATGAAGGACCTGGCGTCGTGGCTGTCCGAAGCAGAGACCAAACTGCACGAGACGAGGAACGCCAACGGAGACCTCATCGTGTCAGTGGCGAGGACAGTGCAAAAGGTAGGACACGAATCGAACACCAAGTTGCGCCACAGGCAACATCCCCATTCATACTTCACATCGACGATCAGGTCATGGTGTTTTGCTGCAAAATGCATCAACCGGAGGTTTCAAAGCTCTCCAGTCAGGATGGAGAAGGAACAAGTTGTCCACTTCTGTGAAACTAACAGATCCCATTTGCGGCGTGTGTGATCGGAATGCCTGGTGTGGAGGTGGGCAGTGCCTGGACCTGTCCCTGATTAGTTCATGGCAGCAACATCAGGGAAGAGGAAACGTTTCTGGATATTTTGTTGTAAATTCATCCAATTTGGTGGTCCGATCGGCTCTCACTTGTGGATTAATTGGCACAGTGTTCACACCGAGCGTGGTCTGCATCTGGCTATGAATGTGAACAAATTCTCCATGCTAGTTATTTTTTTCCTGTCTTTTTCGGAATCGAGCTGTCATGTCAGACCTCAACTTTTGAGTATCACTCTTCATTGAATCGTGCCGCAGAAAACTCGCCCATCCCCACGAATTGAAAAATGAAAAGCAAGTTCTTGTGCTGACAGCTCACAATTGAGGCGATTTCACGTGCAGTTGGCCGTGCATTTCCTGATTGGGTGTCGAGTTCCACAGGATGACCCCAGCAGATCGGGTTGCAGTGCTTTCTCTGCAGGCGATGAAAGCACTACTGGCCCCACTGCAGCTCATTTTGCAGTGGCCTTTCGTCTGCGCAGGGGAGGAACGAAGCACTGCCACACTGGTGGCACTTTTGACAAGGCCTTCTTCGGGCAACTGGCTTGGTTCTTTGGAATTCTGGATCATTTCATAGACGTGTGGAGCCACATGTGCGCAGCTTTTATGTCATTTGTAGCCAGGCGGGTCCCGTGTGTATTCACGATGCATTGATTAGACACAGTGCTGGGAGAACGGAAAGACGCAGTGCTTTCTTGCTGTGGATCATTTCAAAGTGCTACCAAAGGAGTCTACTTTTCAACAAATCCACATTTGTGTCTTGTGTAATTTTTTTCAAGCCGCACTTTTTTGTGGCACTCGTGTTGAAGAAAGGTTCGCTTGGAGTTTCGGAACAAAAATCGGTTGGATTATCAAAGTGTGAATCGACTTTTGCACATTGACCGAAACATTTGACCCAGGATACATCCAAGTACCGGGAAGGCATGTGGAACAAACAGTGTACACGTGAGGCTTGGCTTTCAGCAGTCAAGGTGGAATCCAGTGTGATTCGGAGAGAGACGTGGAGAACAAGCGGTGGTTCTTTTTGGCGCGGATGCTTCCACTGAACTGAAACTTCCAGCTGGAATGCACCCCTCTGAACAAATAAAGCTGCCTTCAGGAGGGATGAGTGCGAGCGCGCTTCAGGAAAGAGAAGTGTCTTGTCCCAATAAAATGTGCCGCCGAAGACGACAGCGACATTCGATTGTCATGGTGACACTATCATTTTGGCTCTTTTGGAAAGAACAACCAACCAAGCCATAGTAACACAAAGTGTTCGAGGTTCATATGTTCTTTCGGAAGTGTTCCCAGACGCCAACACGTCGAACACTTCACGGTGTCAGAAACGAAATTTCTCGGCTTGTATCTTTTTGTCTTCTCTTGAGGTAAGTTGTTGTCAAAGCAGAAACAACCGTCTATTGGGTGGTTACACCAACAACACTCCCAACAAACAAGAGCCAATTTCATCCCACTGCCTGGAAACTGAATTGTTCACTGTCATGACACTGCAGGAAACGGCAATCCAGAAGGATCCCCAAGTTACACCTTGTGGAAATCGCTGGTACCTTCAGGGTGTTGGGGTGTCTGATCAGAGACTTCTGTTGGGGCAGAGTCACGTTCTGAGGACGAACATTGACCTCAGCCAATAACCCCAAAGTGATGTGCAATGAATGGAGTCAATTCCGGAGAATAATCACGTTGGCTTTCCATGATCCCCTGGATTTATAAATTGTGGGGTTCCTTGGTTGTTGTGGAACTGGAGTGTGATATTTATCCGGACTATGTTGCCTTTAGCCATCAGTCAGGCGGGAGATATTGGACAGATATCGAGCGTCTTTTGTGCGAGACGGCAGGCGCCCTGGCCCGTGTATCCAGGATTTCTGTGCAGTTTCCTCTGCGCGAGGTCGACTGGACTCCGCTCAACATCGCTTTTTTTCTATTTTCGTGGCAAATGGACTTGTCAGCGGAAACTTTGATTTAATTTATGATATCAAGTTGTGCCAAAACCGGAGACTTTGGTGACATCCTTCATCCCCTCAGTGACTTCAAGCGAAACGAAGAGCCGCCATCGGGTCAAAACAGTCTTTCGCCTCTGCCTTCTCGACACTACTTTGCTGGCTTTGGATTGGGAAGTCATCAAGAGTGTTCAGATCCTGAGGTTGCGGCAACTTTACTTCACTTCTCTTCTCGTGTGACGTTTGCAGGACTTGGAGAACGACATCAAGGTGCACCAGGGCACAGTGAACAGTCTGAACACGTCGGGCAGTGAGATAATCGGACAGAGTTCGATGCCAGACTCGAATCTGCTCAAAGAGAAACTCAACTCGCTGAACCGCCGCTGGAGTCGCGTGTGCACAGATGTAGTGAACAGGAAGGACAGGTGAGCCAGCTTCCGTTTGTCTCTAAACAAATCGCGATCGAGAAAAAGCAAAGAGGCCCCATTTTGAACGTAGTTGTCTTCGACTGCTGAGTGTTTTGGTTGTGCTTTGTCGCATCGGTTCACAACACACCTGTGGGAAAGAAAAACAAAATTGTGATGGGCGGAACAAAAGTTGCAGAAACAATCCACGTGTTATGTGCGCTAATTCTTGTGATGTTTGCTGCAAAGCAGGGACTTCCGCTCGTAATTTCCTGTGTTGGATTCTGTGGTGCAGGTTTTCGGAGGAGAGCGTGGGAATGAGCGAGTTCAGCGAGGAAATGGACGACCTGTTCTTCTGGCTGGACGAGGTCAACTCCCTGCTGAACACGGGACTGAGACCGGCCGACAGGGATTTCCTGCAGCAGCTCTCCGACAAACTCAAGGTAATGTAACGAGTCGTCTGTGTCACTGCGCTGGGAAGACGGGAAAAAGACGCTGTGAATCTCCGCGTGGGATTGACCTCCACTGCGCAGAGAAGCCACGAGATCAACAAAGGAAATAAGTCAATCGCTGAGGGCAGACGAATCCCGAGCTCGGCGGGAGCTTCGTGATGAACTGTGATTTAGACAGTTCGGTAACGATCAGTGATGGACACAGTTTAGGTGATGGTGGTCTGGGCAATAAAGAAGTCAATAAACACTTTGTGTATTCAGGAAAGGCGAGAGCAAATGGGCAGTAAACGTGAACAGCTCGAGACGCTCAACATGTGGGGACAGAAGCTGACTCGGGAGGAAGGCCTCAGCAACGCCGACAAGGACAACATCCACAAGGATCTCGCGCTCGTCAACGAGAGATTCAACAAGGTGCGCTGCAGTCGTCTTGGTTCTGTACAACACGACTTCTGTCAGCAAATGGGACTTTCCTTCAGGAATTCCGTGCAGCAGATACCATTCTTTCTGTAGCTACAAAAGTAATTTCAAAGCACAAAGAGAAACTTGTATTCCAATTTCGGGCAAAGAGCAGTGAAATGCCCTTGGAAAACTTTGTGATTCTTTTTGCGCTCGCAGGTGGCTGGGAGCCTGCCGGAGAAGCAGCGCGTCTTGGCGGACAAGGTGATGGAGGCGCAGCACTTCATCGAGCAGCTGGACGCGCTCAGCGGCTGGGTGCGCTCCACGCGACACCTGCTCGAAACGCAGCAGGGCCCCGTCGGCTCCGTCACCGACCGCGACGAACACGACTCCGTCGTCGTCGACCCCACCGTGAGTCGCTGTTGCCTTAGTTCCCCACACACCGGCTAACAACGCTGAACTGAAGTTGAGCCGGGGTTTCTTCATGAGTTCAGAAGGGATTCTCTGATTTGTGAATGTGTGGTCAGACATTCTCAGGTCCTAAATGTCATCTTTCAAGGTCAGTACCAAACTGAAACGTCTAAATCCCAAACTGGTAAGTGAAGAGTTGTACTCACCGTGTTAGACCTGATACTGTTAGCTCCCCTAGATCAAGGCTTGAGGTGGATTGAAAGTGTCTTTTTGAGAGTCTCGCGGAGTCCAGTCAGGCAAACTTTAGTCCACAGCTTGAAGGGACAGATCCTGGGTGAACGCACAGAAACTGAGTCATAAAACGTGAAAGGAAGGATTCAATTAGCTGACTAACTGCGGAATGGTGGGTGTTCTTGTGAACCCAAACTTGCAGTTACAGACAAGATAATTTGCTTATGAACCCCCGCGCTTTGTAAAGCCGAATCTTGCGGAGACTGGGGGACAGCTAATAACGCTGCTGGAATCGATTTCTGTGCATGCTTTCTTTCCCCAAGTCTTCGACTATCTGATATCTGTCAATTTATCATGTGAATTTGATAAAGACCTTTTCGTGCGTTGGTTTGTTGCCAGTTGCTCGCAGCTGGTTACAAGCGCCTTTCCAACAGTCGTCTGACTTGTAAACGCAGGGAAAATACAAATTATATTCAACAGCCACTGATGTACACGCATGACTTATGGAAATTTTCTCCCGAAACCTTTGCCTCCAGACGATGCAGGAGGCACTGAGGTCGCGTCAGGGTCACATGGATCGGCTGAACGAATCGTACCGGGACCTGGCGATCAGCAGCCGCCAGGTCGGAGCCAACATCCCCGAGAACGTGCAGCACCGCGTCGACAAGCTGAACGTGGACTGGCTCAAGGTGCAGCAGATGTCCAACAATCTGAGGCCGACCTCCGGAGACCACTCCGTCTTCAGTGAAGGTGAACACCGCTCATTAGCCGCCGCCGAATTAGATTGTCTCGCTGTCTTCTGCCTCCCAAAGTCTGATCCGCAGCAATTGTTTCACATCTCGCGGCAGCACGCCTCGCTGCATCTCCCAGCTGAGAACTAATTTAGCTTGAGGTGCAAGGCTATCTGCTTCATTTTACACATTCCGTATGCGTGGCTGGAAATCTCAACAACGCATTGTGCACAAGAAAATACAGAACTCTTTCTGTTTCGTTCTTTGTATTTGCAACTGGTATGGATTTTCCTGCCCTTGCAGTGCGAGAGCAAATCCAGACGGAGAGTGCCATTAGAGCGGAGACGGTGCCCACAGTGCAGTCCTCTGATGTGCCTCCCTCCCCGACATACTCCAAGCCGCCCGCTCTGCCGTGGCCCGACTTTGAGCAGGAGGTCAACGAGCTGCAGGACTGGCTGATCCTGCTGCAGCACGTCAGAAAGTCTCAAATCGTCACTGTCGGGGATATCATCGAGATCGAAGAAACGATCATCAAACAGAAGGTACAGACCAACCGCGTGTGTTTTGAGTGAAAAATTGGCCATTTTGCTTTGCGCCGTCTGCCAGATCTAAGCTGGAGACGAAGATGTACACGAGCACATTGCCATAACATTTGTCATTGTGTCATTGCAGAACGTGTTGCACGAATTAGAGGGCAAGAAGCCGTACGTCGACTCCCTCAAGATCAAAGCAAGTCGACTTCAATTGGAGGCGAAATCCGACCAGGAACAGCAGATGGTCAGAGACAAAGGTAAGGTTCCTCGTCGGAAGAAGTGCTTTGTAGTTCCGTGTCGTTGTGGTGTCTTTGACAGTACCTGACAAAAAGTGCCAGGCACGGGTAATTCATACTGTCAATTCGAGCCCACACGCGACTTTGTTCTGCTGGACTTTTGCTGTAAAAGAAAGGTCTTGAAGAAATATCTCGAGCTAACGCCGTCTGTCACTCACCGTCTGGAAACAAATGTATAAATCATGTCAAGAGTTGAGGGAGTCTTTGAGGGGTGGTGCAGCGCGACCAATTACGTGCTTCATTGCGATGCGTTCAGACAAAGCACAAGTTTTGCGAACAGGAAGCGCTTGATCAGCGGCTGATTGATGGAGAACCTCAAAGTTAATGCAACTGATTGCAGCTCTTCCCTCCGGCGAAGGTCAGCCGAGAACGCGCCAACCCCTAATAATCCATAATTACACGTCGCACATGCAACCACGAGGCCACTTTACCGTGGGTGGGTATGTTTGCTGTGTCGCAAGGTGAACGGAAATACTGGTTCAGATTCCTTGCTTGGCAAGTTGGTGAAAGTTTGGAGCTGTGCCTTCACGTTGTTGGGTTTGTCTGCCTGTCACTCATTTACGATTGTCAGTTGTGTTTTGCGGTAAGCCTGGGCGGGCCCGTAACGCCATAATTATCAGTCGATTCGTGACAAGGGCATCAATCTCGACAGGAGCAAAAGGAAGGTCCGCTTTGCGTTTTGAAAGTCAGCAATTTCCTGCAGTGAGTCGATATTTCTCACTCTCCCAGCAAGCAAGCTTGATGTCATAAAAATCACACCAGATACTGCTCGCCCTGAAATGCGTCATGTGGTGATATCTAACTTCAGTTTGTTTGAAGGGGAAATGAAATTAGAAGGAGCGGCCCGCGGGCTTCGTGCTCGAGGAGAATTAACCAAATTCTCGAGACAGACTCTGTAATCTGGATGAAGAGAGCTTGTTACGGTGAAGCAGTTCTGCAGTCACGAGACCAGTTCCCAACACTGGCGAACACACCATCAAGAAAGGAAGAAGTCTCCTGCTTGTGTCCAGTGAATTCACTTTTGTCAGGGTGGAGATGACTCATGGATGACACGCAACCTGGAACTGGTCTGGGAAAGACATTCACGAAGGACAGTTCTCCAAATTCATTCAGGACAAGTGGTCTGCAATGATGCTTGAAAGGTGAAAACCAGAAATTTTATTCACGAACATTGATTCCGGAGCGGATGGAAAAGTGATGACTTCATTGATTGGACTGCACACAAGTGAGTGGAACTTTTTCACGTTGACAAAAATTTGACTTGCCTTTATGGTCTTGCGGGGGACAAAAAATAAAATTGCTGACGCACACAGAGGCGAAATAGACCGGCCATAAATCAGAATACGAGATTGTTTGGACAAGTGTAATTTCTGACATTGCTGCGGACCTCAAACGACAAAACTTTCTTGTGTGTTTGAGAAATCAAAACAGCTGCTTTGAGTCCGAATGTCTGGTTCTGTAGGTTGAATCATTTCCAGAGAAACCTGAATGGTGCCTGCTGAAAGAATTTGCTCACGCCTTGCGACAGAGTCCGCCTGTGTCGGGAAGAAATGGGGGAGAACCCGGGTTTTGAATTTATCGATCCGACACTGCCAAAAGGCAGCAGCTAATCTTGTCCCCGGCGACAGGGTCAGGATAACAGACTCCGTCAAGCCTGCTCTATTGAGTATTGACCTGGCTCCGTTTATCTTCATCTGGTCGGTTTGTCAAGCGACGACCGTCGATGAGAAATCATTTCCGGGCAGTTGTGTTTTTGTCCGCTGTTGACTTGAGATGGTGGCGAGAAAGTGGACAGTTGGACGTCGAAGTGCAGTGCAGAATCTTGGTTCACTTGGTATGCGTTCAGAAAATGATCACCAAAGCACGTGAACTTCCTGTTCAACAGGCTGTAATGGTCTTGTTTGTGGTTTGGGCAGTTCTTAGTACCCTAGCTTCTGGCGCAAACACCCATCAAACAAACCAGCGTTTTGACGACCAGAGGAGGTGCTCTGTTCATGACAACAGAGGATCGCGCTGCACTCCGCGTCAACTCTGCACACACGCACACACGCGCACTTACACACACGCGCAAACACACACACACACACACACACACACACACACACACACACACACACACAAGCGGTTTCCCTTTCTTTCTGCATGTGTCGTGTGCGGAGTTTGAATTGTGAGACGAGAGAAGATTTGTGCAGTGAAGGATGGCATTCATCCCAATTGAGCCATAATCCGCGGAAGAGCGCAGTTCATATTCAGGAAGTCGCCATCCATTTGCGCCTTGAAACAATTCGAGGTGTCGGAGACCTCTGTGAGCGAGCATCCATCACTCCCTAATCTGTATGAGTCGTATTAACCACAGCTCAGGAATGCCTGCAGTCTTATTCGAAGACCCAAACGATGAAGATGTGCACTGAAGCCGTCTGCTTTGTCTGAATGCAGAGTCAGGCTCAGCGTAAAAGCTGCCTGACCTGTGTGCGATAAAAGTCACTGTGAGGATGGTGGCCTGAAAGACGCTACCAGAACGTTGCAGAAAAAAAGACAAAGTTTTATAGATTGGACATCGCGGGTTTCAGGAAAGAGGTTTGCTTGCGTTGGCATGGAAGAACAAGACGGTCAAGAATCTGACTCTCTCCCACCGGATTGTGATGGTGAATTATGCAGTGGAATGGGTGATGGCTGAAAAAACAAGGTGTGCGAAGTTCCCTCTTGGTAGCAACACAATCTGTGTGTGTGTAAAATCACTCTGTTCCATCACTTCAGCAGCAAACAAGTATTTCAATCCGAAAGGTATCCAAGTATGGCAGGAGATTATTTTCAAGATGTCCTGTATGTATTTGGTCACAGAACAGGTTGTTCAAGAACATCTGGGACACGTCAGTTGTTCAAAGCTGCACAGGAATTGTCTGCCCTTGTCAAAATGAACATGTTATTCTTTCAAATGACAATTGAAAAGAATGCAGTATCTTTTCAGAAAGATATCTCTTTCACGTCTTTGAAGGAATGCTTTCTGACAGAAGAAACCCACTGTAGCTTTAGAATCCAGAGGAGTGAGTATCTGCAAGTTTGTCTTCATCTGGTTCATTGTTTCAAGACCCAGAGTTTCCTGAAAAAAAAAGTTCTTGGTGGGTAAGCCAGCCAAAACCAGTGGCACATTACACTTAACTGCAACTTTCAGTGGTTCAAGTAGTTCCTGGTTCAGTTGACTGCGTTTCTGTTGCAGCATGTCCATTGATTTGCTCAACATAAACACTGAACAAGAGTACAAGCATCTCGCATGGAAGAATGCGGTGTGAGCCAGGAAAATTGATTAGTTTTGCGAAGTCTTCCGTCAATGACAACACAGTGCGTCTCTCAACAGAATGCAGAGCCAAAGCCAACGGATTTGTAACGGAAGGACAAGGCTATATAGTTGTCCACAGTCATTTTAGAGTACTTCTGAAGGTCTATCGCAGAATCGTTTGGTGCAGGTATCACCGAAACGGCACTTCAGACAGAATCCACTTTCATGTGTCCTGTGGTTTTCACGCAAAAAAAATCATTGTGCGAACAGGCCTTAAAGTCAGGTTCCTGGTAGATGTTTGACATTTTGTGGTGGATATTTATGGAATTCATAACCCAAAGGGTGCGTATTCTCTGTGAGTGCTGGTCAACCCTGTTTCCATAACATGGCATGTGCCACGCTGAAAATATCCAAAGTTTTTTGGTGCAAAGTGGGACCACAGCGATTTTACAGTTGCAAGTTCCTCAAAGAGTCGGCGTACCTGCTGCGTGTTGACACCTTGTTTCGAGCACTCATATCCCTATCGAACACACAAAAGAAAATAATTGTACCAAAGTATTGTTCTGATCCTGTTCTAGCTATTTCTGTTGTTGACAAATAATCAATCTCCTGTTTTTTCTTGAAACACTTTTTGCCGCACTTTTTACTTTTTAAGCGCGCGGTCCGGCTCTGCCGATAGGATGCGCGCTTATCAGTCTGTGTGTATGTGGACACATTGAGTTAGACTACCGGGGGTAACTCAACATGGTGAAATTCCACCAGGATCATTTTCAGGCCATTTCAAGCATTTTTCATTTTTTGGCCATGTTGAGTTACCCCCCCCCCTGGGCTGGCTGGCAAACTCAACATGGAAATTTTCAAAATTTTCTGAAATGGCCAAAAAATCTTTCGCATGAACGGCGTAAGACCGCACGCTTTTCAGGCGG
>JAAUXT010152581.1_pt1 | contig 17681 bp, 20 predicted proteins | sample 7278171 | NCBI WGS metagenome assembly JAAUXT01 (sample SAMN14350112, study PRJNA611818) | marine sediment metagenome | isolation source: surface marine sediment (1.8m) | place: French Polynesia: Moorea | collected 2018-08
AATAAAACTTTACATTGTCATGCTTGCAATTGTTTTTTGAGAAACATAATACTCTGCAGACTTGCACACTATCCACATGCAGTACTTAACTCAAACAATAAGTAACCCCCACCTACCAGCAACAAAAATAGACAGTACAAAATGGGAAAAGCTACAAAACATAATACTGATCTGTAACAATTGATAACCCATACAATCCCTCAACCCACACAATCCATCCAACTGGAACGCGGCTGATTTTCCACTTGAAAGTCTAGTTTGCTGTTGCTCTGCTTTGGATTCCACATTCAGGCGAAACTTGGAAAGCAAAGTTGTCTCGGTCGCCAAGACATCAAGGTGTCGATCAAACCTGAACAAAGACTTCGTTGATTTCCGAAAAGAATAGTACGAGGGGCTCTCAAGAAGAAACTTTCGCGTGCGGATTTGAGTACGAGACCGGGGTTTTTTTGCAGTAAATTTTGTATTGCCATAAAATTTGAACATTTGGGTGTACAAGTCAACAATTTGGAATCAAATCATGCGAGCAGAGATCATGCAGAGACAAACTTTGTGCAACACGCGCATGGCACTTTGACGAAGTCAACACGAACTCAGCATTAACATGCGATAAAAAACAGAGCGACAAGGAGACTTTGAATAACAGCAGAGTCAAACGCAAAGCCCAAGACCAACAAGGCACAACAACAACAAAGTCCAAGGTCTTCCTGCAGGCAGCTGCGCAACAAAATTCATGTGGAGGGAGAAGTCTATGGGCAGGCACAATGTCCGGAAAGTGTTCTGGATCCATCGGAAGGTCAGCTCTGTCCGATGCGCTCAAGGTCAGACTTGTGCAGCAATCACTGGGTTACCCAGAGCATGGGGGTGACATGCCCCTTCAAAATAATGTCCCTGGGTAGCGACACATTTCTGCCAATGCACTCTCAAGTCCACCATGGCATTGTGGTACTCCACAGGTGTGATGACAAAGCACAGGATCCTCGACACCTCTTCCTGGAGTGCTTCCACATTTGGAAAGCGGCGACCTCGGAGCAGGGATTTCAAGCAAGGTTAGAGGAAAAAGTCACAGGGGCGAGGTTGGGGCTATAGGGGGGATGGTCAAGGGTCTCAACATTGGTCTCCATCAGCCTTGCAACAGTGTGCACTGCGTGATGCGCTGGCATGTTATTGCGATGGAGCAACATTGAATGGACACACCCACTGCCAGCCATCCAAAGACCTGGGCATCGGCGCCTGATCCTCTCCTGGAGCCGGGCCAAGATTCTTACGTAGACATAGCGATTGACAGTTCTGTGAACAAATTCATGATGCATGCAACCAGTTTTGTCCATGAAGCAAACCAGCATGGAATGCCGCTGACTCCTGGAGCACAGTGCTTTAGTTGGGCGTCGGTCATTGTGGTTGAGCCAAGCCTGTGACTTCTGTTTGCTCTTGGGGTCAAAGGTGTAAACCCAGGACTCATTGCCACTCACAATGTGATGGAGGAGAAGAGGTTCAGCAGCAAGTCTGGCTAGATTGTCCCTGCACATTTGGAGCCTTTGAGCCTTCTGGGCGTTGGTTAAAACCTTTGGAACAAACCTTGCGCAAAGTTTCTTGAGGTGGCAGATCTTTGTGGAGGATATTGAAAATCATGCCTGAGCTGAGGTGCAGGATGGCTGCCATTTCTTGGATCATCATGCAGTTGTTCTGTCTGATGAGGTGCTGGATGGCACGGATGTTGCAGGTGCTGCGGCCCCACCTGGGTGCTCCGGTGCATGGCAAGTCAAGGATGCTGGCATTGGGGTCATTGGAGAAGTGGTGGCACCAGAACCTCACTGTCTGTTGGCTCAGGATGTGGACCCCATGGATTTGTCACAGGCGTGTCCAGATGTCGATGGGCCTGTCCCCATAGTGGTTGAAGAATCGCACCACAAAGCATTGCTCAGCGTACAAGTCCAGTAAAACAGGTGGCAACATAAAGAACAAATGGTTAAAGTCCGCTCACTTTGCTGTCCAAGTCAAACAACATGCAAACAGCAGTGTGTCGCATTGGAGATAGGAAATCGCATGGGCTTCATCATGGCTGCCTGCGAGCGCCTGTTGCGACCGCGTGTTACTCAGAGTAATCGTGCTTGATCACTCTCAAAACAGGAGCAGTGAGGCTCAAGAAGTGTCTCCCCACTTGGCAGAAAGGACTTCCAAAAAAGCGCAAAATTTCAACCTCAAATCCGCAAGCGAAAGTTTCTTGTTGAGAGCCCTCGTACGTAGTGCCGTAGATTGTTCTCCCACCGGAGGAAACCATTCACATTCAGTCATTGGCCTCAAGAAATACATTGTGTGTGTGTCTGTGTGCGTGCGTGTGTGTGTCTTGGCCTTCAAGAAAAAAATAGCAGGGCATGGTCAAGTTCCTTCCTGGTCTCGCAGATATCAGATGTTAGACGTCAACTTCCACGCTCTATTGGTCTGTTCCGGCGACTGGTTACCATTGTGAGCAACGAAACGCAACTTTGCAAGGCAACATGGATGTTTCCGTGCTGGTGAACAAAAACGAAAGGTGCACCGAGTGTCGACCACTTCGAACTCGGAGCGGAATCTCGGATCGTACGGATTTTATCTTGTCCACTTCTTATCAGTGTTGTGTGTCTTGCTTGGTCCTGATACAGTGGAATCTGGACAACTTTGTGGGAAATCCGGATTCGAATCAAGCGGTACGGAGTGTGTTTGTGTTCTGCAGATGGAGAGGAGCCGAACGGACGCGGGGCGGGAGACCTGATGGACACGTCCGTCGCAGACCACTACGAGTTCGTTGCGTCAGACGACGACGAGTGAGTTTTTGTCTCTTGTCTCAGAGCACGGCGCTCACTTATTTGTTGCGTTCAGGATTTGATTCTGAAGATTGACAACCTGTATTTTGACTGGTGATTGCAGCAAGTTCGATGTGGACCCAAAGAAGCGTCACAACAGCAAAGAAAAGAAACGGAAAGAGCGAATCGGCTACAACATCCGTAAACTGTGGGCGCTCGTGCCTGTCGAGTACCATGTGACTGGACACAAGGAGGTACGTTTTCCAGAGTCTTGTTCCTCATGGCTGGCGAGGCCTTTTGTATTTTGGCCGCATCCCATCGTTGCTTTGGAGTCTGGAGACATTACAACAAATTATGTTTGCTCGCTTGGCTTGAGGGGACCGTTTTGTGCAAATGATACTCGGTGGAAATTTATCACTTGCGTCAGAAAACTCAGCTTCCGATTTGTGGTGTTCGCCAAAAAGGCTAGTTTTCGTTCTGGTCCTCTTGTACTCTTGCCTGGCACCACAGTTCAGGATCACCAGATTTTGAGTAGCGAGGAGCATAAATTCTTTCTGAATGCGCATTCAAAGTTCGGCTCAATTTGCTTCCCTTTCCCCGAGTGTGAATGTTCGTACAATAATTGTTACAACCCAGGTCGCTCATGTCCTGAAAAACTGTTTCTCACAGACGCTCGTGTCGATGCTGGAGAAATCTCGCGACTACGTCGACTTTCTGCAAAAGAAGTTGGACAAGTATCTGCTGGGCCAGGGCGACCAGGCACTGGGTGAGTCCAAGTGACCTGTAAACCGAAGCTGTCTGTGCAGGAAAGCGGACAAGTTGTGGCAGGCCGGTGCAACTTGTGCACTTCAGAACAAGGCAACACAACTTGACCCTGATCCATCTCAATCTGAAATACAGTCGAAGTGGCAAGTTCTTCGTCTGATTTACCTCCCTTATAATGACTCGGAAACAGAATGGAACAGTCCCCTCGGTGCACCGTCTCCTGTTCTGCTGCGCATCATGTGCAACGCCATGTTTCTGGACGTGGCTGTGCACCTGGCTCAGGACAGTGGTTTCTTGGACAGTGGTTTCCTGTGCCGCAGGAAGTTTCGACATTGCAATGTAAGATAGTCATTCCATCTGCAGCACAAGACGTGGAGCGACTGTCGAAGCGGGTGAGCCATTTGACGGCCGAGAACAAACGGCTGCAGACACTAGTCAAAGACACAGGTCAGTTGTTTTGTCAAATTGACAACAGTGAGTACTCTTATTGAGAAAATTCGACACAATGTGCAGTATTTCTCACAGAGAAAGTTTTCTTCACCACTTACTTGTTTTCGAAAGTTGTTGCTCGGATGTGTTCCTTCTTTATGCCCATGACGAATGGGGCTTGAGCAGTGGTAGACAATGCTTTCAACGCTGCAGGTCCCAAACCAGATGTTCTCGAGAGTTTGAAGAAGAAAAAGCCGAATGAGAGTGCAGAAAACTCCACCTCTGCGTCCCTGCTCTGCGATGAACCTGAGGAGGACAAGGTCAAAGTGGTCAAGGAGAAGGAGTCGAAGTCCAAGAAGAGGAACACGGTCAGTGCACCGAGTTTCTGTGTTGCAGGATTTCAACATTCAAAATCCGAAGACGCGATAAAATCTCATTTGAACCATCACGCTGTCGCTGGAGGCACGCACAGAGTTCTCGAGCTGTGGCCACACGGTCGTGGCTGTGGCTGGTGTTTGTTTTCGCTTGAATTGCATTTTGCGTTCGTCATTTTGCAGGTGAGCGCGCACCTGAAGCGGGTTCAGGCGGGACGCGCCGGGTCGCTGGACACAGACGAGAGCGACGGTGAGGCCGCCGCGCATGCGGGTCAGTTGCAACTGAAATTTGGTCTGTTGATCACAGAAGTGTTTGTCATACTGGTCAACGCCGTTCAGACTGTGATGTGAAAGCTTGTCAAGATGAACATTCGCCATCTTGTTTTGGGTTACCGAACGTTTGAACCTGCATGCCTCAAGATTCTTCACTTTGCGTTTTGCAGGGTTGCTTCTGCCCGGAGGTGTGGTGCCTGGTGCTGGAGGATTGATACCCCTGCCGCCGCTGGGTCTTCCACCTGGAGGGCCGTGGCCTCCTCACCGTGAGTATCTAGTTCTGGGTTCACTTCGCCCAGGGCGCTCTTCCCGTTTACAGCTTGGACTCCGTTGAAAACATGCGCTTCAATAGTTAGAAACCAAGCAGCTGTTCTTTCTCAAACACGCTCTCTCAATGCCTCACTCCCAAAGTAGATTTAAACGTGTGAAGGCGTCAGCAGTGAGCTGATCGTAGCCCGTTGTTGTAGCGGGAGGCGCAGTACCACTGCTACAGGATGCCAACGGCTCGATGTTCCTCTCGCCCAGCATGTCGGCGCTTCTCCAAAGTCCTCCGCCCAACATGGCTGCCAATGCCCACGTGCCGCCCAAGAACGCGGGTAAGACTTGCCCGTGTGTTACCCGTTATTCTTGGTTCTTCAGGCATTTCCGCAGATTAGTATGGGTGAAAAATGTCCCGATTTATGTTGACTACGTAGTCAGCGCTGAGTAGTTCGTCATTGGTTCCAGGACCCGAAGACCCTCACGCCGGGCTGCTTACTCTTGCCAACACTGCCACAGCGCTGACGTCAGCACAGCAGCCGCAAGCTGTGATGCCATCTTCAACGGCCATGACGTCGGTACCACAATCGATCACTTCATCCAAACAGACGGTCACATCAACAGACAACAAAATGCTTCCCGGTGTGGATGGTCAGCAGTCTACTGCCAACAGTTCAGACGTTTCTCGGTCTCTTGCGCTGCCTGCCAGCTCATCGGGAGCACCACTTATGGCCAGTTCAGCAGTGTCAATGGGACTGAATGGCTTCCCCGGCAACAAGAGTCTGTCCGTATCATCCTCAGCTTCTGGTGTTATGCCAGTAAGTCAGGGAGTGAACAACCCAGCGGCGCCCGTGCTGTTGCTGCAGAACGGTCAGTTGATAATGGTCCCTCCTCAGCAGCAGCCAACCAATGATGCAAGTGGACAGACCGAGAACAAGACTGGTGTTCGAGCAAATCCAGGGATACCACAGGGCACCGGGTTTGCGTCAAATCCAATACCCGCGCCGCCTCAAGCGGCCAACATGCCTGCAGGCCCAGGCTCTGTCCCCGGGCCAGTGGTGGGCAACCAACCACTTGCTGGGCAGCAAGTCGTGTTGGGCCCCAATGGAGTACCGATCCTTGTACCCAATGCACAGCAGAATCTCGGTGGAGGTGCACCGGTGTTCAGCCAATCCCAGGGAAACCCGAGTGTGAGTGGAGCAGCGCAAGCCAGTGAGGTGCCCGGGGCACCTGTACCGCCGACAAATCAGAACGCTTTTGGAGTGAACGCGACTCTAGCGCTGCCCAATCGTGTCCTTCTGCTGTCAGATGGGAGGGTAAGTCGATAGAACACCAAGAAACAGCTTTGCTTATTTTGTGCACGATTGAACGAGATGAAAATGAGACATTGAAACGAGATCCACAGTTCCAAGAGCACTGCGCTGTTCTTCTGCAGGTGCTTCCTGTTGTGACGGAGCCTGAAAAACTGTTCCCCAACAGCTGTCTGCCGGTCAGCGGAGGCTTCATTGTTCCTACAGGTCAGTTTTGCGCGCAGTTTGTTTGAAATTGAACAACAAAGCAAACGTGTGGAAACTGAACTGAAGTCAGGTGCATGATTTATTTTTACCTCGTTTGCAGGAAATATGGTGAGGCCACGCGGGAGCAACCTGGCAACTGCAAAGATGAATGCACCGATGTTGCCTGGGAGTAGCCAATCGCAACTCGGCGGAGGACTCCTCATGACAACAGAGACAACTTCCTTAGCAACGACAACGACTTCTTTGACCACAGGAGCGACCGGTGCAATTCGACCACCAGTTATGGCTGGCCTTGGACAACCTCCGTTTCTACCACCAGGAAACGTTACCTTGTCGGCCAATACGTCTTCAGCAACGAGTGGGAACTTTTCCATGGCAACGACGACGAGACCCAATGTTCCAACTACAAACCTGGTCGCCTCCAACATCAACGCAAACACTGTGAAAGCGGGAATGTTGAAGCCTGGTCAGCCAGCCGCTCCGGCACCCAACGTCGTCGTGCAGAACAACGCGCCATTTCTGTTACCTCAAGGACAACGCATCGTCGGACCCTTTGCCCCTCAAATTGACACTTCTGCATTGAAAACAACAGTTTCCAATGGCAGTGTGAACAAAGGTGTTGTCACAATGAGTGGTGGGATGCCCTCGATCAGAGTGTCAGTCCCAGGCTCGGGGCCAAAGACGGCGAATGTGACAGTGCAGAAGGCGGCCGACGGCACGATTCTGGTGATGCTTCCACCCGGCGCCGACCCCAAAAACCTCATGTTCAACCCGCCGACAGGTGGCAGTGGTAAGTTTGCTTTCTGATGGTACTTGAACGAAGTGGACACTGTGTACTTTGAAAGTGTATTGTGCGAATGGAGAGCCTGGGGGTTTGACACTGGATGGTTGAAAGTTGCTGGCATCCCATTTCGACGTGAACTTAGAACGAAGCTTTGGGATGGTATGGGTGTGTTATGTTTACCCACTGCATTGTGAAAAGTGGGACTGCATCCAGCGAAGTCTCCAGATTGTCCAAAAGTTCCAGAACGAAAGGGAAAACTTTCTTGTCCCTTCCAGCGGGAATGAGCCCAACCACGACTTCCGCTCCAGCTGTGGGCGGCAAGAAGGGGAAGGCTGTTGCCGGTGCGGGCGCAGGAGGGAAGGACCGGCCGCTCATGCCGCGCCCCTCCGCCGCCGCCGGGCTGCTCAGCTCGGCGCAGGTCGGCGTCGTGACGTGCGTCACACCCGACTCGGTGCTCGGCAGTCCTCTGTCTGCAGGTTAGTGCTACATCGGTCTGTATGGTGCGAGATGGAATGGCGCTTCAATCAACAGCCTACTGCAATGTTGATTCGGAACTGCGATGCCAGATTTGATAAAAACAGTGCAGCAAATGCGTGGGATATTGCTGTGCAAAGTTCGTGTTGTGGAAGTCAGACCTGGTGCTGAAATTTGTAGTGCACGACAGTCGGTCGACCTTGCCTTCAACGAACACTTTGCGCGTGTAGTCATCTTGGAAGTGTTGGTTTTCAGGTACACCAGCAACGAGTGAGTCTTCCGACGTCACGATGCCTTTGTCTATTGTGACGTCATCATCGAGCTTGTCCATGGCGACAAAGAGCTCTTCAGTTTCACCAATTGGCAGCAGCACTGGAGGCACAGGTGAGCACGCCACGCGAACCGAATTTTGCAGAAATGTATCTTTAGGCGGGCAGTCGTCTTGCGACAAACTTGGAGCTCATGCGATTGATTCTCACAAACCGTCTTTTCCTGTTTCCAGATATTTTGGCCAAAGCGACAGCATCGATATTCTCGTGCGGTCCCGAGATCTCTCCGACGACAGGAACGTACGATGATAACCCACTGCAGGTCTGTAGGGCGACTCGGCAAAATTAAACGTTTGTGGTCAGGGTCTTGTCTTGCTTCTGAGAGTGGGCAGGGTGCGTCGAACACCAAATCCAGTTGTCTTCTGTTGGTGTCAAGTCTTCAAGTGGGTACCATTGCAAAGGGCTCGTTATTGCTTGCTGATGCTCTTGGGTTTGTTGATAGATTGACACGGAGGCTGCAGAACACCAGCAACAAGACTCGACGGGCGACGCGGCGGTGACCCTGCAGCAACAACAGCAGCAGCAGCCTGCTGGAGCCAGCCAGCCTCAGTCGGTTGTTCCTGCCATGTTCCCGCAAATGGTCTCCGCCTCAGGTACCACTGACACTCACAGTGGCTATGTCTGCCTCAGTTCACAACACAATCTCTGTGGCTCGAACTTACGTGGCACCGAGCTCAAAAAGTGGGACATCTTGAGTGTCGACACTGTAGTTTTGAGTGAGTTGATTTCTTCAGACCGCGAAGTTGTACAAGTACGTGATGTGCGTTTCTTTTGTTGAAGGCCAACCAATCATCATGCCGCAACCGGTGATCATTCCACAACAACTGCAACTGCAACAGCAGGAAATTCAGCTGCTACAGCAGCAGACCTTGCTGCAGCAGCAACAACAACCACCACAAGCTGTTTCCGCTGTCTCAACGATCAGTGTCACCGAACCGGGCCCAGCAAGCAAGAAAGTCAAGAAATCCAAAAAGAAGAAGAAAGACAAAATCAAGGACAACGTTGTGGTCGGCAAAGCGGATTCTACAACCAACAGAACTTCAAGTCCACAACCTCTATTTGTTCTCAACCCATCGTCTTCAGTGCCCAGCACAGGTCGGTGTTGAAATACGACTCGTACAAATGTGCATCTATTCTTGAGCACAGCCTTTGCTTTCGATTTCCAAAGTTACGTTTGGCGCGATGTTTGTAGGGATGAGCAGCCCGACCCTGACGCCGCTCGGAGTCCCGACCACGACACAGGTCGGATCCAACAACATGCAGCTCGTCGGCTCAGCCCAACACGCCCAGGTATTTACACATCTGCGCACGTTCAAATTCCGAATTTCCAGGACATTCAAACTAGAGAAAGTGCTCAGCCAACAGGACGCGTTGTGGTGAAGCACAGCCACAGCACAGTGCAGCGCGCACGCACACACACACACACACGCACACACACACACACACACAATTCACGAAGACCTGCTGTCTTTTCTTGTCATCCACTCACATTTAATAACTTCTCTTGAACCGTCGTTTGGTCTCTATTCTCAGCAAAGCGTTGCGCCGTTGCTGCAACAGCCGCAGCAGCAAGAGGTGGGTCAGCTGCAGCAGCCCAACAGCAACATGACCGACCGCAGTGTAGACAGCGGCGTCGGCTCTGACGTCGCCATGATGGATTTTATGGACGACGACCACCAGGTGTCGGCACTGAAAGACGTTAGGAGTCCCGAGAAGAGCGGCAGGCTCAAAAATCTCAAATCTCAACCAGAACCAGGCCACATTCAACCACCAGTGTCACAAATGGAGTCACAGGATGATACAAAGGAAAACACTGCTGTCGGCGAAACGAAGAGAATGAAGGAGAAGTTTCCCAAGGATAAAAGCAAGAAAAGTAAACGTTCGAAGACGAAAGCGGCGCTGAAACAGCCGCCGCCAGAGGTTTTGGCGGCTGAGATCAACGCCTCGATCAACGCGTCGCTGAAAAGCCCGTCGGATGTCCCCGATGACCTGATGTCATTCGGCTTGCCTGGGTTCGAGGCGATCCATGAGGAACAGGAACCTCCACCCGAAGGCAAGCCCGAGAAACACAAGAGCTCAAAATCCAAGAAGAAATCGAAGAAGGACAAGAACAAACAGAAGGAGTCTGAGGAAAAGGTCCCTGAGCAGAACAGCACGCTGCAGGGAGAAAAGCAAAACGAGACACGGCCGATGGACATGCTGCCAGACACTATCACATTCACTGAAAACGAACTGTCGGACGTTCTGGATCAGGTGGAAAGTTTAGATGTCCTGGCGTCGTCTGATGCAAACTCCAAATCCGACATGCAAACGCCGAAAATCGTGCCAACCACTCCAAATGTTACTTCTTCCAAGAAATCCAAACGAAAACGGACGAATAATTTTGGATCTCCGGATCTCCCCTTGAGCAAAAAGAAAAAGGTGACTGGAAGTCACAGTGACACAAGCAAATCCACGGACATACTGGAGAGAGCTATGGAAGGAATCGGTCCATTGGATATCGATTTCAGTGAAAATGATGGCCAAGGAGATGCAGATAAAATGACAATTGATCTGTCTGCGCACGGTGAGAGTCACCAGCTGGACTCGCCACCTTTCACCTCCCCTCCAAACAGCACACCAACAAGTCCGCAAAAGAAGATCGCGAAAACTGCACCAGTCCTCAGCCCAGACGGAGGCGGAGACGTTTCCGACGAGACGGAGAAGGGCGTTGCGGTGCCCAACTTCGGTTACAGTCCAGTGAAACCATCTGGAAAGCAACAAATAGAGAATGTGGAGGAAAAATCAGGAAACCAACAAGACAGTTGTCAAAGTGAAAACAAACCAGGAGTTGAGGCAGATGTTACAGACAACACTTTCACCAAGAAAGACAGCGAAGGTTCCAAAAGCAAAGACCCCCCTGGATTGAATTTGTCAAATTCCTTTTACAGTGACATGACAAGTGAACTGACGGTAAACACAGAAAACAGTAGCAAGAGCGAAAAACAGAACTGCTCGCCATCTCCAGGTTCCATGCCAAAAAACAGTTTCTTGGATATCATCCCCATGACTCCTCGCACTGTGGACCATTTGGCCAAGACCCTGGGCTGTGAACCCGCCACCCCATTTGACGGTGACTCGTTGAACATGGAAAACGACGACTACCCGTGGTTGAACACACCGAATTTGACCGCCCCGCCGACCCCGGCGCAGGCGAGACACACAAACATCGCTTCCATAGCGAGATTCGACGCCCGGCCAGTTGCCACTCCGAAACATCCAGTGTCAAAGAACGAACCCAAGAATACCTCATCAAGCAACAACACATCGAACTCTCAAACCACGAAGAACACTGCCATTGACTCGAACAAGCCAGCTGCGGGTAGTTTCTCCAAGGGCGAAGGCGACAGCCAAGTACAAGCGAATGAAAAATCTCTCGAGAAACACTCAACAGTGAGCAAAGAACAACCGGTTCACAGTTTTGTGCCCCCATCTGCACCGCTGAAATCGCAGTCCACATTTCCAGCGCCGCTCCTTGAAAACTTTGACAAGCCTTCCACGGATATGACGCACAATTCTGGAGCTCCACAAAATTCTCGGTCTTCTGCCCCTGTGGTCGCATTACCAACAGCAAACCAATCCCCTGCAGCTCTCAACCTGAGCGCTCACTCGCAGCCCGTGGTCAACATGAGCCACCAAGCAACATCCGCTGCTGCAGTGGACAACCAGTCTGCTTCTCGAGCAGCGGAGAAAACGCGGCAATCAGCGAGTGAGCTGCGAGAGGAGCGCGCTCCGGCTCCGGCTCCGGCTCCGGCTCCGGCTCCGGCTCCGGCTCCGGCTCCGGCTCCGGCTCCGGCTCGGCCCACCCAGCACGTGGCCAGCCCCGCGGCGGCTGTGTCGCTGCCGGCGCCGCCCTCCAACGCCTCCTCCGCGTCCACGTCACCACTGAAGCAGCAGCACAAGCAGCAACCGAGCAACAAACTGCCGTCGCAGCCTCCAAGCGCGACTTACTCCTCCAGCAACAGACTCAGCCCTGCAGGTCCAGGTGAGTCACAGAATCATTGTTTCAAACAGAACCACTCACCGGACACACCGGGTAACATCTGGCATAGACGTAGTCCAATTTTTTTTTTGCAGGGAAATCATCGGGTTCGATGTTGAGTGTTGTGCAGCCGCCAATGCCACTGTCGAAGCTCTCCGCGCTGCAGCCAGTCGACACGACCGCTGGATCCGGGCCGCCGCCCCCGTCGTCCTCCCGTCCGGTGCCCCCGGCGAACCAGAGCAACAACAGTGGCAGCAGCAACTATCCCATGCCGTCCAGAATGACCAGTTCTTACTCACAGGTGTGTTTTTGTGCTGGGTAGAGAGGGGTTAAACAGGAGACATTGACATTGTTCTGTAAGAAACCATGGCCTTGCCAAGGAATCAGGCTTGTGGTGAATACAGTCCGTCTTCACGAGGTGTTCGCCAATTGAGTTGAGAAACCGATTCTTGGCTGAAAGGTGGGTGTTTCCTTTCATCTTCAGTTGCAACACAGACCTTCCCTTTCGTAAAGTGTCATGTACATTGCAGGAAAAGACCGCGGCTTACAGCAGCAACGCCACAACGTCCAGCTCCAGCAGCGCCACTGTGACGTCAACAACGGCGTCGTGCAGTTACAGCAACCGCCCAGGCCCGCCGCCAGTGGGCGGGACCAGGCACGACTCGTTCGGATTCCCACCACCCCCAACCGCCTTCAACCACGGAGGCAGCGGCGACCCAGGAAGCTCCGGCCCACCTTCGTCCTTCATCCCCAACTTCTCGATCCCGACCACGTCAGGAACAAGCACCTTTTCCTTCTCGCTGTCCGGAACTTCGTCCAGCACGGCGTCGGACTCTGTGATTGGACCGAGGTACAACGGCCCTATGCCACCGCAGCCTCAGTTCCCATTCTATCCTCACATGCCTGGTGGGATGGGTCAGGCCATGATGCCACCTCCCCCGGTACAGGGTACGCAGGTCATGCAACACACGCCGTCGCTCAACCTTCCCACGTTTGGAATGGACTCTTCCTCAGTCCCAGGAGGGGGTGGAGGTATGAGCTCATCCAGTTCGGGGGCTGAAAGATCGCAGAGGAATTCCAATGCAACTGCCAGTGCAGGGACGTCCCAGTCGCCTCACGGACCAGGCGGGATGTCAAGACCAGGGCCCAACCAGGCGCATTATGGAATGACGCCCTATGGTGGTTCTGGGTCCAACACTGGGATGAACTCCGACTCGAACAGATACAGCGACAACACACAGAGGTTGTCTCACGGTGGCAGCAAAAGTTTGCATCGAACTCCAGACAGTTCCAACAGCAGTGGGGCGCCAGCGCCTCAACCACCTCCACCCGCTCAGCCTCCACCCACGCAACCCCAGACCCAGAACGTGGGTCCTGTGCCTCCATCAAGTTCAAGACCCGTGGGAAGGTCGCCGCACATGAGCTCAGGCTCAGCGTCATCGTTCTACCCCTCAGGTCAGTTTCAGAGTCCCCCTCGGAGTCAGAGTGGGGGTGGGGCAAGTGGTGGTGGTGGAAACCCTCCCTCAGCGCCCATGCCGACGCCGCCATTGCACCATCACGGCAGCCGCATCATGGAGACATCAGCACCCAGCAGCATGAGTCGCCCCAGTGGCTACAGCCATGGTTCCAACTCGGGGCCCACACAGCAGGCTCCGTTTGGCGGGAGCTCGTCCAGCTACAGCGGGTCATCTGTGGGATTCGACCCAGCCCCGCTGCACTACTCGGGCAACAGACCACCATCCACGCAGAGCACTGCCTCCGCACAAAGCCTTCCCGCACAGAAATCCACGGCACAGTCGAGAAGCGATTCGCGATCCAGCAGCACCAAATCAAGTGCGTCTACCAACAAGAACTCGCAGAAATCTTCGTCTTCCAGCACTTCGCGCTCCAAGCAGTCCAGCAAGAAGGGATCGTCAAGCAGCAGTGCAGGACCAGGGGGGAAGTACGAAGTGGATACGAACCTTTCTAATTCTATCTTTGAAACACGCAGCATGACTCCGATGTTTCCCGGCATGGGACTTTCCCCACCGCCGTCCAGGAATCTCCCGACAGATGGACCGACGTACATCCATGGCAATCTCTTCAACGCTCCGCGATCTTTGTCGAATTCGGGACCCCTGCAGCACAAGGGTCATCCGGGCGACATGCCTTTCAATCCCTTGTTTCCGTCGTCTGCCGGAAGAGGACCACAAAACGGCCTCGGTCTGAACTTTCAACCAGGATTCCCGGGGATGAATCCACACGGCAGTCACCAAACATCTGGACATGTGACACCCCACACAACTTCGGTTTCCATGCCTCCCCATCTTCCCGCTGGTTACCTTGGCAACAGTCTGTTCACGGAAATGACTTCGGCAAACAATGGACCTCAGGGTGGACAAGGAGAGGGTTTGAATATCTCGCCCATAAAATTCCAGCACGGCGCTCACAATCCGATTCTGGGTCCCCCGCAACCACCCCCAGGTCTGCCTGATCACCCGCCCGGCTTGCAGCACCACCACCACCAGGGCCCACCTCCTCCGGCTCTCTACTCGCACAACCGCGCCCACCCAGCCATGGGCATCAACCCCATGGCGGCAGGCATGAGCATCAACTCGTTGCTTGGACAACATCACGGCTTCGACCCACGGGCTATGACTCCCTCATCCATGGCACCTCCGTTCCTTCAGCAACATTCATTTAGTGTGCCCAACTTCCTGATGCCTGACCACTAACAACCACAAACACGAACCAAACCCCCAATGAATGAAAATCTGGAAAATCACGAAGACTTTTTGTATTCCAGAGAAAATTCGGGGAATGAGAATTGATGTCATTTTCAGGAAAACGGGTCAACTCTTTATCACTGGTGCTCCCGAGGTTCTGGAGATTTACAAACGAGGATGGGTGGGTGGATTTTCCCAGAAATATTTGCTGCGTGTGTCTTTGATCGAAATTGCTGCTTGAGAGATTGCCATCACTTTTGGGCCACACTGTACAACACGTCAAACAGGAACGAATCAAGAAGTGGCGACTCGCCGAGAATATCACTTCAAAGCATTTATGACACGGTTTATGTTCAGAGGTACATATCGCCGCTTTTCTGTTTGTGTCCAGTATTATTTATTTTGCTGTCTCCAGATGAAATGTGTTCAAGAAACGCTTGCGTCGTTTTGGTTCGTCGTACGTACACTGCTTGCCACGCAAGAGCAAGTTGGCTGTTCTTCTTTTTGTTTGAGGATGCTCAGTGAAAAACTTGTCCGTCGAAAAAGACGCTTGCAGGTACAATGCAAATGCAGTTTTTGCACTTGCTGGCACAAAGTACTGGCTGCGGTGTGTTGGCACTCCACGAACGATCCTTTCCAGTACCGCGAGGAAACTATCGTCTTGGTTGTGAAAAATTGCTCTGTTGAGTTCGACACTTGTCACACCAGGTCTCGTGTGCGCAAAGCGGCACGACCAGAGATCGGTAAATTTGCAAGTTGAGCTGTGCTGGTGTGAACTCGCCTTCCTGTCCGTGCGTTCTGCTTGGTTGTCGTACTGGTGTGACGGCACTTTTGTGTTGTGCAAGTAAATCTGCTCAATCATGTGTGTATATTTGGTTTCTGTCGGATTGATCGCGATGTAAATAATATGAACATTTTTCTTTGTGCAAAAATGTGCAAGAGATATGTTGAGCAAGCAAATCGCAGAGTTGATCAAGCAACCGTACGGAATCGTCCCCAGTAAATTATTTATTTTCCGAGTTGCGCTGTCTCACAATCATGCACAAATTGTAGATAGTATTGCCAATCTTGTTACGTGTTGATTATCGACAAACCCTATTTTATACGAGATGCATTTGTGAACATATGTAAAAACAAAAACTTGTTTCTTTTTATAAAGTTGAACAATGAAACACAGATTTCCTCGTTGTCACTTTCTGACACCGGTGTAATAATGTCCGTTGGCACAGGCACTCGGACATTGTTCACCCCCATTTCAAGTCACTGCTCTGGCTGGACACCCGTGCCTCCTTGTTTGGGGTGTCTGGCTATTTCGTTACACCGGTGTAACTATCCAGACCGCGGCAACTGACCGAAGATCGTTCTCACCAGGGCTTCTCAATGAAAACCGACCGGACTGCAACGTCACACAACCCCTGTTTTGGCAGCTTGATCACGCTGACTTGCCTTGGTAGATTTTGAGGGAAAACATGGCGTTATTGTCACAGTTGGTGTCGGTGAGTAACATCACTGAACCAAGTGTTCCATATTTCCCTTTCTGTTGGTCAGCTGTGCTTCAGACCCGAAGCATCGTCTTCATCTGTGAATTCCGCTAAATCGTCCTCATCGATGGCGTCCATATCCTCATCTTCACTTTCCTCTTCATCCAGCTCCAGTCGGTCCAACTCCAACATGCTCTGGTAGGCTCGGTACTCTGCCAAACTGAAGTCTGGAAAACGAAGCAAGGTCCGTCATATCCCCAACTGCATGCACCTGTTTCAGCCTTTGGGCAGAAATGAACCGAGGCGTGAGCAACCCACTATTATTCCTGCGTTCTACTTACCCACGGAGCGAGCGAACTTGTTGTCAGGCGTGTTGACGATCTGTCTGAGAGTCGGGTTGTTGATCGGCGCGAAGCCGCTCTTGTTGGGCTTCGTGAACAACCCAGCCCGCTCCAGGAACCTGGCGAGAGAACAACAAGAATTGCGGTCTAAGTCGTCCTCGTGACAACGGACCAGTGAGAACAATTTGCTTTGTTTGCTGTTTCTGGTGATCGTGTGCAGCTTGCAAGCAGAAGATGAGGCTTTTGTATTTCGTGACAAGAAATTGCTGGGATCCGTGTGACGACTTACGTGTGACGTGTGACAAGGTGATGGAGAGAGTGTTTGAGTACGTCTGTTTCCGTGATGTCGTTCACGTCGATGTTCATGACATCCTTCACGTAGTAGTACTTGTCCTCGATCTCCTGCCACGGACACGTCAGCAACGTCGGGATGCGGAACAGCGTCTGGATGATCTTTTTGAAAGGAGCAGAGTGTCAAGGAGGTTTAGGAAAGGGAATCATGAAAATAGAACCCGTGGATCAGTATGATCAGAGCGAAGTTCGTGCAGGTCGAAGGCAGAGTGAAGGGTGGCCAGTCATACCACTCGTGCTTTGATGAGAGTGATTCTCATTCACGCGGTTTAGCGACGGATACCTTTGCGCGTTTGTGTAGCGTGCGCGTGTGTGAGTGTGAGTGCTCGAGCGCGCACCTGCTTCTTGGTGAATAATTCTGCAAGTTCGGTGTATCTGGAGGTGATGACGTTCGGTTTCATTAGCAGCAGCTGTGGATTCCCGGACACGATCACCTGCGCCACACCTGAAACAGCCGGTCCACGAAATCGAACTCATGCTCAAATGCAGATAATTTGTGCGTCTACAGGTTGGCGCTGGTTCGTTTCAAACAAGAACAATTGGCAGTGCAGACAAACGCCGAATCGGCAAAAAGTCCACGCCAACACTTGCCAAAAAATCTGACGCAACATTTTGCCTGACAGAAAACTTGCAGAAAGTAGTCGACTCGCAAGCAAAAGTTCACGCATTAGTGAGTTTAAACACGACGTTTGAGCGCGAACTTCAAACGTGAAACGCCAACGTCATCCCTGGATCCGTGACGTTATGGCGGATTTCCCCTCAAAATGATGCGGTGCGAAATGTCAAATTACCAGTTTCC
>JAAUXT010096930.1_pt1 | contig 17673 bp, 25 predicted proteins | sample 7278171 | NCBI WGS metagenome assembly JAAUXT01 (sample SAMN14350112, study PRJNA611818) | marine sediment metagenome | isolation source: surface marine sediment (1.8m) | place: French Polynesia: Moorea | collected 2018-08
CCCGCCGCAGTTCATCAGGTGAGACAAGCTGTGCGCAACTTGTGGCGTGCCGCCGACCCGCCGCAGTTCATCAGGTGAGACAAGCCGTGCGCGGTCCGCTGTGGTGTGCTGCTGATCCGGCGCTGTTTATCTGGTGGGCAGAAAATGCAGAACGTGTCTTCAGATCGAGGTGGCAGACACGCACGCACACACGCACGCACACGCAAGACAGAAGGGTTTCATCCCTTGCGCACATCCTGGATGTACAAATCACTCCAGACTGCATTTGAGACGAAGCAAGGTTCCTTTACAGTTTCATCCATTGATCATTTGTTGTATTTTCTCAGGCCAATCAGCAGTCTGTTCTCTCGAATCTTTCACAAATCTTCGCGATCTGGACTGTGTGATTGCGTGAAGGTGAGGAAAACAGGAAGCGAGACACTGAACATTTTGTTGTTCTGTGCGATATAGTTCGTGTTTTCTTCTTTTGTACAACTTATTCATTGCTTCATTTCAGGTGATAGCTGACAGAGACAGTGCTTTTGTGAAGTTCTCTGAAATCTTGACCAAACTGAACTCGTGGGACGCACGGCGCATCGACGAACCCGACTACATCGTGCGTCTCGAGGCGTTCGACGTTGCCAAGGAGACCATGACGTCATCGAAGGAACCGTCGGTCGACCTCCTGCTAATGCTTCTGCACAACTGTTGCTACTTCATCACAAATGTGTGTTCCTCAAAGCGTTGACGTGGAAACAACAATTGTGGCTGCATTTGGAAACTCATGAAATCTTTCCATTCGTAATTCTATTTGCATATTCAGATTGCGGACATGGCTCTGCGTGACAGCGCCACTATGTGTGTCACCAACATTCTGTCGCACCTGTCGAGCGGCGCCGAGAACGAAGAGCTCGTGAAGCTGTTCGTGATCGAGAATCTGCTGCCGCAGATCAAGACCGGCATCCGGCTCAAAACTGAGGTAAAACCGCGCGAGCGTGAACATTCACAAGGACCCAAGGTCCACTTGTTTTCTGAGTATGCAGATGGTTTTCACACGAAGCGTTGTTGAGCATCCTTTGGGGGCTTACTCATTGTTTGCGACTACGCAGCTGCCGTCTGACACACTGACTGACGTGTCAACTTTTCGTAGCGCAAAATATTTCCGATGGTCCCCAGGTTCTGTTGTGTAGGTAGTACCTGTGATCCTCAGATAGTATCTGTGATCCTCAGATAGTATCTGTGATCCTCAGATAGTACCTGTGATCCTCAGATAGTACCTGTGATCCTCAGATCTGGACGGTGTTTTTGTCCCTCTGTACACAGTCGCCGCGGCACGAGTTCATCGCTCTGCTGCGCGCCGCAGTGCGCGCCTTCCCGCGCCACCCCGCGCTCTCCGACCTCCACACACTCGTCAACGACGCCGACCTCGAGATCGACTTCTTCCTCAACGTCACGCACATCCAGGTCAGCGCGCGTTCAGCTGTCAGGCTGAGCAACAAATCCGTTGAACTTCATTGGTTCAGCTGGCCAGGTGACTCAAGCCTGTTTGCAGAACTGGGATTCTGAGGGGGAGGGAGGCACATGTTTTTTTAACGCTTGTGGTTTCAGTTGCGCCCGGAAAACTTCACAACGTTGCTTCAGTACGCGGGCATAGTCTGTGCGTTGGGCACAAAACTGTTCTTAGACAAGGATGCACAGAACTTTGAAGATCTCAAAGCGTAAAACCTGAGGATGTCGTTGACTTGAAAACCTGATGACGTACGTGTTTGTGTGCGCAGATGCACCGGCGGATCCGCGCGGTGAAGCGACTGTGTCGACAGCTGGTGGAGACGCCGCTCAGCAACAACTCACTCGCTCAGTTCGTGCTGCCGATCATCTCCAGCTTCTTCAAGGACCCGGCCTATATCAACGTGCAGGTGAGGACGCGTGACCCGCTGAAAGGAAGGAGAAAGAAACACGCAGAAGAAAGTCGTTTCCAAGTGACTGGCCAGTTATCGGCAGAATGAAATCTTGCTCCGTAGGCTTCCAAGTTCATATTTTTGCGTCTTTGCGGACCACGTTTGAAGCACGCAATTCGGAAAATATTTTCTGCGTGTGTTTTCAGTCAGCAGCAGTGGACGCCGTTGGAGTGATCTGCAGACAGTTGCCATGGAAGCGTTACTACACGTTGCTTCAGCAGTATCTGCACGCCCTTCCGAAGAGCACCGAAACGCACAAGCTCGCCGTCAAGTGAGTCGGGAATTTGCGTGTCTGTCTTCAGGATGTGCCCCACTGGAAATTTTTGCTGTCTTTGCACATTGAAACAACACAGCAGCTGAGTTCAGCACAGAACGATCATTTCAGGATTGTTGTTGCTGTGCTCGACAACTTCCACTTTGATCTGAGCAAGTCAACCGAGATGGAAGTTCTGGCTCCGCTCCCAGGTTTGTCGTTTTATGGAAACGCATTTTGTGAACCTGGTCGAAATGCAATGTTGCACGTATGTGCAGTGTTGGATCTTCTGTTTTTTGCGTCATCATTAGTGATGGCAACCACTGAAGAAACTGACGAGAGCAAGGCGGAAACGCAAAAGACGGTGGAAGAGAAGGGTGAGGGAGGAGAGGAAGAGACTATGCCAGAGGAGGAAGAGGTGAGGGAGCACGTGCTTTCAGCAGTCAAACTGCGTTCGTCTTCACATTTATGAACACGGGAAAAATTGTGTTTTTGTCGAGTCAGTGGGGAAAAAACAACCTTTCTTTTCCGAAGAATGGCGACAGCGCTGAGACGGCGATGGAGACGGAGGAACCGGGAGAGCAGCAGACAGCCGAGGGAAAGACGCTGTGCTCGGTCGGCATGGCAACGCGTATTCACAAACTGATCGTCAAGAGTCTGATCCCCACGCTCCACAAGATTCTCACGTTCAAGGTACAGATTCTTCAGACAGAGGGCGTGTTGTGGAACACCATAATTCGTGTCGATTTTTTGGGGGCGATGGGCACTCGGGTGCCAAATTCCATCTGAATTTATGCGAGCGGAACTCGATGAGTTCTCATCAGTGAGGTGTTTCCAGCACTCAAATCACGCAGCGAGAAACTGACCTGCCCTTCTTCTCGCGCAGGCGGAGAGCGACGACGTGCACAAGTTGGCGCACGCGGGACGCTACGCGGCGGACGAGGAGGTGCTGCGCGTCCCGATCGCACTCGCCATGGTGAAACTGATGCGCCACCTGCCGCATAAAACGCTCGAGCGTAACCTCCCCGGGTGAGCGCAAAGGATCGCTAAACGCGCCTTGGGCGTTGTGACCCGGATACTCTCAAAGCTCAGTTTCTGAAATGTGTTGCTTGAAGGGCCATTCCCGTTGTTTGTTGTATGGCTAACATTTGTGAACTTGTGTGGCTGGATCAGCGCGCACAATCCTCCAATTGTGCGGAGACGGGAATCTGTGTTCACGCAATCTCGGGTGTTCCAGGGTGCTGCTGAAGGTGTGCTACTTCCTGCGGTCGCGAGCGCAGGATATCCGGGAAACAGCGCGCGGGACGCTGGTCAAGATCATGGAGGAGCTGGGCCCCAAGTACTTCAGCTACGTCCTCAAGGAGCTGAGGGGCAGCTTGAGACGGGGGTACCAGGTACAGCAGCGTTCATCCAACGAGTCACCTCCTGTGACAGCTTGCAACGGTGTAACGGGGTCAGTGTTTGTGAGCTTGAACTGTAGCGTTTCGTTTCAGCTGCACGTGTTGTGCTTCACGGTGAACTCGCTGCTCAACACGCTGGTTCCGCTGCTGAAGCCGGGAGACCTCGCCACGTCCATCGAGCCGCTCGTCGAGGTCAGCGATTGGGAGGTGTTGTCAGTCCCCGAAGGAGGATTGCTCACGTGTTGTACCCTGCGTTTCTCAACGCATTTGTCCGCTGCTGTTGGGTCAAAATTGTGAAACTTGACGCCTGTCTTCACATCTGCGAAAAGGATTTCAAATTCAATGGATTTGGTCAAGATTTCTAATCTTTCGGTTGCAGATTTGCAACGAGGAGTTGTTCGGGGCGGTGGCGGAGGAGAAGGAAGTCGAGGGTATCGTGGGTAAAGTGAAGGAGGCGCGCTCCACCAAGAGCTTCGACGTCTACAGGATCGTCAGCAAGTTCGTCACCAAGGAGACACTTCCGAAAATCATCCTGCCTCTCAAAAAGGTTCATATTCAAGAAGACGCAGAGTGTCTCTTCTGAGATCAGTTTGTGGCGTCGTTGGCATGACCACAAAATCCCCTTTAGTGTGGGAGAAACCAAATTGATTCACCTTTGAGAGCATATTGTGTCTTATTGAGCGAGTGTTTTGCATTTTGATGCAGGTGCTGGACACGACGCACAGCCAGAAGACGACGAAGAAGGTTTGCGACGTGCTGCGCGGCGTGAGCGCGGGGCTCGTGGAGAACGCGGGGCTCGACCTGTCGGCGCTGCTCACCTTCACCTTCGGACTCGTCACCGACGTGCTGCCCATGCTCAAACCAACCCAGTCAGTCATGCCGCTGTTGAGTTCAAGTGTTCGTTTTTTTTTAACCACCTTGCACCGCGTGCGACACATGCCACAGCAGAGACGCAACACACAGAGACATGCATGCCACGTACGTACGCACGTGCGCGCACGCATGCTACACGCACGTCTGGTTCAGTTTGACTTTTGTGAACAGCTGATTTTCAGTCTCTTTTTCAGTGCGTCTGTGACAGATAAATTTGCAGATGCACGTTGGGTTCACAATTACCTGTACACAACTTGTCTTCACATTGCAGAAAGCCTGATGCAAAGGAGAAAGAAGTTGACCCTCGTCTGCAGCCAGCGAGCACGTACCTACTGGAGGAGGAGCCCGTCAGAGGCGGCAAGAAGTCGAAAACGCACACGAAAACCAACCTCTACGTTCTCGTGGAGTTTGGTTTGCAGGTGAGGAATCTGACAGGCTTCTGTGTTTGTTGTCTTTGTCATGCAAATTTCTGCTCAGAACTGAACTGTTTTCTTGTGTTGCAGTTGCTGCACACACTGCTGAAGAAGGACATGATCCACAGCAGCGACAAGGAGCACCTGCAGCTGATGGACCCTTTCGTGCAGCCCATCACCACGTGCCTCCAGTCCAAACACGCCAAGGTCAGTCGAGGCTGCTGTGTTTCAGACTCAACAGATTGTCAGACGGTCATCCAAATAGACTCTGGATCTGCAACGTGTATTACTGACTTGCTAAACAAGACAGTGTTTTCCAAGCCACGTGTTTCCCGTTTGGTCATCACGTGAGTTGCGTTGCCCAGGTGACGAGCACGTCGCTGCGCTGCTGCGTGTGGCTGCTGCGCTTCCCGCTGCCGGCGCTGCGCGCCAACATCCGCTCCATCACCAACTCGCTCGTCGTGCTGCTCAACAACTACGCGTCGCCCGGAGCGGCGCGCACCAACACCGACAACTTCGAGCTCATCGTCACCTGCTTCAAGGTGCGTCCAAGACTCGCGTCTGTGCCCCACTCTGTGCTTCCGTGTGCTCCAGATAGTGAAGCAAATTCGAGGCACTTAGTCCTGCACTTGTTGCATTTGAGAACACAAATTCACCATGAAAACAGCAGTCACGGTGTTGAAACTGGATTGCGATTTTTCTTGGGCCACAGGCGGTGACGGTTCTCGTGCGCGACGTCGAGTACCACAAGATCGACAAGAAGCAGCTGCAGGTGTTGTTAGGCTACGCGGAGCAGGACATCCACGACCACACCCGTCAGGCGACGGCCTTCACGCTCCTCAAGGTGCGCGCGACACGAACAGGGCGAAAAAGTTCAATGCCATTGTGCAAGAAAAAGAATCTGTCATTCATCTGAGTTTGGCGCTTCACAGCTGTGTTTTGCTTGGTGCAAGACACTTAAGTTCTGTGTCGGAACTATTTCCAGGCGATCCTGTCGCGGAAGCTGATCGTACCGGAAATGCACGACGTGATGAAGAAAGTGGAGGAGCTGTCAATCACCGCCGACTCCGATCACGTGCGCCGCCAGTCCAGAGAGGTCAGCCGCCCCCAAAATCCGACATCACTGGGATGAGGAGAACTTGTTTGAGGTCTGATCAGTCGATTCAACAAGCCTCGAAACTTTCATTTCCACAGGTGGCGCTGCGGTTCCTGCTCGACTACCCGCTCGGTGCTAAGCTGCGGCAGCACGTCGAGTTCTACGTGACGCAGCTCGAGTACGAGTACGAGACGGGCCGCGAGGCGGCGCTCGACATGCTCTGCGCCGTCTTCAACTCCTTCCCGCAGGTCAGCGCCGCTTCAGGGGCGCATGCGCGTGCTTGTGGCCTTTCGTTTGTTTCCTGTTGAGATGCTTGGTGACGCGCACTCCAGAATGAAAATGGTTCAGCAGGACGTTTCGTTGAAGTTGCAAAGAGGGTGTTGAGACGAACGTTTTGATATCTACCTATCTGTTACAGAAAGTGCTCGTGGAATACGACGGATTTTTCTTCATCCCGTTGGCGAGTCGCTTGGTGAACGAAGACTCGACGAAGTGCAAGAAGCGCGCCGCGCAGGCCATCAAGTCACTTCTGACGAAGGTGTGTGTGTTGCAACTTCCGGAAAACACGCCAAAAGAACATAAAGTTTTGACAGTTGGTTTTGTTGAGGTGTTAATTTGTTTTTCAAAGAGAACTGTTTTGTTTCTAGTTTGAGAACGAGCAGCGGGACAAGTTGTTCCAGATCATAGTGCAGTGGCTGCAGGACTCGCGCGTCGCGCTGCACAAGGTGGCAGCACTGAGCTGCGGGCTGCTCGTCGAGGTCGAGGGCGCCGCCTTCTCGCGCCACCTGGCGACGGTGCTGCCCATCATCGAGCACCACATCCATCCGGACAAGTACCAAGAGGTGGGGCATCTCAGAAACAAGTTTGTCTCGAAATCGGCGCTAATTCCGCTCATTCCAATTCAGGCGTTCAGAGTCAAAAGTTGGGTGCCACTGCTGAAGGTTGGAGTCTCAGGACAGGGAAAGAGTTCTCACTGGCTGTAATTTTGCTGTTGCGCAGGAGAACACAACCGAGGCGGATGAGAGACAAAAGGACCAGGTTCTGTTCAGCATGTTGAACCTCCTCCTGAAGATCGTGCGTGAGGGAAACGTTTTGACGTCACCTAAATGGGCCGCGCAACTGGATGACATCTTCGGTAAGATTGTAAAACAGGGACCCATCGAGACGCGGGTTTTGCTGCCCAAGCGCGTACGCTCGTAACCATGAGATTCCCTTGTTGTGCAGAGCACGTGGAGAGTCACCTGAGACACCCGCACGTGTGGGCGCAGCTCACGGCCTCCCAGCTGTTCGGCCTCCAGTTCGCTGCCACGGACCCCAGCACAATTCTGGTGAAGTCAGCGGGGAAAAAGCGGAGCAACAACTACCTCACCAGTAACGCTCCAGTGAAGGTTGGTTTTGCACTTCATTCTAATCACACAAATTTGGGCACGAGATGTGAAACTTGGAATTTTCAAGTGAACAAGCACACACATGTGTTCTTGCAGGTGCACAGATTGTCCACAGCGTGCTGCAGGCAGTTGTCGAGTCCACACGTCAGTCAGGAGTTGGCAGATCAGGTGCGCGTCCGTCCTTGGAGTGTCACAAACGGTTGTTGTGGCAAAACATTTTCGTCTTCAAGTTTTGTCTGACCCCAAGTGATAAAGTTTTGTTTTCTGTAGGTTGTGCGAAACTTGGTGTGGTTGGGAAAAGTGTTGAATCACTTGCCTTTGGAAGGCGTCCCAGTGTGTGTCGGGACCCGAAGGGATTCTGTGAACGGAGAAGCGGAGCAGGAAGAAGGGGAAGAGTCCTCAGGGAAAACACAAACGTTGAGTCTGATGTGGCTGCTGAAGAGGCTGTGCAGAGAAGCGAGGTTCGAAGTGGCCAACAATCCAAGGATCACGCTCAAGGTGAGCACGTCGCTGTGTTTGAAAGCCACCAGATCGCGCCATTTCTGAATCCCCACAAACCGCGCGTCAGCATCACTTGCAGTGAAGCAAACGTCTGGCTTGTTTCTGCAGAGAAGCTGCGTGTACAAGTGGATGGCAGCGGTGGCGCTCGACATGAACGGGAACGACGTGCTGCCCTACCTCCCCGTGATGCTGCCGCCCCTGCTGAGGGACTCCACAGACAGCACAGCAGGTAGCAGCAGGAGAATCTGGAGAATCCGACGCAGCTTTCACAATTTTCGCCTTGGAAAATCATTCCACAAGGCCACCACAGGCAGTGTGAGAATGATAAAAAATATCAGAGGAGTTGCAGGCAGAAGCAAGAAATAAAGTTTTCCTTTCGTGATGTTTGACAGACACTGAGCTGAAGACGTTGAGTGACGAGGTGCTGGACCTGCTGAAGAAGGTGGTCGGGATGGAGGCGTTCACCAGGGAGTACGCCGCCTGCGCCAAACAACTCGGCGACAAGCGGGAAGCGCGCAAACAGCAGAAAGCCGCAGAGGTCAGAGACACTTTTGCCGAGAAATGCGCGAGTGCTGAGTTTGGCCCTGGCAGCTCGAAGTTTTCTTCGTCAAACGTTTTCAAAACGTCAGGAGGGAGGGCAGTAGGCGTGCATGCCATACAAATGAGCTGCGGCATTTGTTCATTTTCTTGCCAATTCGCACGAAACTTTTTGCTTGACAACTTGAGAACTTACTGGTTGTTTGGTTTCCTGTTTGTAGAATGTGTCAAGACCGGAGTTCGCTGCGAGAAGAAAAATCAAGAAAAACTTGAAGAAAGTGGAAGCAAAGAAACGGAAAATAGACGAAATGAAACCTTACAGAAGCAAAAAGAAGAAAGTTTCGCTGTGATTCCGGGGACTGTTTATGGCTGTGGCGGAATAAATAAATTGTTTGCGGGAGCAAACTCAGACTGACATTTATGGAGATGGCGATTTGGCTGAACTCGATGACACCAGGCAACATTTCCGTTAGTTTTTCTCACAAGCATTGTCAGTGTGTTTTACGCTCCTGCAAGGCAGGAAAGAACGGAATAGTCATTTTTCAATGCGCTTAAATATTTTTTTCCGGCGCTTGTAAAAACTGCAACTAAATGCGTTGTTTCTCCCAAACAAACCTGCGGGAAAAATTTTTGTCCTGCGCAAGAATCGCGTTTCGCGTTCTACAAAAAACTTAGCAACCGACGGAAATTGAAAAAGTGCTGTCACTTTCAAATGGTTTTGTAGTGCTTAAACGGGGACAGGACTCAAGTATCGAAGAATAAACCAGTGGAATAACATGTTCTGACTTACTTTGCCGAAATTTTGAGAAAGCAAAACAGGTGAAATGCTTCGAACAAAGTTTTTAACTTTCCGCAGACAAATGGCGGGCACCTGCTTCCAAGAACTTTTCGAGATTTGGATCCAGATGGCCATATCCACAAGTCAGGTTTTGTGGTCGTCCAGGATGCTCGTAGATCTACGTTCAATTATATGCAAATCTACGAGTTGTACAGTTGCAGTGTGACTTCGTTGCAGAGATTCGACCAGGATGAGTCGAGCGAACAACAAAAGTTCACACAGCAGAAACTTCTCTGCGAACCGAACCCGAAATTCACAAGCTTCGATTTCGACAAACAGCAAATATCCAGAAATTCGGCAGCGAGGATACTACTCGGACGTGGTTCCTCAGGAAACAGAGCCCACACTTGGGGTGAGCAGCTTCACACAAACAAAAGTGACAGACGAAATCTGAATCCAGACTCCACAGTCTAGACTGACTCACAGAAAAGATCTGTTGGTATTTTGTCTAGATCTACTTTCTGTCTGCAGAATGTCCTGCAAGGGCCAAACACTGAACAAAACACGTCCTGGAATGTAGCAAAGGAAGCACACACTCCAAGAGGTTTGTCGTCTTTTATTTTCATCTTTTAGCAAGCCAACGCAAATCTCCATTTGCTGAGTGGCATGCGTGTTGCGAAGTTGACTGTCAATGTTCCCTTGTGACAGTTGTGTTCACTTTCTTCAATTCAGTGACAACATTCGACACACCCGAAGACATCTCGGATGAATTGAAGAGAGACCAGCATGGTCCAACAACAGCCATCACAGCCGTGTCGGTGCGTCACATCTCACATATATGGATAAGAAATGATCCTCTGGGGCTCAAAAGCTGCATCGTTTTGACAAATTTTGTGGAAATGGCAGCTTCTTTTTCTTTCAAGGATTTTCCGGAGAAATCGTACCAACCGAAAGTGCAGCTGCCGTACTTCACACCGCCAGGCCAGTGCCCCAGGAAAATTGAAATTGAAAGGTAACAAGAATGTCAGCGCACAACAGACTGTGAATCCCGTCTGTTTGGTGAGCGTGAAAACTCAAGAAAATATTTTTCTTCAGACGCAAGCGACAGTACGGCAGCAAAGATCTGACAGAATTACTTGTGACCTACAACATCGACACTGCTCTGTTGATGCCGAAAGAGCAGGATGAGGGGATCACGATTCAGCTCAACAAAGATCCGAACAATCCGGCTCCGTTCCCAGCCTTCCTGCCTCTTCACGTATTTGACAACAAGGAGCACGACTGTCGTACTCCCGACGAATGGCTGGAGCTGGGCCGGGAGGGCGGGGTGCAGAAACCTGTTGCTGGCCGAGCGCTGCTTCCCACATCAGACAACGTGCACCATCGTAAATAATCAATTTCTTGCCTCAGTCGTTTCTGCGTGAACGTTGTGAGTTCCGATGAATGGAAAATAGAAGTACCAACTTGCCATTTTTCAGTGGATCCCAAAGACCCTTCGATAGAATACTTGTGGTTTGATGTCGGCATGTTGGACTACGATCCCACGTCGGAACTGTTCCTGGTGCAGAAGGTCGACAACAACAATCGCGTGGTGGACAAGACTGGAAAGTCGGTGGTGAATGGAGGGATACAGACTGACGGTCAGCACGCTTCAAAAGAGCGATGGAATTTTGACAGAGCATTTGAGAAGCGCAGTGCACGGCGCGCTGGAAACGCCACAGAATGTGCATTTGGCTTTCTGTTTCAGGAACGCGCGTGGTGCTTCCGACTCAGTACTGGATTCCCCGGGTGCGACTCATGTTTCTGTCAGAAGACCCAGACGTGTTTGCCAGGAGAGTTGCAGAAGCGTTCCAGAGCAGAAAAAACACAGAAGCTTTGCTGAGGTGAGCGTAGGGCCCTGGCGTGATATTGTTGTCAACTGCAACACCAAATCCGAATCTTCATTGCAATATTCTCAACTTCCTTGAACCAGGTATCATTTGTACATTGACTGTATGCCGATGGAGGGAGTTGGAGAACTGGATCAGGCTGCATTGAAACGAATGGCCGAGTGGGCCAAAGGTGCGCCTGCACTGGCCAAGGACAAGAGGTGAGAGAAGTCGAACGGCACGTACGTTCAACAACCAATACCGGTATTTCAGTTTCAAGTGAGTCACCAGTGTTTGAATTGTGTGTTTCAGTCTGGACGACTATCTGCAAGTGCTGGAGAAGGAAGTGAACATTGATTTTTGCCGCTCGATGAATCAAATCATCTTCAACAAGACGGTGCGAGAGGACCCGCAGACCTTCGCGTTTGTGACTCTGCCGGAGAAAAAGACCGAGTCTGTCCCTCCGAAAGGTGCACAACACAACAGTGCTTCCGCAGGCAAACCTGACATTCTGTGCATTGATGTCTTGTTCAACCACTGCATTGTCTGGTTTGTTTGTGTTTTTTCTCAGGCTGTATTGTTGACATCCCCGACTACCCGTTCGACGAGCAGTACGACAGCTTCGCCTTCAGTTCGCTACTGACCCGCGGGGAAAGCATCCAGGCGATTGGAAAAGTGGGCACGGAGTGCGGGAAGGTGGCTGCGATGTCTCTGTTTCACGTACCCACCACCAAACACATGCGGCTGGAGGAGTTCGAACAAACGCAGAGTCAGACGACGGCTCAGGTCAGGGTTGAAACTCAATTTTGTCGGCGCAGTTGTTTGTTGTTTCTTGATATTCGTGTCATCAATGTTCAAGAGTTCCCTTTTCCACTCGTTTTATCTGCTTGTCTCACAGGTGTCGCTGTTCCTGAAGGACAGTTGGATTGCGACGCTGAGAAACGCGATTCGCACGAGTCTGCGAGACGTCGGCAAAGGCTGGTTCAACATCCGCGAGACCAAGTGGGAAGTCTACCAAATCTCCAAGCTCAAAACATTCATGGAAATGGTCAAATTCAACATGCAGGTCAGAGCTTCAACTGTCGCGCTTGTTTCCTCTCTCAGGTCGTGTCGTCATGAAAGTGTGCGAATAATGTGTCTGACAATGAGACTTCTCCAAGGCGGCAAGAGATGACACATCTGTGCCTCAAAAATTCGGTTGTGACAGGTCGTCTGCATGTTTGTATTTGCAGGACTCGCTGCGGTATTTGGTGCAGGATTCTCTGGTGAACTTCACGCAGATGATTCTCGACGCCTGCTACGCGACGCTAAAGGTGAAGGACGACTTGGTCTGGGGCGAAGACGTCATCAACAGTCCCTTCAAGTGAGATCCCTCTTCTTTGTTTCTTCACATTCGAAAATATATCAGTCGTGAGGAAGTGACATTGCTTGGCCAAAACGTGACTGAGGCAGAGAAGCAGTTTGAACTGAAACGGTATTGCTTCGCTTTTCCATGCTTTGCTTCAAATGCTGCTGCAAACATACTTCTGCCTTGCAGACATAAGATGCAAAATTTTGCCATTCCTACTCAAATATTTTGCTTGCACGTGTAGTAATATGGTTGAAGGCTCTTACATGTAAGTATGGTGGTGTAAAACTGCATATCCTGCCTGTGATAGTGTAGCAACTTCTTTCTGAAGCCGTAAAACCTGATTCTGTCGTCGACGATGGACTCTGTCTCTGTACAAAGCTGTTCCAACTTGATGCGTTTCTCTCTGGGTGTTGCAGTCCACTGTATCGATGGTGCACCGGTAAATTGAGAATACCCAAGCTTTGAGCGACAACGATCAAAATTCAGACCTGGGAAACAAGTGCAGAGCGAACGTGCACTCATTGTGTTGTCTCTTGCATGTGCTGCAAAACTCTGGAACTGTCATCGTGTAAACGGCAACACTTCTCCCGAGCCGTGGCAAAGCTGTCTGAATGGTCAACACCTCTGATGTTTTCCCACTTGCGTTTTTCCTGACTTCGCCACGGTGACGCTGGGTGCCTTCAATGCTTCTCTCCTGAAAAAGTTCCTCAGCTTGTGCTGAAAAAGACTTTTTGCGCTGTATGAATGCTTCTCAGAAAATGGGTGTGCGAGATGCGAAACAGGCCTGCAATTCCAATCGCTATTGTTTGCAGTTGAAATTGGTTCCACAAGGCAAAGCACTTCACAGTTCTCGCGCTGTTGCAGACCGAAGCGACACGCGCTGTTCCTGGTCGACCTGGTGATGGACAACAACGGCGTTCACTACAGCAACAACCTGGCGACGTTCGAGGCGACGCTGCTCAACTTGTTCGACAAGGGCATCCAGTCGACGCAGAACGTGCCGCAGCTCGAGAAGGTCCGTCGCATGTCGCTGAAATACTCTTGTTCCATGCATGACACATGATGCGCGTGTACGAGCCATCGCGGCATCCGACCAAACGCGCACGGATTTGCTCGTGGAAAACTTTGGTGAAGTGCAGTTGTTGCACAAAATCCAAGTCTGTGTTCAAATCCTGATCCGCTTTCAGTTTTGGATTCACAGCACGTGTGTTGGTGTTTCAGTACGTGATGGAGGACATCTTCTTCTCGGGGACGCCTCTGCTCGAGTCGGTCGGGGAGCGCGAGCCGCACGTCGACGAGCTGCGCGTCGCGCTGCGCGCCGCCATCCGCCGCGCCGTCGTCCCGCTGCAGGCGTACGCGCGCGAGTACGAGCGCTGGCTGCACCTCATCAACCTCGACATCAACGCCTACGTCGCGTGAGTGTCCCTCCCTCCAGCGCTGTGTGTGGGTCCGTCGTGAGCGACCGACCAGGTGTGGCTTGGTCATGCAACGGGCTGCGGCACACGATCAAGTCAAGAATAACGAGAAGCCGAGCATTCAGTTTCATGCATACTTTTCAAAAACTCTGCGATTGAAATTTAAGTTGTTCACTTCCCGTTGTTTCCCGCAGCTCGTACGAGGCTGAGGACCACTCCGCAGCGGAAGTGAAGCAGGAAGTGGAGCTTCACCTGCGCGAGAAGGAAATCCTCGAGGCGCAGATCCCGAGCAACATCGTCATCGGCCCCTTCTTCGTGAACGTGGAGAACGTGCGGCAGGCGCTGAGCAAGAAGCGCAAGGCGCTCAGCAACGCCGTGCTCGAGCTGCTCGCCAGGAAGCTGCGGCAGCAGTCGGACGCCGTGAGTACCGCGGCAGCTACGTTGTGGAAGATGCTTTCGTTCCGACGCTCTTCCAGACAAAATCCGTTCCAGTATTTGGCACAACCGAAGCACGTGTCTTTGAAGACCGTCTGGGTGCCCTTCTGAATGTGTTCAATCAGGAATTGTGTGCTTCGTGCGGTGTCTGGTTTGATCAAAATGGCATCCGAACCAGCATCCACTCCACTTTTCGTGTGTTTTCGCAGGCGTGCGAACACTTCAAGGCGATCAGCCGGAAGCTGTACGAGCGGCCGAACTGCGTCGAGGAGCTGGCGGAGATGCGCGAGTGGATGAAGACGATTCCGGACACGCTGCGCGAGTACCAGGAGCTCATCGACACGGCGATGCGCGACTACGAACTCATCGAGGACTTCTTCTACAGCCTCTCCACCGACGACTTCAACGCCAAGTGAGTTGTGGAGAAACTGTCTGGGCTTTCTGAAACAGCTAAACACAGGCGATGCGGAAATCGGCTGGTTGTGTCCACGTTTTTTCGTTCAGCCTGAAACAAAAATCGTTGCTGGCAGTGCCAAGCACAGACGCCACCACCATGTCCCCAGAGTGAGGGCCTTGGGTTCTCACGTTGATCCGCGGGCCAGATTCCCATGAAACAGTATTTCTTGTGTGCTTTGTTGTCAAGGGGAATTAATGAGCGATTGAATTGAGCGGAAACAACGCACGACGCGTTCAGTGTGAAACGCTCTGATTTGTCCGTCGCACGGCAGGTGGAACACGGTCGGCTGGCCGCACAAGATCGAGCTGCAGATAGAGCAGACGGAGCTGCAGCTCGAGGAGGACGAGGAGCGCTTCCACAAGCTCCAGCTCTCCGACCAGGCCAACTTCAACGACAAGCTCGACACGCTCTCCGTGAGTCTCACCACACAGCGTATTCTCGTGGACAGACAAGAACATTGGTTTTTTTGAAATGTGAACCAAAAAAAAGTGTTTTCTCAAGCATGCAGTCGGTAGATGCGAGTTGTTCAAAGTCAGTCATGGCTTTGGGTGGGGTGAATTGTCCTGATCCATCCTCACCCCTCTGGGTGTGGTCTTATCTTTACGTTCATTTGAAGACAACTTTTGCACTTTTCGAGCTGCCAACATTGGTGTCAGATGCACGCATTTGGTTTGTTTGCAGATGGTGGTGGCGGGCATGGCTGCGCACACGGACCTGCACCGCGCGCACGAGGTGGCGAACGAGGTGCGGCGGGTCCACAAACAGCTCAAGGACGCGCAGGAGCTCGCAGCCACCTACAACAACAGGGAGCGCCTCTTCGGAATGCCCGTCACCAATGTGAGTCGACGTACTGTATGTCACGCGTGAAATCCACTCAGTGTGATGAATCAGTTGTTGTGAGATCAAGAAAAAACCCGTGTATCTCCTGCAACAGTTGTTGAGTACGAGTTGGAATTCTCACCCTCCAATGTTCGATGTTCAGGTTGAAGGAACAAAACTGACTCACGTTCATGTTAAAATGAAAAAAAAAACCGTTTTCAGTATGACAAGTTGACGAAGCTGGTGAAAGACTTCGAGCCGTTCCGGAACCTGTGGATCACGACGTCCGACTGGCAGCGCTGGCACGAGAGCTGGATGAACGACCCGCTCACGTCCATCGACGCCGAGGCGCTCGAGAAGAACGTCAACGAGTCGTACAAGACGATGCACAAATCCGTCAGAATATTCGCCGACATTCCAGGCAAGTGATCTGACCCTCAACTTGAACTGTGTCGAACACGCGATATACCTGTGGCAGGCAGGTGCCCTTGACGTTGTTGCGCACCAAACATTTCTTCAAAACGAATGATTTTGCAGGTGTTTCACAAGTGGCGACGGAGGTGAAGGGCTTCATTGAGGAGTTCCGTCCCTACATTCCGCTCATCCAGGGGCTGCGCAATCCAGGCATGCGCAGTCGCCACTGGGATCAGCTGTCTGAGGAGCTCGGCTTCCAGATCTACCCCAAATCAACTCTCACCTTCAGCAAATGCCTCGAGATGAACCTGCAGGATCATATCGTCATCATCTCCAAGGTGGCGGAGGTAGCTGGGAAGGAGTACTCCATTGAACAGGCAAGTTAGCAGTCCAGTTGAACTTGAAGGATCTTGGACAACCAACGTGCGTCAATCTCATTACTTGCACCCAAACTTTACAACGTTCTTGTATCCGTGCCTGCAGGCTCTGGACAAAATGGAGAACGAGTGGACTCCGGTTGTGTTCGAGATTCTCTCGTACAAGGAGACGGGCACGTACATCGTGAAGGCCTCGGACGACATCTCGCAGCTGCTCGACGACCACATCGTCATGACGCAGAGCATGAGCTTCTCTCCCTACAAAAAGCCTTTTGAGGATCGAATCAGTGTCTGGGAAAACAAACTCAGAACCACACAGGTACACTGTCTGCACTTTTTGTTTCCTTCATTGAGTTGCATCAAAGTTGCTTGAGAGGTGTCACTGTCACCTGGTCCTTCTATTTCAGGACGTGCTGGACGAGTGGCTGATGTGTCAGAGGCATTGGTTGTACCTGGAGCCGATCTTCAGTTCCGAGGACATCAACAGGCAGCTGCCGGTGGAGAGTAAGAGATACCAGACGATGGAGAGACTGTGGCGCAAAATCATGAAGAGTGCGCACGAGAACCCGCAGGTATTATTTGCTTTCCAAGTTGGACAGAAGGAGATGAGATCATTGATGTGGTGGCACCAAAACACAGACACTGTTGAAACTGGTTGTTCAAATCTGTCATTCGCGTGCTCAGTTTTCTGGCTGTCTTCGCGCTTTGTATCAGTTGCCCAGAAATACAACACTGTCATTCTGGAGGAGGTACAACAGATATTTGTTATTGTGGCAGGTGATCAGCCTGTGTCCGGACGCGCGGCTGCTCGACAACCTGCGCGAGTGCAACAAGCTGCTGGAGCAGGTGCAGAAGGGGCTCAGCGAGTACCTGGAGACGAAGCGCTCCGCCTTCCCGCGCTTCTACTTCCTGTCGGACGACGAGCTGCTCGAGATCCTCTCTCAGACCAAGGACCCGACCGCCGTGCAGCCGCATCTCAGGAAGTGCTTCGAGAACGTTGCCAAGGTAACCAGGTCCCAGGCCTCTCCACGGGTTGATCCACAAGCCACGGTTGCATTCAGAGTGTTTGTTTTCAGAGCAGGCGAAAAATGCTTGGCTGACAACAAAACTTGGGTCACCTGGGGAAATCACCGACACTAAACCGTTGACACACATGAAGATCCTCGTTGCACTGGAACCTGTTTTTAGTCGAGCTTCGTGCGACTATTGCAGCGAGAAGCAGTGCTCAAGGCAACTGCAGTGCGAAGTCCCTTGTACCGTACAGCAACCGTTGGGGGGGGGGTTGCGGGGGGGGGGGTTTGGGGGCCGGGGACAAATCATCCACCATGCCAAATTCAGCAATACCACAAGGTGCTTGCCCA
>JAAUXT010014342.1_pt1 | contig 17671 bp, 23 predicted proteins | sample 7278171 | NCBI WGS metagenome assembly JAAUXT01 (sample SAMN14350112, study PRJNA611818) | marine sediment metagenome | isolation source: surface marine sediment (1.8m) | place: French Polynesia: Moorea | collected 2018-08
AACAATAGCAGGAGCCAATCAGAAGCTCAGAATGCCCATTAATGATATGCATGACTGCACTTTCTGAATAGCGCGGTCAGAAAGCGGCATACAGTCTGTATATCTTCTCTCTTGTTCGACGTTGAACTTTCAAACACCTGTATATATATGGAGTACGCGTTCAAAGTGCAGAGTGCTCGTACGCCGCGTGCAGTGCTGCTGATAGATCTTCGCTCTCACATAAGAACTGCATGAACAACGTCTCCTCATTCGGAAAGGAAACAAGACTTCAATTTTGAGGCAGGATATGATTTGAAAATTGGATGAATGCTTGTGTCGCTCAAGGGACTTTCAGATGCAGGTGCAAACAGTTTTCGTTGTCTGGAGAAAAAACAATCCTTGAACGTTCAGAGCCCCAGTGTACTGTGGTGCGACTGAAATTCATTTCGCCCAAAAAACAATTCAGACAAAACAAACTCGTCGATTTGAATTGCCAAAATTGACAAAAGCGCTCAATTCAGACCATCGCAGAAGAGGGGAAATGCTTCAAAATTGCGCTTGAAGTTGGGAAAAAAACTTTTCTCGGGATTTGAGGCTCCCGAGTTCTGGGGATCGTGGACGTGACCCTTCAGACTCAAAACCACATGATTGCGTCATATTTTCTCAGAAAAGATGTACACTGCGCCCATAAATACTCGCGCACAAATGAGGTCACTCTTCTCAATGAGGCTCCTTCTTCATAAAAGTCGCGCATAAGTGAAATATGAAGTCACTCCTTTCAGACTGTCCTGGCTGAAGAGGAGACGACACAGACACCCTGACAACGACTTCAGCACGCAGCACGTTGTGGTCACATTTTACACTCGCGAAAAGTGTTGGTGGACGAGGAGGGGGCGTCTATCACGCAAGCACATGTGCACGTGACCAGTGCATGGAACTTGACAGGGACTCTGGGTTTTGAAACTTTCTTTGGAAAAAGTCCAAATTTCCAGAGGAACCTGTTATGTCCAGATGTTGCTTGCCACAGCCCCCTCCCAGACAGATGAGAATGTCACTCGAAAAAAGAACAAATCTGCACGGGAACGTCCACAATTACACACACGAACCAACATTTGGAAGAACCCTTGCACCATTCATTTGGATGGGATGACCCTGCATGCATGAGCGCACGGTTTTCGACCATTGACATGCACATCCACCAGGGCTGTCCCTGAGGCGCGTATCAATTGTAAAAAGTGTTCTTGTTCAAGTTTTTTTGCGAACCTTGAATGAGAACTGCTGCTCAAATACCTTCTGGCATTTGCTTTGGCCATACCATGCCAAACACGCCGTGAGCGACATTTCTTTGTCACGCGTTTCCGCGCATGAATTGTGGAACCACAGTTCTATCTTGACGAAAAAATTGATGTGACCGCACAACCAGCAAACCTCCGCAGTTTACTCTTTGAGAGGTTTTTTATCCAATTAATTTGTCCAACAAGTCAACACCATCGCTAATTGGGTGGAGGTCAAACATTGGCACACAACCAGAAATTTGTGTCAGAGCATGTCAAGGCATTTGTCCGTTCACCCGCAGGCTTTTTTCGACGGCCCAATTGTTTTTGCCGCTTCTTGAACATTTCAGATCTGGTTTTCCAACGAAAACACTTGCTCGCAGACATACTCCACATTTCTTGAGGTGAAAAATCTGCCTTGTGGATGGGTGAATTATGTATGGCGCGGCGCACGCGTCGATGCGCAGATTCCGGGGGAAATGAGTCTGTCTGAGCGCGCGCCTCAGCCCTCGGGATCCACCATCAAGAAGCCAAACAACAGGCGCACAAAGCTCGAGCTCATTGTGAGCAACAGCCGCTGATCTACAAAAGGCTTCGGGGACTTCACTGAAAAGTCGCTTGCAAGACGCAAAAACTGAAAAATTAACTTTGTAACCGTGATCGTTTAATATGTCCAAGCCCTGGCAAAAATAGAATTTAGACAGATTAAAGACAGATTGTCGCTTTGACAAACGTCTTCGTTGGCCTTCAACGCTGAGGCAGTTGAGAGAACAGGAAAGTGCAAGAAGGTCAAGACACAAACAAAATAGCTGCAAGAATGAAAGGAACATTCGATCCTCATGTGCACCAAGATGTTGCTTGAGGTCTCTTTGCGCACGTCAGGTGAGAGACACTTTGGTACTAACAGATTTGTGTCGGGTTCTTTGTTCACAAAGGACAGTACTTGCAAGTCCAGTGCCATATACTGAGGGCAAAGGACCAAATTTTTCTTTGCAAAAAAAGAAAATCACAGAAGCACGATTGTTCTTATTTTCCCCGCACATTAACCAGACATTCAATTGACACTTCCCGATTCCACCACTGGACCAGTCGTTCACTGACTTTGACCCAATGGCCGCACCTGACAAAAGTCAAACCATGGCACGAGAATGTTGTTCGGACAAACCGAACACTGCGACCTTCGTCTACAGCAAAGATAGGCGGGGACGTCTGCAGACTGCGTGAATCAGTGCACATTTCAACCTAAATTCACGGCAACGATAAGCTGATTCCAGTGGCCTCCAAAACAAGAGGGTTTCGGACTGAAAAGCGGTTGCCCATCCGCGCCTGACTGAATGAGCAGTGGAGAGACAGAGAGGAGGGTTCCATTCACCTGCTCTTGAGAACAAAGCGTCTGTCTCGGTCGGCGTGACCACACCCGAGTCCATTACCGCGATGAGTACCACGAAGAACACAGACCTGGCGGTCATTATCACAAGGAACCGCGCCTGTCGGCTCTTTGTTGGAAGTGGATGATCTCATACAGCGACAGGAGATCTTCCTATCAATCAGACGAATCTGTTTGTCGCAGGTTCCTCGAAAACAAAACCATGAGAGATTCAAACTCTACAAGTTTTCGCCTGAAAACCTTGAGCATGAAGTTGTCACAAATACACACATGCAACGAGGACAAAATATTTGAAAATGTGTGTCAGACGTTTTGCCAAGTTAAAAAGTAAACAACCTCTCCGCTGGACTGACGCAAACTTGGCAACGCCTCCACAGACTGAACGGCCATTTGCTCACAGCGTAAAAAGCATTGAGCTGTTTTCGGTCTTCCCCAGCACCTTTTCATTGTGATAGGGTGTTTAATGGGTATTGTCTAATGCTTAATTAGTCCTTTGCGTGTCGGATATTGGAAAGAAATTGCTTCAGAAAGAAGCCTGCACATGAAAGACCAGCTCTGCATCTGCAAATCCTGTGATGAGCGACAATCCAAATCTGATGGTGATTTCTTCTTTGCAACGTCAAAGTGGTGTTAGAAATGGCTTCTGCGCCCACTCTGGCTTCAACAAAGACACGCGATTGTTCAAAACACTTTTGTGGTCATTTGTGGTTCTGTAACTCTTTGATGATCAGACCTTTGCATAGAGGTGGGATTTCTGCGGCGGATGTTCAGAAAAGGCAAAAAAGCAAGAGTCAAAAGTGGTTAACAATGGCCCTACAGAAAGAGAAAAGAATGAAAATCCTTTCTAGCCTTTTGAAGGGAGTGTTCTTGTCGTTGTTCGGGGAACATAGGCAGGCCGTGGAGTTTACACTGGTGCCAACCTGTTGAGAACCTGCGTGATGCGTTTGCTGAACATTTCTTTCTTGCGCGTCGATGCGAAAGGTGCCAGCGTCAATGCAGCTGGGGGGTGAAAGGAAAATATTTCAACACCATAGAGTTGTTCATTTCACTTAGTTTGCCCAGCCTAACAAGGCTGAGACGTGGCTGGAAGTCACAACGGGTCCTGAAGCTATTCTCGAGACATTAGTTCTAATTTGTACTGACTTTGTTTGCCTTGTGCCTGAATGAAGAATATGCCTTAACCTTGGTGTGAAGATGGAACCAAACAGTGAAAGCTGGTTTGTTTGGGACGTATGCAAAGGTTTTGCTACGTATTCAGTCCCAGTCCAACAGCGTTTTTGAACTTTCAAGTACATTTTGACGAGACCGCAGGCAGGCAACCTGTTCAAAACAACTGTGGACAGACTCCTCAAAATGTATGTGTGTCCGAACTCTGGTGAATCACGGGACCTTGCAACCTGGAACCCTCTGACACACCCACCCCTCGATTTTACACCGAACGTAAAAAAGTATTTTGTTTTCTGTTTTTTGGAAAAAAAATCTTCTTTGTTGGAGGTTTGTCACCCAGCAGGTTTGTCCCCTCCTGACCGCAATCCTGGACCCGCTGGAACCGAGTCATCATCTCACATTTGCAACGGGACGCGCATCTTCTGCGGACATCGATCTCCATCTGCAGATAATTGGGCCTGACAGGCCACAGTTATCAAATATCGAAATGCGAGGGTCAAACAACCTATGAACTGCCGGGAATCACGACTTCTTGGAATCCACAGTAACTGCTCTTCAGAATCCGTCTGCGGGGGGGAAAGAACCAGGACCTCAGGTAATTGCTTGTTCATAAAGTGTGTCTTCATAAAGACACACTTTCTTTCACCCACACTCGCAGAAATAATTTTATGCGTGCGCATATTTAGCCAAATAACAAGGGACCCATTTGCTGATGAGGATTTATGATTGGTTCCCACCAGGGAATGACTTCACAGGAGTCTTCTGTGCATGTGCGTTGACGCGTTTCCTCACAAGGTCATCTTCGAAGACATTTGCTGTCTTCTGCCCAGTTTCGTATCAATTGCATCTCTTTGGTTGAGCTGCATGGAAATGAACAAAAATTGAAAGACCATTCAGAAGCTTTCATAACAATCGGCATTACAATTCATCTTTTGGAAACTTGTGGTTGGAGGGAACTTGGCTGAAGATATCTTCACATCATGATTTCTTGATGGTCAACGCCACAGAACTTTGCAACCAGCCACCCATGCACAAGAATGTGATTTGTGCAGTTTCCGAGTGCCGAGTTTGTTTGCGGATCTCACCTCGGAACGAAGAGACTGGAGCCGACTGTTCAGGACGATGACAGTCTTGCCGAACTACGGGCGAACAAACCCGAGGTGCAAGGAAAAGCTCAGGAGCAGTGACCAACCCGTGATGCATCCGGTGACTTGCAAACCACTGCAGAAATGTACACCCGTGAGGAAGTTTACTTTCACCAGAAACTCGGGATGATGAGGACGGAGCATTCATTTCTGAGTAACACCATTCACGCAAACTTTGAAAATTAAGAGCAAATCAAGGTGTACCGAGAGAACAGTTCACACACAGACGCACGTGTTTTGTTTTGACCCCACCCCAAGCCCCCAAAGAAAGCCGAATAAACCACAATTGCACTTCAAAATTTTGTTAGTTTGAGCTTCTGCAACTCTGCGATCACAAAACGTGTCGTGTGTGCCCTCACCCTTGTAAAAGTGGGTTCTCACCCCCCCACACACACACACACACATACCCCAAAGAAAGAATGCCTGCTCAATCAGACAACTCTTCTCGCGACCAAACGTTTTGAAAAATGTTTTGTGATTTCACAGGAACCGCCTTTTGTGCATGGACTGCAAGGGCCCCGTCTGCATGGGGAGTTACACCAGACGGGGAAACCTCACACGCGCACCTGAAGTCTGTACAGGGTCGCTCTGCACGAGGACATGTGATCCGACCATTCTCTTCATACAAAATGCAGTTTCGAGTCGTCTGGTCCACAAACGCAAACACATTTTATATTCTGTTTGAAGTCACCACCAACGACAAATTTTAATCTTTGAAGAGTCTTTGTCGGATTCCCTACACATCTCAACAAGAGGAACCACAATGGAAAAGTCTATTTTCGTCGGCACAGGACAGTTCCTTGAATCTCAGCAGGCTTGGATCCGTTATCCTTCCATGCAGAATGGTTTCATTTGTGGCTTGTGCCATGAAAACCCAACAGAGGCTCCATATATTTGACACTTCCATTTTGGGAAGCAATCAGACAGAGGAAATTGTACAGAAACAGTTTTTCCACAACACACAACAAAAGCAAGTCAACCTCAAAATTCACCGATGACGATTCTCGAGTCATGGAATTGAATTCGTGCCTTGCTGCATGTCACGCAATATGTGTTTAGAAATCAGTCTCCAGACTCCAATCTCTTTCTTTTGGTTGGCACTTCGCGCAAAATAAAAGTTTGAGTCCTGATGCCAATTTAGGAAATCTTGTTCAAGGAGAAATTAAGGCGGATTTGTTGCATTTCGCGCACTCGCAAATTGAAAAAAAGAACGTTAAAGAAATCACGGGACTCAAACGCAACGAACATCATGAAAACAAAATGACGACTTTCAAAGCAAAAGCAGCCTTACCTTTCCGACTTGAATTTGGCTTGGTCTTTTTTCCTCTCTTCACAAACTTCAGTTGACCCTGGTTGTCTCTTCTCCGGTGAGGTGGTGGACGGTAGAGAGGTGAAGCTGCCGAAAGCTCACTTTTTATCGGGACCCGACCTCCAGGAACACCCACGAGAACTTCAAGTCTTCGCGAGCAGGAGGGAGGGAGCTGAAGGAGCAGATGTCAACAGAATAACTTGCATCTCAACGAGGTGGTGGCAAGTGTACCGCTTTGTCCGATTCAACTTCTCACAAGCTTAGTGTTGAATGCAGAAACCTGACAAAGTTTTTTCTCAGATTCTGGATTTATTTTGGTACAAACAACACAAGCTCAAGATAAATGCGCAGTTGCCGAAATTCAATCGGGCGCTCGTTCGATCGTTGTGCACGGAGAGGTCCTTTGGAGTGCTTGGCTGGCCCAACAATTCAAGTCGTGCAAGGGCTCCGGTTCTTTGGTCGGTCAGAAACAGTTCAGTTGTCCTGTTTTCAAAATCTTGGGTCCTGGTCGTGCAGCAAGCATGCAAATGATATTTTTTCTCTTGTTACCAGACCTGTCAAGAACACCGCGGTGGCGTTGATATACAACTTTGTTCTTGCATTCAAACAGTGCACGTCCAAGAACAGTTCGTGTTTTCCTGTTCGTACGCAGTCGTGTGTTCTTGCAGGAAATCTTTAGATACAAAACAATTGACTCGGGGAAAACAAGTGAAAACTGCACGAGCGACAGACTTCTGCAGGCCTTTCATTGGTGGAAAGTTGACAGAACGTGGGCACTACCTTGTGGAACTGAAGCTGCCACAGAAGCTGCGACGCTGATTCGCAAGGACAGATTCTGAATTTCTCACTGGCCGCGAGGAAGCATTTTTGACATTGTTTCTCAAGTTGGTTCACTTTGCAAAGATGTTCTTCGCACACCGTCGCCTGTTCATTCACTTCATGGGCACTTCACAAGAACACGTACACGCACACATGCGTACAAAACACACGCATTGCACGCACGCACGTACGCATCACGGACACGGACACGGACACGGACCCGGACTCGGACATGGACACACACACGCACACGACACACACAGGCACACGCACACACGCACACACGCACACACACACACACACATACACACACATAGAAGAATGGATTCGGAGTTCTGCACCAATCAATACGAGAAAAGAATTTGTGTGTTCCATTTGCGTGTGCCGGCTCACCGAGTGGGCCCACTTTGCCCTGTCTCCAACCCAGGGACAAAGTCGCCCGACTTCGCTGCATGGCGGCTGGCCTCACGCGCAAAAAGAACACGCCAATTGAAACAGAACTCTGCTGTAATGACGTGCAAAAGAACGGAAAACCGATGCAAACAACAAAAAGAAATCGTATTCTACCACGCTGCGGTCACAAAGCCTCTCGTACGTGACCTCATTGTGGTAGAAGTGAGTTCACCCACTGCAAAAATGGTTCCTGTTCAATCATACAACTCTTTTCTCAACCAAAGGTCTCAAAAAGTCATTGTATGATTTCACAGGAACCATTTTCACAGCGTGGGTGAACCCTTACATCGGACCCGACTCTGCTTGGTCGGGTGCGCTCCCAGCAATGTCCCAGATATGTGAGGAGGCACGTAAGATAACTCCCCCAAGTTCACTTCTTCTGTTGCGAAAAAGCAGAAGCAGAAACGTCGCGGCGTTTCCAGGCGCCGGTGAGAACGGCGCAGAGTTGGACAACAAACTGCAGCAGCTCAAAGCCCGAGATGATGGACATGCCGAGCCACAGGCTGATCTGACTCCCGATGGTCGAGAGGAGGTCCGACGACTGTGAACAACAGGAACACAAAAGCGTGACTCAAGGTTGCCGCAGTTTTTCCCACGCAGCCTAAGCACGAACTTGAGAGCTTGGGACGGTGATCCTGGTCTTGTCTACTTTGACAACTCTGGGACACGAATTTATGCACGTTGGATCAGTGATACGTACCTTGTAGGTCCCATTCGTTGTTGCCAAGTAATATGTTGTGTCTTTGAAGAACACCTCCACTCGCACCACGTTGTTCCTGCACGAATTCCATTCCAAGAAGCACAAACATGGATGTCATGGCTGCAGAACGAAACTCAAGGCGACTGTTGTTTTGCACACAGATTGTCGCACACATTTCGCCGAACAACCCAAAACAGTCACTCGTACAGAATAGTCCACAAGAAATTTCACACATTCGTCGTGACCTTCGAAAGTCTGGCGTTGCCAATTCGATCGTACGAGTATTTTTACCTCATGAACAATGTCCTCATCTCCTGTGTCATATTCGTCGTCCATTGACTTATCTCTGGAAAAGCTTCCTCGATCTTGGTCATCACACGTTTCTGCAAAAATGTGCGTTCGTGACCAAACCAAACCAAACCAAACCAAACCTAACCGAACAGGATTTTCTCATGGAACAGCCGAACCAACCCAAATGAAAACTTTGAGGGACAGACCTCGATTTGGTCAAGGGGGCAATTGGGCTGGCCCGACTTCCTTGTTTGAGAATTTTTTGCATCTGCGGCGCAAAATTGGGGGCATTCTCGCCTATCTTTCCAGGGTTTCGGTACCCCGGGCGTCCCTTGGATCGTCTTCTCCATGAACACCCAAAAGGCGAAACCCACCTCACTTGTCATGGCGGGCCACATGGACTGCGATGTCATCACTTGGAAATCTTCTGTGCTGAAACAGGGCAAGATGCTTGAGTGAGTTTGGTGGATCTACAAAGAAAACTCCAAGCTCAAAAAGCTCTTCTTTGACTTGCTGAGGTTCACGTTTTTCAGACTTTAAGGGTAGGTTTTTTGGGCACTGCAGGCAGGCTACTGAGATGAACTCCCAGTACTGTGTCGCGCCCTTCATGGCCTGACCCATGCACTTGGACCTCGCACTTCTTGCGCGTCATTTTGTGCGTGAATGAATCACATCTACTGCAAAGGACAAGGTAAGCGCGAAGAAAGTGCTTTGGAGTCAAGGGAATTTGATTTGGGCGTCTCCATGGTTGGTGAAATGTTTTTTGAAGTGAACTCAGGAGTGAGGGATATAGAGGCCGCAAAGTCGACAGGTTTCACTCACTAACACAATGGCAGACAATCTTTCGCGTGGTCTCCAGCACGGAGAAAGCCGATCCAAACCTCGTTGGAACATTTCCCGTATTCTGAAAAATTCAAAAGTTTGCGAATTGACATTATGTTCAGCACGCAACCTTGTCAGGCATCGATAATTCACGCCACAAGTTTGGTTCACATCAGGACTAAAAAGATACAGATTTGTGCGCACTGTTGGTGATGAAGCTGCAGGTCGGGTCCTGGACTTTTGAAGCGTTACGCGGGAGGGGAAGTCCAGAGTAATAGCAGCCGCAGCGGTCCTTCACTACCTCTTGGTATTCGGACATTGTGCACGTCTACATGAAAATGAGTCAACGCAAATTATCCTGCAATCAGACGAATGTTCAAGTTGATGTGTCTCCAACAACACCCCACAAGGGAGTGCCTGTGACAAAGTGCTTCGTGTTTCATCAGCATGCAAACAGAATTTTTCAAAAAAACTTGGAGTGTAAGAAGACAGTGGTGAGAACACCCGACCTCTGGGTCGTACTCCACACCAGGCAGAGCCCCGTAGAAGATGTTGTGCGCCTTGTTCCACGGCGCCATCTCGTCTCGCGTCACGCACTTTGTGTACGGAGGAGGCTCCATCGAGTAAGTCGTCTGAACCGGGAATGAAAAACATCGTGACCAGCGCAAGATCGTCCAACAGCGTGTCGGAAGAAGGATCTTAGCACACGCCTCGTCAATAGCAACAGGGCCGTAGAATGTCCGTTTTCTTTTGGTTGATAGAGACAGAGCGTTTGTTTGTTGAGGCGCCACGCAGGGCCAGGCTCTGAGTCGGGAAAACAAGACGGGGCCAATGCTCCCCAAAAGGGGTGAGAAGAACCTGCAGGAAAGTCACGACACACAAGCTTTCACTGTTCCATTGGTCAAGCACTTTCCTTGCACCCTTCCTCTCTTCGGACCCAGGGAGAGGTGGGGGCCTGACTCTTCTGACCCTGAAAACTAAATTTACGTAGCTGCCTTGTCATCCTTGGCACAAAAAGGTTTCCCCTTTTCCCATGGAACATATTCAAAACTGCCAAGTTGAAGCTGGGTTCCACTCAACCACTCAAATGTGTTCGGAACAACTTTCCTTCCATTTTGTGTGCCTTCAAGAGTTACCAGAGAGCGAGGTTGTCCCTCGACCACAATCCGCCGTGCACCCAATGACCAATTACTGACCTTGGTGACTGACACTGCGGTGTGGTACCCCGGCGCCAAATAGACACCCTTGGTCTCGGGGAAAGGCATGGTGCGCGCATGGTGCACGATGAGGCGGATCCCGGCGGGCAGCGTGCTCAGATGCAGGTACTCAAACTGACGCACGATCAGCCGCAGTTGCAGACCTCATTGCAATGACAGAGACAAGAAACTGTACTTTTTGAAACGCATGCTTGTGAATGCAATGGAAACAAAGAGTGCTGTGATGTTCAGATGTCAAGCCAAAAGTGAAGCAATTTACCGGAGCCAGTTCCACCCCTGACGACGTAGCGTGGCTCCTTTCCAGGCACAGCTGCGTTGAAGGTGAAGCAATTGCCGAGTTGCTCGTTGGTGAAACGTAGGAAGTCACTGCAATAATCGTACTTTAAAGCACGCAGTACGATCTCTTCACAAAAATACGAGGGGCATCCTCTATCTCTTTGCTCCTGATCCATAACTTTGTGAATGTTGCACGGCATTCGGCAGTTTTTTGCCAACATGTTGCCAAATGTTTGGGCCAACTTTGCATGCCTTCAAATCTGGGTGAGCACTTGTCTGCGACTGTGCTGACATGCAACAATGTCTGGTGCATCCAAGGTCACATCGGGCAGTTGCCTTCACGATTTTGGTGTGACAGGATGTTTTCAAAGATGAAGACTTTCTCAGTGCTCTTTTGGATAATTTCCTTCATGCCAACGCCTGCCAGCCCCAAAACAGTGGAACAACGAGCCAACATCAAATTTCTCCATCATGCTGGCCACACCCCAATCCAGATTTGGAGAGCTCTGCAGGCGGTGTACAACGATGCAGTCATGTCAAAAAGTGCTGTGAGATTCTGGTGCAGGAGGCTCAGAGGTGGTGACATCAACTCCAGTCTGAAAGACAAGCCCAGGACTGGTCGACCGTGCACAGTGAGGACTGCAGCCAATACGGAGCGCATCCGGACATTCCTGCAGCAAGATGGCAAGAAGACTGTTTCCGAGGTTGCCCAAGGGACCAAAATTGGATGCACAACTGCACACAAGATAATGAAACAGGATTTGAAGTTGTCAAAACTTTGCCCAAAGTTCATTCCAAGGGATTTGACCGACGAACAAAAACGTGCCCGAGTGACAATGTATGAACAGAATTTGAGGAGATGCCTGAATGAAGAGGACTTTCTTGCCCGTATCATCACTGGTGATGAATCCTGGGTTAGTGTTTACGAAATGGAGACCAAGCAGATGTCCAAAGTTTGGCTGAGAGGTGGCAGGAATGTGATCAGACCCCAAAAGGCTTTGAAAAATCGGTCTGAGAAGAAGGCTATGATCACGGTGTTCTTCGACTGCAGGGGTGTGGTCTTGGCAGAGTTCAAAGACCCAAAGGAAACTGTGTGTTCAGAGAACTACTGTGCTCTCCTGGAGCAGCTCAGAGAGCACATCTGCCGCAAAAGACCACAGCTCTGGAGGGGGGGAGAGGCAACTCAAGATTCCTGATCCACCATGACAATGCCCCCCCCCCCCCATACTGCAGTGCCTACCCTCGCCTTCCTTGGTGAGCATGACATGGAGATGGTTGCTCATCCCCCTTACTCGCCAGACCTTGCGCCCTGTGACTTTTTTTTATTCCCACACCTTAAGAAGAATCTCTGGGGCAAATGTTTTGCCAACTTGGCTGAAATGAAGAAAGGTGTCCTTGCAGAACTGAGACAAATTGATCAGGATGATTACCGCAAGGCAATTGACGACATGGTGGTGAGATGGGTCAAGTGTGTCGAATCCGGCGATGAGTACTTCGAGGGCAGGCATGTGGACATCACTGCACAGGAGGAAGACTCAGACACTGACAGGAATGACGTTTCTTTCAACCAAGATGAGCAGGAAGATGATTGAGTTGACAATTTACATGGCTTGTTTTCAGCCGAATTTGCGACCATGCATGAGACTGTTGTGATTTTGTTCCAAGTTTTTGGCCACCTTTTTGTTGGGCCACTTTCAAATTTTATGGTTGTACCTGTTCTTTTACTGATGGAGTCAATACACCGTTGGTTGCAAAGAAATCGGAGTTGTCGTTTGCGAGCAATGGATCAGGAGCAAAGAGATAGAGGATGCCCCTCGTATATTCTGACTGCACATGTGCATGCAGTGGTGAGGACCCACAGCATCAGTTCTTCAATGTCCACGCACCTCAGTCCGCACTTGTCCACGCCATAGTGACACCTGAGGAGCATGGACTTGAGCTCGAATCCGAGCAGCGCCTTCTCGTGCACCGGCAGGCTCATGATGAGCTCGTCCACGCTCAGGGTTCTCTTTCCGTGTCGGACGATCGGAACGTCGATGTCTATGTCGTCCCCTTTGGTTGCATTGCTCTGCATGGGGTAAAAAAAACTGTTGACTCTCCTGCATGATAATTGCCGTGCACTGCATGTTCCCACAAAATGTGCAGGACCCAGCATCTGGTCCAAAGGAAGAAGCTGACTCTTCCAACAGCGCGTGACTCCATGCCCCTCCTGTGTACTGGGTATCCGTTCGGAACGTTCAATTTCTGGATTATACCCCGAGCAGACAAGCTCGAAAGGAAACTCCTTCCCCCACTCCCTGCAACATTTTTGATTCACCGTTTTTGCGTTCGTGTTCGAGCATCAAGCAGTGACCGAGAAAGCGAAGTTGTGTAAGAATGACTCTCCTGACACCAGATCTTTCAAATTTGTTGAGCCGCAACCAGTTTTGCCCGCAAGCATCACATTTTCTTCCCAGACTCGCGAGTTACCTGCAGGAGCAGTCTGAGCGGGAGGGAGTCGTTCTCGGTCGGCGTGCCCGTGCGGCTCGCCAGGTTCATCAGGGCGCGTTTCGAGACCGGAGCCTCGTTACACAGAGTGACGGCGGGGAACGGCATGTGCTCCTTCATTCCTGCACAAAAAGCGCACAAAATCGCAAATTTTAAAGAAAACAACGCAAACAAGGAATCAAAAAATTGTTTGACTTCTGAAGATGTTTTCCCAAGTGTACGAGTTTGACACTGGACTCACCAGATTTGACCATAGTTGACACGGGATAGCTGAAGTACTTTTCAACGGCAATCGCAACTTGAAAGACCAGCATTCCTGCAGGCAAAGAAACAACAACCCAAACCAACCTGCAGATTCACACAACAAACAAAACACACAAATCGAGGAAATTGCATCAAAGTTCTTGTGTCAAACGCGGATCATCACGTGAAGTATCATTTGTTTCCATGGAGATCACGGAACGTCGCTCACCGAGGCTGGCGGCGCACACGACGCCCCACAGCGTCGCCTGTAGCGCCGTGCCGCGCGCCATGTACCCGATGCCGTGGATCGAGCTCGTCTCGGCGAATCTGCGGGTCACTTCCGCCGCCGCCTCCGTCTGCGTGGCGCGCGACGCCGTCATCGTGCAGCGATGGCGTCTGAGGACGGCTCGAGCCGGAGTCACGTCAACAGATTGTCACACGCAAAGAGAAGCTCAACATCTGTGGCACTGCCCCCCGAACATTTCCAACGATGGTGCGCAAATGCATGTGTGTCACTTGAAAGGACGGTGGAACAAAAATGCGATCGAATATCTGCCGTCATGACAACCTTGCACCAAACCACAAAATGTGAAATTGAGAAGGCTGAAGCTGATCTGAAGCTTTTAGAGAGAATGTTGGAGGGCAAATATTCTGCTCTGCATATTGACACTTTGTCTCACGTTAGCTTCACTTCCGACGAAAACAACACGCCTGAGAGATGAGCACACAGGTTGGCCCGACATAAATGTGTTTGCATTGATTCGGGTTGATTCCAAATCGCCTGCAAACGACCTCACCTGCATCTTGTTCCTTTGTGTTGTCAGTCAAGCGCTCGTACAGATTCAGTGGTTTTCCAAATCGAAATTCGGCAAAGCACGCAGTCATCAGGTTTATCAACTCAGAACCATGCAGTGCGGACAGTCGGCCAAATTTCTGAAGTTGTGCATGCTCGCAGTTGCAATTTCACCTGTGTGAGTGTGTGAGTGAATGAATGAGGATGAGTGAATGTTTTTGGAAGAGTGTAAGTGAGTGAGTGAGTGAGTGAGTGAGTGAGTGAGTGAGTGAGTCGTGTGCTTGTGTGTGTGTGTGTGTGTGTGTGTGTGTTGTGCCGGAGGTTTCCTATTGAAAAGCGGTCGGGGTACTTTCCCAGAGAAACGAAGTGAAAACTCGGATGGGTCAACAAAACAAAGCAATTTATGCGTTTTGTGTTGTAAATTTTATTCAATGCGAGTCTCAGGTTTGAGCAAAACTTGGCAACACCATCACCTTTGTTAAAAATCACATATCACAAGCCTTTTTAATAGAACATGGCATGAGTGATTGGTCACAACCAGTCGTGGAAGTTAGTAGAACTGCTGCAGTCTCGTTGCCGAAATAATTTTCAACAAGAGTTCACGGCACCATTCTGCAATGCAGTTTGAGCACATGGAAGAAGCTCGCTCACTTGAGACAGGAGACACTACTCAAGTGGTCAACATGGTGTAGCAGTGAACACCTCACCCAACTCCCTGCCGTTCGCAACAAAAATCGTCTAAAACAAAACCGACATTTCAAGAACTGTTGAAGTCAGCACAACCGGAACCATCAGTCCCCACAAAATGCGCATTGCTTTCATCAATGAAGAACAGTGCTTCCACTTCAAAAATTGTCTGAAAACTTTATGATGACTATAAACGTTTCTTTCAATGCTGCAGAACAGCAACAATTTGCAAGAACTTGCAAGGTGTAAAACAAATAATGTTGTTGTGTTATCATTTTGAAAAAGGAGGATTTCAATCGAGTTAAAACAGCGTCAAACAACATGAAAATATTTTTCACCTCACGGCAAATTTCCTGGTTCAAAAGAACGACGTTGGACACAAGTTAGTCACAGCAACAAGGCACAAACATGTGAAGAATAAAATTCTGCTGTTCTAAAACACCAAAATCGTCACCCTCGAACTCTGCTTCATGTTTTTGCATACTCTGGATCAGAATCTGTGTGACACACTGATTGTCGTGCAGATCTGCAGATACGAGAAACCCTGAGACCAATTTCCCGTCAAGCACTTTGATTCAATGGATATTCACAACCACACGAGAGATATTTTCCGGAAAAAGTATGCACCAGTTTACCAAAGGCAAACATACATGTCTGCAAGTTCTCCACAACAACAAACCTACATGAACATTTTTCACGCGGAACAACTTGGGCCTGGCCATTTGAATACGTATTCAGCAATACTGGCGTGTGTACCTTTGCGAACATCCACACTGGATCTCCGGGAATCAGGGACGAAATACTGTTGCTTCTCTTCCACAATCACTGGCCGAAAACTAGCTGCCATCTCTTTCTTGATACAAGCACATTCGGTAATCTCGACATGTTCGTACGTGTGGATGTGAACAAATACTCAAGTGAGCAAAAATTATGTCAGTCAAACTGACGTGATTTTTTTTTTAGCAGAACCTTGCCGTTCCATCACACAGCAAATCAACACAGTGGAGCACCAAAGACCACGATTTTTACAGAGGAAGGCTGTCTTCAGGTGATAGTCACCGAATAAAGTGGTTTGCACCCGACAGTCATGTTCGTACAGTCGCAAGAATCTGGCAAAACCAAATGGTTTGGGGGAAACTTGACAAAATATAAATCACATTTGGAGGAAAATGTTTGGTCCAGCTGAAGAAAGAAGAATAATTTTTTCTAGACCACCCTAATCGGCCCGGCCGTGACCCAAGGCGTAAATGACTAAAATTTGTTTCTACAGAAGCCAACATTCGCCAAGGCTTTTCGCTATCGTTCTGCATGAAAAAATACTGTTTTCTGTTGCCTCCTCACGTCCAGAGCATTGATACGCAATTTCGTCGAACAAGCCCACATCCCTTTTGATTTGTTCGTCTCTGGATTGCTTGTCAGCGATGATTGTCAATGTGGAAACAAAACGTCAAAGAAGGTCTTCACCACTCGACAAATGAAACAATTGCGGACGTTCGCTTCGGGCGGTTGCGTTGGTTTCTTCTGGAGTTTTATCACCTCTGTTGTTGTTGGTCAAAGGTTCGACCATGGCAACTTGCGGCTGGCGTTCCAGCTTTGCGCGGGGTGGCGCTGCTGAATTTGTGACCGGAGCTGGAACACTGGTCGGCGAGGCCGCAGCGGTTGCTGCCACTGCTTCAGTCGCCGGTGTCGCTGCAACTGGGGCTGCAGCACTGGGTGAAGCCGAGTAAGTTACCGGTGACGCTGTTTTGGGAGCGACTGGAGGAGGTGCCACAGGTGGTGCTGCAGTTTGCGCTGGTTGTTGAACCGCCCGTTCGTTGTCTTCGAGTTCTGAAGGCAGTGTTTTGGGAACTTCCGGAAGGCCAAGGCACGCTGAAACAAAGCAAAAGCGTCTCAGCGCAAAGGGGTCGTGATCACAAAATCAAGCAGAAGGTATGAATCAGGTGTCCATTGCCGGGTCTCTCAACCTATCCAAGATACTTCTGCCGCAACAAAACCACACAGTATGTCCCATCGTTGCGCAACAACTTGGGATTCAAAACATCTCACCACGGTCAGCGTCGTCCAAAAGTTTCCTCATTTCTGTCTTGATAAAAGTCACCACGCTATTTTGACCGGAGTCCTGAAAAGAACAAAAGAGACATTTTGTCAGAGACCGCAACCACATTGATAAAAGACACGCATTGTGCAGAGAGTTCGTTGCAGCTACGGAGGAGGGGGAGTGTCCAACGAACAGTTGTTTGGGAAGGTGAATTTTTTTTTGAAAATTTGTTCTCCAGATTCTGTTCTTGTTCAACTGGGATGACTCTGACTGACGAGTGTGTTCCCACGGTATGAATGGTTCCACCCACCGCGCCCCCTTGATCTCGGACTTCCCCTGTTTACAAACTGGACAGTGACTGCAATAGACCCACCTCAAAAGCGGCGCAAAGCTCTTTCACCGTCGCCTTCGGATTCTTCTGCTTCCAGAGCATCAGGAGGCGGAATGCCCTCTGTTCCGCGTAGCCCCACACACCCGGAGGATACTGCACTGAAAAAACAAGAATGCTACGCATAAAAAGCGTGTGGTCACACAAACGTTCGTTGTTCATAAATGATCAGTGATGGTCACTGACCATTTATGAA
>JAAUXT010129932.1_pt1 | contig 17667 bp, 14 predicted proteins | sample 7278171 | NCBI WGS metagenome assembly JAAUXT01 (sample SAMN14350112, study PRJNA611818) | marine sediment metagenome | isolation source: surface marine sediment (1.8m) | place: French Polynesia: Moorea | collected 2018-08
AGCAAGGCAAATCAGAGCAAGCCAAATCAGAGCAAGCCAAATCAGAGCAAGCCAAATCAGAGCAAGTGAAATTTCCTCAAATCACCGCGAGCTCCATGGAGCTATTTTTTCGTGATGTGCAAGATTTGATAGCTTTTCTTTGCGAGAAGTGGCAACCTGTGTATTTGAGGTATGTCTGGGGGAAATTCAAAAAGTAAACAGTGAGTCCTGCTCTGCAGACACAATCGTGCCAATGTAAAGCAAAACCAAACCGAGACGATGCGAGCGTCTCGGTCGCAGGACCTCGCTAAACTTGCTGTGCCCATGCGTCACTCGAGGCAGAGAACGTCACACTTCTCAACGGACGTCTCCAAGGACTCGTCCCATTCCGCGCGACAAGTGTTCTGCTTCGCAATGGGATCCCCACGCTCCAGCGTGCGTCCAAAAGGAACGTGAAAATGAGGGGGAAATAACACAACGCATAACGATGCGGTCATTTTCAAAAGATATCAAAAAAACCCACATACAGTTGCATGCAGCGTGTGGTTTTTGATATTCTTCAGTGGAGAAACTATCACAACTGACAGAACTCGGCTTACACTGGAAGGGTCAGAGCTCTTTTTGTCTGCTGAAGCTGTCAAGATATCAGCGTTTATTTATGAGAGGAATTAAGAGTGCCGCTGTAATCTGAGATTTGAAGGATTTGATCCATGATTTCCCACATTCGCCTGGCGGACGCGCATTGTAACTCATCCCAGAGGTGCTATTTTTCTCAATTCCTTTCAAACTTCACCGAATGCCAAGCCTTTCTACTTCTGAATGCTTCCTGCCTCTCTCTCCATGCTGGGTCCTTGGTCATGATTGCCCCTCATCAGTTGTGGGATTTTCGTCGAATTGGTCGTTGGAACCGAGGAATGTGTGTCACGTACAGGGATGGTGCTTGAATCCAGAGTCGGGATGTTGTAAATTTAGCTGCGGTTATCAAAAAATCAATTGAAGTTCCCCACATCAGCAGGTTGATTATTTATTAAATACTAATTCATTGGATACTTTCAGAAGGGAGGTCCCCCACTCAATGACTGCTGTGTGAACTCTTTCATCACACCACCGTTATTTTTCAACCGCACTATTTTCACATCCCGTCACAATGGGAAAACCTGTGAGATCCAGGCCTGAAGGCAGTGAATCTCACGATCACTTGGCGCAACGTGCTGTTATGAACGTGCCGGGGGCACCTGCGCAACTATTGAACATTCATCGGTTCATGTGAAATGCAGTAAAGGCCGATGATTGAGGATCCAGTCTGACAGTGCAACTTACAACACATCAGCACACCTCCACAAACGCAGCGCGGTACAACTTTTAAGGCCGTCCGCAGAGCTCCATGCTTTCAAAGTAATGAAGGCTCAGACACTGCTTTACTCATGTAAATTGCTGTTCGGATAATAAATTGCATCCTTTAGTGGGTAATTGATGGCAAATTGTAAGATACAGGGTTACAATTCTGCATAGCACGACCGAATTCAGATTCACTCTGCAATAAATCTGTCAGCAGTGAGAAACCGACCCAAATACACACAACCACTTCTACTCTCTCGGTCTGTCAGTAAATTTGCCGCTTCATCTGGTATGAATCTTATCTGACCAAGAGAAGGACCACATTTTTTCTTGATGTCGGAGATTTTCTGTCACTGTCCCAGAAGATCTTTCTGTGCTGCCAAAAAGCACCGAGTCCAAGACGGTTGGTTGAGATGGTCGTGATCCAGAGAACAAGCTGGAACAGTCACCCAGCACGCTGCATTCTGTCTTTTTTTTTTCGGAAAATCAGAAAATTAGCTCACTCATTGCACAAGGGTCGTCGATGATGACTGCAAGACAATGAAACAAGCCAACAAAGGGCCCAATTCACGCGCCCTGAAAACACTAGTACCGCTTATTTTTCCTGTCTGTTCGTCCCCATTTTCATCAAACAAATGACCACACTAAAGTAGCCACGAAACATGTGTTCTGAACACAGTCCGGTTTCCATGCAACAGCAAAGTTGCCTGGACCACGATGGCCTGTTACTCATCACTCAGGCCAACACAGACCTGCTCTAAATCACTCCGCAACCTTTTTGACTCAGTAAGAGTCGCTGTGACAATCAGAAAGCACGATACCTGTTGCTCACAACATTCTGAGCAAGCAACATCTTGAAAGGTCCACCTTTCAATCATGTGTTCCCACAGGACCCTCAGACTTGAGCCTCAAGATGCACTTCCATATATTACTGCAGCGACATTGGAACTCTGAAGAGTCCACACAGATAGAGGTGACAGCAAAATATGCACAGCTGAAGCCCAAGTTCCTTAGTTCCTAAGTTCCTACTGTTCATCAAGTTTTTCATTGCAGTGTTGGAAGCAATAACGCTTCGGTTCCAAAAAACACCCGCATCAACCTGGTCTTTTTGCTGAAGTCTCAGGGCAAACAGTGAAAAAACCTCACTGAAAAGCCTCCTTGAAGGTCCATGTAAGCACGCACAGTCAAGCTTTCTGCAGCCTTCAGAATTCAGCCAGCAAATTTTGTGTTCTTGTGGGCACCTCCAGCTCAAGGGAGTCAGGGCAGGTTCTGACTGAGTCAAAGCTAAAGCTTTGAAAACCATGCAGGGATCAGATGGTGACCAACCTGAAGAAAACCACAACCTCAGCACGGTTTACTGCAAGAAACAGGTCAGGTGGGTCAGGGAAACAAACCGGCTGAAATCGGCCCGGTTTGATGGGTGGCCGAGATTCAGATGAGGCCTCCGTCGCTGCACGGCTCCGCCCTTGAGGGGCTTCTGGTTGTTCTGAGCAATCATGAGTCTCCTCCAGGAGAGACTCGGACGACTTCCACCAAATTGAATCAGGTCTAAGAGCGCCAAATCAAGGCCTCCCCACTGCTTCGTCAGTATCCACTGTGTAGCAGCCAAATTGTCTGCAAGCTTTGTGCCAGAGACATTCTGATTTTCTCATATGAATTATTGAATTCTTCCACCTGCCTGAGGTGCACTCGTGTTCAGGGTGTGGTTGTTCACAAAGCAAGCGGCTTCTCAATTTCTTTGTCAGGGCGGATCCAATTCCCGGAGGCTTGTGTCTCTCTCAATTCAACACGTACTCAACTTTTCAAAAATGTTGTGTTCAACGCACTTGGTACGGTGCGGCACAAACATCCTTGTTGCCAAAACCAGATTTTATGAAAGTTTCAACAAGAAGAAAGTAATAGAGAAACAAGTAACCGTTTCCTTCTAATTTCGCCTCGAAGAGTACGAGACACGTTTTGTTTGTTGTTTCTGCGAGCAGAAAATCACGGGTGAATATTCGTCTTGGAAAGAAACAACAAGAACAGTTTGTTCTCGAGCAATACGAAGCTGCTCGGAACCTGCACTCAATCATTATTTGATTGATATGAAGTCAGAGTAAATTAATTATTTCTTATCACAGATCGCCAACCTGATTCGATGTCGATGCAAACAGCGATGTCTCATTTCATTTCGTATGCTCAACACAACGCATTACTTCGTGGACCGTGAAAGTGATTGCCAAGGAAAAAATTCTCTGTTGCTGACATTGTAACAAAGGGAGTGGGACGGGTACATGCAGTGTTACGTTCGCCGTGCTTGTTCGTTCACAGGTACAAATGACATTCGGAAGGTCGTTTCGCTCAAGGCTGTTTCCGCCGGAGTCTGCTCGGTGTTTCTGCGACACAACCTTCCCCCGGCCAATTAACACACGTCCAGAGTGGGGCTCCGAAACAGCGTCGCTTCGAGCCCGTCGCAGGTCCAAACCGAGAATGGGCAGCTGTGCACATGTTGGCAACTCGGCCTCGCCAAGTCAGAAGAAGCCTTTCGAGCCGTTTGAAAAAGTTCACGTCGCCAGCTCCGCGGTGATGAACGAGGAGAGCCCGTTGAGAGCGCGTTGCAGAGAGACGTACAGAGAAACAAGTCGCTCCTCCGACCGGCGCTGCCCTACCAGCTCGAGTCCTTCTTGTGAACATTCTCACACAACAGGATTTCTAGTTCAGGCTTCGAAACCAAGGGACAGCTCAATCTGTGAGAACACCTGGTCGTTACTGTGGATAATCCAAACATATCCATTCCCAGCAGTGTCACAGTTGCATGTAACGTGTGATGAAGTGTCGACTGGGAGTCGCTGGAGACTCCCTGAGACAAACAGGTGTGGATTTACTGCGGCGCCCCGACACCGCCGCCACGTTTAGAATGCCGGGCAAGGCTTCTCTTAATTAGCCATCGCTCTTGGGTACAAAGCGACGTTACAGCGCGTTTAACGCCACCTTCCCAGTGTCTCCCAGCCATTTCCACCCCCGAAAGGCTCTCAACGTGTCATTGGCCAGTGACCACAATGCATTAAATGCTGCGACGTCTCCCGCGTTTCAAGAGCGACATGGAAGGAAGTGGCTGAATAATACAAAGGCAGAGGCAATAGGAGCAGAGGCGGACCGCCGTCGGTGCGCTCACAGAGGCAGCACAATGACAGACCCGACACAAGTTCAAAAGCAAATGTCACCCGTGCGCTTTGTGTCACAGCCAAACAAGTCAGGGTCATGCAACTCGTCCGTCTGTTTTCTGAGCGCTGAAGAGGTTGGGTCCTCCCGTGTCTCCAGGATTAGGAACTCGACTGTGGTCTGACGAAGCGAGCAGCTGATTCAAACTGTTGTCCAAGTGCAACATCTGCAAACATGAAATCTAAGAACACAGTTGTTCATTTCATCTACTCGTATTTGCACTCTTCATGTTCTCAGATGTCTCTCTTGTCCTCTTGTCAAGGAAACAATTTCACAATCCATATGTGTGCGGACTCTTTCATTCTGGACAGAGATGGTGGGGGCGATTCGTGCAAGAGTTTTCATGACCCCTGAGCACTTGCACAAAAGACAGATAGGTGCCTCATCGAAATGTCGCAACCGGATGTCAGGGGCCCTGGGTCCCTGGAGGTGACGGTCACATAAATGTGTTCTTGTGGAAAATGAAGCGCAGACAAGCCAGTCTGCACAGTCGAGCAAAATGCAGGCGGAGTGACACCTCCCAAGCCCAAACCGAACGTGTTTGGCGGGTTCAGACACGTCACGCACGACCCGTGCCCCCCAGAACCAAGTCTGTGCTCGGTTCATACCCAAGGGGCAGCTTCCACTTCGCTTACACGAACAAAAACGTTGCAGAAATAAATGGGGGGAGCGGACTTTCCTCATGTTTCACCTTGTTTCTGGTCGACGAGAAGTTTTCTCCAAAGAAATGTCTGAACCTCTCTGCTGTTGACACAGACTTCCGCTTGGGGGGCAGTGACGCTGAGCGGCCTGTGTCCGTTGGATTTTGCAGCGTACACTTGTGCAAGGAACGAAAGGTGTTCACACAGAGGCAAATCGATGGATGTGTTGCCCTGATTCGCTCTCTGATTTTATCTCCTGTAATCCAGAAACTTAGAGCAAATTGGGGCAATTAGGGAAGGATTACTGCGCGTGAAAGATCAATGGTTTCTAGCTTATCGAGCGAGTCACAGAAATTTCGGAATATGAAGCACAATAAACAAGACCCAATACCCCATAAACATCGCTGCTTGTCACGTATGATCTGACGCTAAAGGAGCTGCGTGGATACATCATAAGCAGCGCGCATTTGCTGCAGTGAAATATGGTCTGTTTATGTGCCATTTCTTACCTAGGCATTGGGCGCAAGTTGGATTATCTGAACTCGTGCGGAGAACTGTCTGAATCTCAACCCAATATGCCCAGCATGATTGTCGAAGGAAGCAGCGGCTGTTCCACAGTGAACCCAAATGACGAGCTCGCCACAATCATACGAGCGTGGAATTTCAAAACAACCTTTTCACACATCTGTGTGATTTGAAGTCATGCACGCGTTATTTTCCAAAGCGTGTTCTCAAACAAGGAATCAGAAGTTTTTGTTTGAAAAGCAAGTGTTGATCGACTTGTGCCGGAGAGCAGTGTAAATCTCGCACCGCCGCATTCTCCATTGGAACAGGAAATGTGTCAACAAAAGGTAATCGAGAGAGTTGCCCGACGCAATTTTGCTTCCTTCTCGAGGTAGATTACCTTGTGATTGATACCCTGACTTTGCGGGCTGCGCCCCTGATCGTATTTGTTCATGCTGTTGTGACATATTAAAAACAAGTATTCGTCCGTGGAGGCATAAATCTCTTATTTTTGGTGCAATCCGATGTTTTTTGGCTGCAAAATGTGTTTGCCATAAATTTGGCAGCTTCATCAGAACGCTTTGAGGAAGCAGCGCCATGAAGATGATTTGTGTGAATGTTTTTCATTTGATTCATCAGTTCCAAATTTCCGGTGAAAAAATCTTTGCTTCACCAAGTCCGTCCGAACCATGTAAGCGCCCGCGACCCATCCGGGTGAGGTCTACTGTTCTGTCCTTTCAAGTGTGAAACCGGCAGTCCAAAATGTCACTTACTCAACTCGAATGTGTTTACATCACATAACTGTCCAGCTGTCACACATCTGTGACAGTCAACCGAGCTTGGGTGTGGTGGTCCGATAACCAATGCAGACTTTTTGTGCCATGCTGTTAGGTCAACCAGAGGAGATCGCACTCTGCACCTCGAGTACTCACTTTAGACTTGCAGCCACTTCCTTACATCCGGGCACTTACACTTCTCCTCATCGCGTTATGCATATATATAAACCAAGCCATTAATATTGTATAGTCTTTTTCTGTCAGCTACAATCTTCTAGGAATAGGATGTACTGACCTGATAATGCAACTTCTAAGTACAAGTTGATCCTGTTATATATCACAGTCAATGCAGACAAGATATATTTGTTTTCGGCAGAACAGACTCTCACTCACTTGATACTCGGTTTACACCATCTAGGACTACCACCGTCCTTGCACTACTTGCAGCAGGTACAGTCTCAAGCAGGGCTGCCTTGTTCGCACCGTAGTCATCATCAGGTCCTGAGCGCAAGCGTATGAAATCTTGGCCAGGATCTCCTGTTATTGCTGGGTGTGTGGGATTTGATTAATTGCTGTCCTCTGATCCTCATCTGCTCTTTGAATATAAATTGTCCATTTTGTAGCACCTTATTGACTTTTCATGGGCTTTGGCAGTTCGCTCGTGTCACCGATAGAATCTCAATGGAGGAGGATAATTTGTATACCGACCGCGTTCCCTATTTCACGGATCCAAAAGGTCAATCCAGAGATATTCACAGCTTCATATCTGCATCTCCTGCAGCTGGGTTGTAAAAGGGCCATTCCAGAAAACATGGTGACGTGACACTTCAGTGGGGTGGGGAGGTTCATACCTTCTGAGCGAACTTCCAACGCTACATGTAGAATCTTCGTCAGTCGAATTCAGTGTGCCAGGGATCAGGCACCAAGAAGTGTCTCACAATTTATCACAGATGTCAATTTTCCGAATCCAGAGTCTGTTGAGGGTTTGTTGGTTCTTGTGCGTTCAACATTTAGCCACCCAGTCGTTTGCAATTTCAAGTCAGAAACACGGAAATAGCTCAAAATTGCACTGACGAAAAGCTATTTAAATAATTTTGGACAAATGTGAGGATTAAATTTTCCCGCAAGACGTAGTTTCTGTGCGTCGCTCCTGCATGAAGATTTCCCAGCCAATTACGATGTGAATTATGGAACAAAGTTGCAGCAAAACCAAATTGAGTCTGCTTCCTCTCCTTCCGTGTTGCTCCTAATAACAAAAATAATTTGTTGCGCACCCGTGGAAATACCGCGTGGCTGTCGAGTGCCCATGAGCATCTCTGGCAAGGCTTGAAGCTTTTTGTACAGCCAGACCACACGCTTAAATGGTCTCGGTTTTGCCGTCCAGTGACATGGAGGCCATTGACACGGCCTGGGTCCCTGAAATGCACGCAAGTCAAATTGTCCGCCTCCATTAAGATTGAAACTATTTTTGTCTGAGAGAAAAGAGGCGTCCGTTTGTCAACAGTCGAGACATGTGGGACTGAAGCCGTCAGCGCTGCGTTGGCGGATTGTACTCAGAGTCGGTCAGACGGGGTCTCGGGGCCCAGATCCATTAGAATTCCATTTGGGCGCCATTTCGGGTTCTGCCTGGAATCAATGTTGCCACATTTTGTGTTAATACGGGACCGGTTACCTTCACTTTACTTGGCTGGGAGGAATTTCCTCAATCTGCATGGAGACTGCGGACTGTCCACGGATACAGGCAGATCAGACAGAACATGTCAGGGCGTGTAGTCACGGCTGGTGTTGTGGAGTCTCTGTCGCTCATTTCAAAGTCGCCCCTTTTCCATTGCCTCAAAGTTTCAGCGGAGTTTGAGCCCGGTCTTCGCGTTTCGCATGGCAGGCCGTGTCGACGCGGCTCATCCGATTTCATCTCGCGCCAACGCCATCTTTTCGTTCACCATCATTTCACAGGCTTTGTGAGCCGACGAAAACAATCAGGCCAAGCGAATGGGTCGATTTATCCAAACTTCAAAGAATGCCAACAATGAACACGCTGTAGCAATCATAAGAACAGGATATTACCAGCGCAGTGATCGCTCGACTTGATATTGTGACGGATAAACGCTCTCAAAATAGACGGGGTGTTGTCAACTCAGCGTTGCTGGGTGTTCTGCATGAGGACAAAAGAGCGAGACGTAAAGATCAACCGATATTCGTTCGGCAACAACGTCGACTGGTATGACACCTTCGTTCTGCTGTTCGAGACAAATGCGTGTTTCAGGGGAATTGTTTTGGCTTTGTTTTTTTTTCTCTTTTGGAATCAGCAGTTCCATATGACGTGGCGATTGCGTGGTGCTTTCAAAGCATTTGCGTGATTCAAAAATCAGTGACCTGCGCCAGACCAGGAGCACACAACATCCCTACTGCTTCCTGCCTCACTTTCTTGATTACAGACCATGACCATTTTGGAGTCCATTATGCAGACTGAAGTGACAGCTGTATTTTTGGTTGCTTTTAACCTCTGGACACAAGGGACTAGTCACACGAAAACCAATTAGGCCAAAGAAGGGGCACAGAACGGAAGTTTATGCCATTCAAAATCATTCTGGAAACCAAAAAGGGGTCTTTGGGTGCCATTCTTGTGGGACATCTGTGCACTTTTCATGGCTGACACCCTCGTTGCAATCAGCGAGACATCCAGCAGGCGCGCACTGTTCGTGGGTCCACGTTCTGCAAAGAGCAGCGAGAAGCCGAGTGAATCTGGACAGAGACCGTGAGAAACCGAAATCATTCCTTGTGTTCCGTGTCCCGCGATGGACTGGACTTGGAAAAGCAATTTATCAAGAAGGAGCAGACAAGTCTGTCCACAGCCAAGTGAGGCCCCAAAGCTTTGCTTCGTGAGCGGGAACTCCACACAACAGCCCTGCCCATACACCAAGCATCGACAGACAAGCGAAAGCAGGCATCAAGGGCAACAGATCTGAAGTCAGGCAAAATCAGGAATGTTGAGGCAAAGGCCGTTGTTTGCATCACAAAAATCACGCACATCTTTCTCCACTCAGTCACTCTTCCATGACACGTGTCCAAAAGCATGCTTCTCAGGCAAGAACCGTTTCATTCGAAAGGGTGTAGTCACAAAGAATGACGACAACGCGTCGTCACCACACGCGGGGACACGCCCTGCAGGAAAAGGTCAAACGGTAAAACTGAGACTCGAAATCGACGCAACAACACATGAAACCATCTGAAGCCCAGAAGAAGGCTCCTCTTGACTCAGAACCGTTTCACGCGATTACAACAAACAGATCTGAGCTCTCGCAGGAAGGCGTCAAATGACAAGAGTACGAGCTCGCACAAGAAACATTCTCGAACATCTAATTCTGTTTTCGCTGTGACAAACACATTTAACTCGGCTGCTTTCATCAACAACACTGGAAATTGCCATGAAAGTCATGCACAGCTCTGTTGCGGGCGTAAGAAGCTTTTCAGTGACGCTGTGCAGAACCCTCCCTGACAGTTCGTGCCGAGTTTCCTGCTCACTCCCATTGGCGGCTCTCCACCCACAAATTGGGACTAATTCCGCTACTGTCTACCTCAATTGAAGATTTTTCTGTCACACTAATGGACAAAAATGAACAGTGCCCCTGTGCATATTCTGCAGGACAGAGTCAACTGTCAATTACTGGAGGTGTCTGCAACAATTAATACAAAATGATCAAAGTTGGGACTGCACAAACGTCTTCATCTGTCGAGAGTCAAGCAACATTCAGCGTGCACCTGCAGATGAAAGGACAGCAGGTTTTTACTCTTGGTTTGATATGCAAAGGTCGGTGAATTGGCGAAGGACATTCATCTCGGCAGGCAGGCAAGGTCGGCAGAACGCACTGGACTCAATTGGAGGTCTGAGCCTTCTGACGTAAAAGCTTTTGATTCATACTCAGCGAGCCAAATTGTTCCATGTCAAGACAGACGTTCACGAATTCTATCCGCGTGTGACATGCAACCTACGAAGGCTCTTTGCTGAAAACCATAATGAATCAAAGGCTCAGCTAATTAAGAAAATTTGTTTTGGCTTGCTTGGATTCGTTTTCTTCTTCCGAAAGTTCAAACCTGTGTTTGTTTTGCATGTGACTGGAAGAAAGTGACGAGGTTCAGCAAAGCTTAATTTTCACGTGGCCAGCGCTTCAATTGCCAGTTCGCTGCCCCAGATCACCACATGTGCTCCCAGAGCCAATGAGAAGTGACCAAATGGTATCTGTGTTGCCAATCTGGCAATTGGGGCACGTCGAAAAAGGACCGGACATGTTTGCTGAACCTCGCCAGTTTCTTTAAAATTTTCGTGGAGTTCGACTCGTCAGCCATGGGACAAAACCACGTTTCCGTGTGTATCTACATGTGCATACACGAGGAAGTACGTGACACAACATGATGTTCAAGTTTGATCGATGTGTCCCCAGGAAATGAAACAAATTCTTATCTTTTATCCTGCATGCATGTAAAATGGACGCAGGAAATGGAACAATCATTGTTCTAAAAGTTGTTGTGCGCAGGAATTGGAAAAAACTGAACAAGCACCAAACCACTGTCAAACGGGCAATCACCCAAATGGTAATCTCAGAGTTGAAAGGAGTGAAGTGTAAGCATGGTCACCTGCTCACAGATAAGCCGGACTGCCCGCGTTTCTTTTGCATGCAGCTCAAGTCTATTTCAATCCCGCGAAGGATCTGACCTAATATGGCGTACTCTCACTCGCAGAAACGTTCAGGTGGTGCAGTCCAGTGTGTTGCACTTGGAAAAAAGAAATGCTTCAACTGATTCGCCTTGCACACAGACCTGCGCCCCACAGTTATCGGCATCAGGTTCGTTGAACTTAATTGTGCTGTCAGTACGTGGTCCTATTGTTGAAGAAAAGGTTTTCTTTTGTGGAACGCCCTTGAGGTTGCATTGGAGGAGACGTCAAGGATTGAGATGAGTTTTGCGACACAAAAGACGCATTGTTTCCCCGCACGGAGCGGGTCGAGTCTTTCTGCTTCTCCGGCGCTGCTGCCGGTTGCACTGCTCTGTAGGTTTCTTCTCTTGAACATGTTTTCTCTTTGTCAAATTTCGGACTTGTTTGAGCGTGCATTCAAGCACTTCTGCCCCATGTCTGTCCGTACCCCCGTATCCGCCGTTCTTTTCATCAAAGCTTGATTTTGGCACCAGTGCCAGATGGCATTTCGCAAAGCGTACTATTTTTCAGGGTTGCTCTTTGTGCACTCACTTTTGTGTTTCTTTATTCCAGTCCCACGAGGTCTTTGTATGTCCAGAGGCTGTGTTTCCGTTTTCTGCTGTGACAGGGTCAGTCTCCCCCTTCACACACACACACACACACACACACACACACACACACACACACACACTGAAAATGCTGTATTGGCATTAAGATTTGAAAATGTGAATGCAAAATTGGGTACGCATCATTTTTCAATGGACCCCAGTTCTCATGGAAAACAAAGCAACAAAACACTGGTGAAATGTGCAAGGTTCTGGACACGATACAGTCTGTTGTCGGTGGCCGTCTGCAAAACTTCAATTCTCCTTTGGATACGTTCCAAATTTGAGAACATGTCCATCCAATCAGAGGAACAAAGCAGATTGCGCCTTTGCCTGATAAACTCAGGTAAAACGATGTTGTTTTTTCGCTCATCAAAGCGTGATCACGTCTCGCCACCTGCTGACGATTTGAATGATATTGGTCTGCTCGGTTTTCGGATTGTGTCGGGAAATTTATGAGACTAATTCCCTTCATTTTCATTGTTTTTCCAGGAAGAGCCAGACAACTAAACTGACTGCGACCATCGATCTGTTTACACCCCTCACCAGCCTGAACAAACCACAAACACGTTTGGTTGGATGTTTTGAAGAAACGAATAACAAGTCACCTGTCATTGCACTCGCTTGGTTGCAAAGTACCTTGTGTATTGTCCTTCTGCCTGAAGAAAAGTGAAAGGTCAACATGTTGCCGGGAGATTTTTTGGACCCTACCCTTCTGACTCGCCAACAACGTGGCCCCTGTGGTTCTCTAACCACGCCCCTCGTTCTTCACGAACCCCGGTGGACTGTGGGAGCCTCTGCTTATTCCTCGAGAGCGTCACCAATCAAAGCGTGCAGATCATCAATACTTTTTGTCACACCAAGTTTGAAGTACAGATTTTTGTTTGCAAAGGAGCGGACGGGCGACTCGGACACATCACACTTGACGTTCCGTCGTTTCTGGTTTATGTTTCATTCCCAGTGACAAACCGGTGGTTCGCAGACGCCCACATCTGTTTTCTTCACGTTCGAGCGCGAACTTGTGGCATTGGGAGACGGACGGTCACGTCTGAGCAGACAGAATGATGTGAGTGGAGTTAGCGTTATTCAGGTTGGGCACCAAGCTGTGGACACAAGACTTTTTCTCTCCTCCACCTTCTGTCAGCTTCACTTCCACTTCCCTCGATTTCTAACACAAGAAAAGGAGGCTTGATTTTTCATCAAGTTTCAGAGAGTGGATGGAGCCGATCATTTTGGCACGTCTCACGTCTGCATTAGTGTCAGCACATTTCATAGTTGTCACGCGTCCTGCCTCGTAAATACGCCTCTGAATTACTTCACTTGAGCTTCGTCTAATCCTGAGCGCCTCTTGCGAACACCTCCCAGTAACGAGCTGCTGCAGCGCCTCGCTCAACTTAAATTTTAATTGCGCTCTGCAGGATTTGTGGGGTGAACGTTCTAACTTTGACGCCGTCTGTGGGGGGACGATCCATTCGATCATATGGTGTTCACCACTGCACCCTTTTGTTTCGGCAGCTGCAATCGGTGACACTTCTGCCACGCTAGAAACTGCATTGCGGCTGTCGACCTTGCGAACAAGCGTTGACAATCGCTAATTAGTTGTTTGAACACACAGTACGTACTATGACCCACGTGCCGTTGCACCTTTGAGTTATGAACAGGTCGCTTTCAAAGAGCGCATGGAACCACTCCTTCTGAAAATACCTGAGTACGTAACACAATTTGGTGGGGAGACAATGTACAATGGCAGATTCTGTGTCGTCTATGGTGTTTCCCGCTCTTAATTAACACGGCGTATGCTGAAAGGTGCGCTCCGTAATTAGGTTTGTGCGCATCGCAGCACTCGACTCGTTGCTTCTCAACAAGCCTTGGAGTGCACCTGAACAGGGCGCCAGAGGATCTGAGAAAACGGATCGGTACCTGTCAGCAAAAGAGAACTTGTGATTTCTGAGTCTTGACGTGTTTTACCCACAATGAAAGGCCTATGATGCGCATGATTGCTGCCTGTGCTTCGTATAGTCATTCAAGTGCACGCAATTCAGTTCACTGGTCCGTACAACTGCCTCAGCAGGGAACTCGTACACACTTTGTTGCGCATACACATGTGCAAAATAAGTGATGGGTAAAACATTGGAATGTGGCATTATGAAGCTTGTCAAGCTGTTGCTGAACCCTGCACCGAAACTGTCCACGTGATGAAAAATTATGGCCGTCTTAAGCTGCCCAGACCTCGTGTGTCCGTGAGCTGTGGGTGCCGTACCGCGGCGCGCTGCTTCTGACGTCTTCCTTCGGAGAACCTGCACCGTCGAAGCAACCTGCGTGCAGCGTGCTTCACTTCGTTTCTCATGTTCGTTTTTTTCGAGTAACAAGACAAAAGGATCTTACCTTACATACTAGAAGATATCGCAGCGCAGAGCCAGGTCATGTTGGTACAACTCCAAGGTATTATCCAAAACTGCTTGGAAAACTTTTCTTCCCCCCGTCCCCGTGAGAACGAGACTGGCGTCGGCGTCGTCGTCGCGTCGTCGCGTCGTCGTCGCGTCGTCGCGTTGTCGTCGCGTCGTCGTCGCTTTGTCGTGGTTGTCGTCGGTCCCGACGCAATTCGGCACGAGAAGCACAGCAAATGATCAATGTCCCAAAATAAAACGTGTTGCTGGCAGGGTCCGTAACTTTCCCTGGTGATTATTTTCCGCAATTGCTCATACTTCTGCAGGTCACCGGAGAAAGAGACACACACGCGTCTTGCACGTACGATGATTTGTGGAATGGAGGCAGTGAACACAGCTCTGGTGAAAAGAGTTGTAAGTAGATGGAATGTGATGGTTAATGATGCGATGCGCAATGATGTCGCGACACTCTCCACGACGATGTCCAGAAAGCACACAAGGTTACTCCACAACACTGCAAGGCTGTCGCCGACTCAACGACTCGTAAACGCTTTTCTCCTTCCTTCAGGCACTGAGGTGGCGAGACATTCACCTGGAGACCCACAGGTAACGCGCTTCAGATATCCGAGAGACAGTGCAATCCTCACTCGCGACTCATGCTGCCACGCAGGATGTTCGACCACGTGATGTTTCTTTTTTCAAAACTCTTGGTGACCATCAAGACCAGAGGCAGAGAATTGGAATGAAGAGATGCATGTGCAAAATCTGTAAGTGAGCGAAGGCTGTGAGTCGCACACTGTGTAGTTATACACTGGAGCTGGCAACCTGAGGACCATCCCCTTCCTCATTGTGTGCCGCAGCTTTGGACATCAGGTGAGCAAACGCTGCCTGTTCCAGTAATCAATAAGAGACTTTCAGATCACAAGAAACGAAAGTGGGTGGTAAAGACTGTGTTTGTGTCATTGTGCTAAATAATCTATGTGGACTGACGCAGATAGGAAGGTCACGGAGGAAAGCTGGAATCGAGTCGGGCGCGACGCTGTGGGGACGCGATGCGCACACTCAGCTCCGTCACTCGGGCTGCGAAACGTGCTGTGAAACCGACCACATCTCAGGAACTGTGCCAGCGCACCGCTTTTTGTCATGTCCCAGACAACTAAATTCAGCTGCCGTGCGTCTTTTCGGTACAACGCGAGTTTCAAGTTTTTGTAGCCTTCTTGCCTGATTGTGACTTATCGTTCCGTGCTGTATCTGGTTCCCTTTTCACTTCACTGCACCGTTGCTACGTTTGCCCTGATTCCTGCATGAAAGGCTCCTGTTGGTTGTTAACTTCAAAAAAATCATTTGACACATTGATACGAACATGAACACACACAGCGAGCTTCACAGATGCCGTCGGCTACGCACCCTTGAAGCTACTCTGCTAGCAGCTTGGTTTCTTGAGGTCACACGCGTGGAAATCTTGCTGAATGAAGCTGCCATAGTAATGGCAGTCATTACTGAGCAGACATCAAAACTCCATTTTCTGGTGATCGCCTCCATTGAAACCTGTAATTATGCAACAAGACGGACATTACGACCCGAAAGGCCAACGACACGCGCACACGACTGCCGCCCGTCATGCACGGCGTCCGGCATGAGCTGCGGGCACCAGGTCAGCCGCGCAGAGTCGGGCTCGTGAGCTCTGCGGCACAGTGCATTCCATGTGTAGCGTGGACTGGTGCGCTCTTTGTTCTGGTCGAAGTGAAATTTCACGTCAGTGTGGTGAAAAAGACATGCAGGAACACCAACAAGACGAAAAAAGGTTATGTTGGCCAGAAATCCAATAGACTGTGAGACTGTTGCTCGAACCAATTTAAACCCAATCAGAAGATCTGCATGAATATTGGCAGGCAAACAAATGGAGTTGACCATGGTCAATAAAAACACTGATACCTTTATAACTGGTCTGTGTCGGTTGTCCATGTAATCAAATTGCCTGCGATCTGACCTTTCTCTGAATCAAAGCTCGCGGCCAGCCAAGACGCACGTCTCGTTTCCCCATCTGGCTCATGCCATGACAGAGACGCCTCGTGTTCTGCAGGATGGCGACCTGTTCCTGCACCGTGCTTCACAGCGCCCCACACTTTTCCAGAACAAAAGCCAGCCTACATCCGCGGAAGCCACAAAAGCCATTCTTTCCACAGAAATCAGAAACAAACAGGAGGATTGTGAGAAGTCGTCACAGCAAACTCCTCAGACTGGATGAAGCTCAGTTTCCACAGCTCAGAACACTGAACATGGAAACGCATTTTCTGCAAACACCATGCAGCCCAAGAACATCATGCAGTACTCGTATTTGTACTTTCCGTAAATCGAACTCATGTTTTCGAAAATTGTTGCAGTGAGTCTTGCTCTGGAACATAGGGGAGGGAGTGGTATCTTCTGCATCAAAACTGAGTTTTCTCACCGTTCAATTGACTTTCGTGTCAAGTGACATTTTACCAGTTACTGCTTTGCCTTCAGCACTGTGAAAGGGCTCGCTCAGACAACGTAAACAGAGCAGAATTCTCATGCTATCCTGAAGGCAAACTGAATTGAATTACACAAATTAAAATGATCGCTTATTTCACGTGGAGCACAATCACAGCAGCAGCAGCTCGCTTTATTGGACTCTGAGGACTTCCTTCATGTTCTAATTACAGGGAAACACAGCTCTGGAATGTCGCTCGCTTTTTTCTTGTAATCAAGTCCAGCATCAGATATGCAACTTGATACCAGCCCATTAGTTCTTCCGCTCAATGCTCACCAATCTCCATTCGTCTTGCGGTGACGTCCACGTTGGGATCTGGTGGGCACATGACGTTGTGTGACGGGAGATGTTCTGATTTTGGCGTGGAAAGTTCAGTCAAACGCTGCTTGTCAATGGGAGACTGCTCGTAATAAAAAGCTCCATGGGCCTCGCGGTGATTTGAAAAAAAGTGCTGCAATTTTGTCAGAGGCCCTCATTTCAGTCGCTTGTTATATCGCTCATTTGCTTGTACTTCGGTTGCTTTTTGGCACAAACAGGAAGTGGACTCTACGACACGAAATATAAAAGGCATACGTGTATACCGAAACTCTTTTGACCCATCAGGTCCACCAGCAATCCTATCATACCAGCAATATGAAAAACTGTCGTTTTTTGCAATGAGTTTGGGCCACCAAACCATCTAAAACCACTGAAAATTTCAACTTTGCTTGAGAGCCCCTCCAACATGATGAAAAATCACCCATTGACCAAATATTTCTCCACTTCTTAAACACAGCACAAAACAAAAACCTGTGTCCAAAACCTTGGTTTGCCAAATAAAAATGTTCTTACTTTTTTCACTCAACATTCACAACTTGGGAACTCATTTGGTACATATGCAAATGGAACAAATTCAACCAAATGGAACTTTCACACATTGTTTCACAATAATATCCATATTTCTCCAAAATAATTGCCTAATATCCATTTTCAAATTTTTCATCAAAAAATTGACTTTTCAACCCAAACTTTATTTAGGCCCACCTAAAAACCAT
>JAAUXT010121276.1_pt1 | contig 17666 bp, 17 predicted proteins | sample 7278171 | NCBI WGS metagenome assembly JAAUXT01 (sample SAMN14350112, study PRJNA611818) | marine sediment metagenome | isolation source: surface marine sediment (1.8m) | place: French Polynesia: Moorea | collected 2018-08
ATAGTGTGTGAGGATGAGTTAAATATATGTCATACAGCACAAGTGTGATAGTTGAATAGTTTTCGAGCAATCAACGAGAAACGCCCCTCAAATATCGCACTAGTGCTGTATATCAAAGGAGCATTGACAGACCATTCATTCAGCCGGACACGGAGCGATTTCATCTCGCTAATATCCAGAAGTTGAGGTCGAGATGTCACGGAACTATTGCGTGCTGTTTGCGGTGACTGACAGATTTCTATGTTGAGCTCGTATTGTGACACACCAGCAACAGGTACGCAAGCGCAAGATTCTCGGAACGGGACCTTCCAAAAATAAACATGTCTGTTCTGTGACGTTCGACGTCAAAGCACGCCCACTGGCTTCGTATCCGTCGCGGAGTCTCCACACATCACGCTTACTTCTCGTAGCAACTCACCTGCAGCTCGACGTTGACGTGGTGTTTGGGTCGGACCCACTGCCCGGCGCACTTGAAGTTGATCTGGACGGCGGGCGACGCGCGACACGTGAGCGTCACCGGGCGGTTCTTGACGATGTAGTAGAAGTCGTCGGGCTGCTGCAGGAAGACGGGCACACCCTCCTCGTCGCCCGCCTCTCTCGGCCCCGACGGGTCCGTCTGTACGATCGCCTCTGCCGCGGCCATCGCATCTGAAGCGACAAAACCAAAATATCAGCTTCGGGTCCGGGAAGGATTGAAAAGGTCGCAGGACGGGGCCTCAGGTCTTGACGCTGCTGCAGTTCTAACCGCTTTTCACAGTCAAGACAGGCTTTGTCTTCTCCACCGCGCCTGTGCTGCCACAACTTGTTGAGCTGCAGACACGAGTCAAAGGTTTCTCCTCACACACTGTTTCGCTGCCTCTTCAAATGGAATATTTTATGACACGTGACGTAAACGCCTGAAACCTGACGCTTTGATTCCGCTGCGTACAAAACACTGAGGCCTTTGTTGCTTGAGCCTTCCTGGCAAAAACGGGGCTTCTTCAGTAGACAGTTCACCTGAAACGGAGTCGAATTCATTCGGTGCAGATTTTCCACTTTCTTCGTGTTCGACGCTCTTGTTGAACGTGCAAGTTCAGCTGCAGCGGAAGAAGTATACTGCCAACGGGGCACAACCATTGTTCGCTCCATGGCAGAACACGCTTGAAGGATAGTTTTGGAAATTTTGAACTCAACCACTGACGCGTCCGCGCCTCAGAACTTTCGTCTGAATTGTCTGACAAAAAGAGTTTGGACCGTTCTGGCTGATGTGGAACCGAGTCGTTTCTACACACAAAGCACCGAACTGCATTTCGCACTCAATCTGACCTTCCCTCAAACTGTCACCAAAGAATAATTTGTCAAAACGACAAGAAGCGTTTCCTTTTTCTCCCAAACTGGTGTCAAAGAAGCAATTTTCCACCTCGTGGCTGTTCACAGCGCATCAAATGCATCATGTTCCCTGCATAATTATCATGCGCATGCATTGCGTGCGATTTCATTGCATTTTTTATCCTATTTTGCAAAGAAATGTTATCATTTGACATATCGTCAGCTGCAGTTTTATGGCGTGTACCGCATTGTCGCGTACATATTGCATTGTTGATATCAAAGACACAGATGCCAAGCATAATGGAGCGAGACTTGTTGCACGCTGCACGCATGTTGTCCGGGCATCCTGCACATTGCTAATTGCTAATAGGATAGACAAAAGGTCAGTTTGGCACCAACCCAAGCAAATCCGTGCGCACTGGCCTCTGACGACGGTTACAAAATCCAAAATGGAAAACAGAGCGGCCGAAATGCACCTCGTGTTCAACACGCCCACGCCTCAACCGTATCCCCACACAAAAAGAAGACAGCCAGGGACACAAAAATATTCGAAGCGCAGCCTGTATCGTCTGGATTCCAACCCATGGAAAAGGTCGCCGGCGATGAGAGCGGCGGCTGCGGCGCGCGCCCTGTCCGCGCTGCGTCCCGCGGGACCTGCAGCACCACGTGCAGAACTCAGCACTGTGCAACCTGAGCTGCCCGGGTCCTGCAGGCGTTGCTTCTTGGAAGAAGCGTAATGCATCTTTGCATCGTGATTCAGTTGATATGTCCAACTGATTTTCAAAATCTTCTGGACAAATCACCTTCGCTGCACATTGACCCATTTTTTTGCCTTCATTGTGCAATGCTGCAGCAGAGCGCGCGGCCGGACCGAGGTTGTTTCGCAGTGCTGAACCGGCCGACTGCGCGCAGCGAGGACCTGGACCTTTGATCAGGCTGCGTGAGAAGGATCCTTTTCTCCCCGATCGGATCCCGTAACACGCGGGATCAACACCGATTGAGCTGCCGCAACGAGGTTCGGGAGTTCGGGGAAAAGCAGATCTCCGTGTGTGTGTGTGTGTGTGTGTGTGTGTGTGTGTGTGTGTGTGATTGTGTGTGTGTGTGTGCGGATGTTTTCCCACCCATTCCCTGTGCTCTGTCTCCGCACACACAGAAGCATTAGAGGTACGTAGCACCATTCTGGTCCGCCCTCCAGGATCCTCGCCGCAATAAAGACATCATCGTCCAACGTCCGGCTCAGGTTCCTGCGCTGTATATTTCTCATCGTTCAGTCGAATCAACAGCTGAATAATTCACATTCTTGTTGCGGCCGCTGTATCGCGGAGTCCGCGCCGTGATTCGATTAACGCGCACCCGGGCTGCATGTCCACCTCGGTCCACCCCGGTCCAGCCACCATCTCGCATGCACGACACATGACTTATTCACCAATTCCACCTCGTATCAGCATGCACCTAAAAGCATGCAGGACCACCATCAGGGTTTGTCTCAATTGTCCTGTTTGCTATTACAATCTTCCAACATTGTTCTGGTCAGTTCAGGGACAGTCCAAGTTTCAGGATGAAATTCTCCAACGCGACACGTGGCACCAAAATGTGTGCATGTGGCAGGGTCACAGGCCTTGAAAGCGCATGAGGCGAACAAAACAGTGAAGGCACAATACCACTGGTCGCTCAAGAAGTTGGTTCTTCTGTAATCGTAGAGAAGCGACGAAGACGAAATTGGTTTCAACCTTTGAGTGCTAAAGGCCTCACATCATTCGACTCATAACGGAAACCATTAAAAATCAGAGGACAAAATGGGAGAGCCACACCCTCACATCACACAGCTTCAGACCTGCAACATTCTGAAGGCAAGAGTTCTCCCAACACGTGTGATGCCTGGGGCTGTAAGTGCTTTTCATCTGCAGAAAAATATGTTCTTGAAGTGCACGGAGAGATCGAAGTGACGTGAGCAGCATCGATGCACTTCAGGACGAGTTCGAAGAGCGTGCCGCTGGAACAAGAAAACTCAACCGTGTTCCCAAAGCCATCGAAGGGGAAAACAGCAAGAATATTTACAAAATCTTTTGACCAATATCACAAAGCATTACGTGACAAACCGGGGCCAATTACGGATCTTGCGTGGTTGTGAAGTATTAGCCCCTGGTCTGTGCACTAACTGTGCGCCAATTATCTGTCGTTCTTTCGTTCAATTCACTTTGATAATTTTCTGATTTGGAAACAGTGCATGCTACACATGTTGGAGACGGCATCAACCGTTTCATGAGAATTCTCTCGAGTTCATTCTCTCAGTCTTTTCCATCGAAATTGGCATTGATTGAACATGTTTGGGGTGAAATAGTTTTCACAGTGAAAATCTGATCGCTAGACATGCAACCTTGATTGGAACTCACCCACCCCGCCCGTATTCAATTCATCATCTCCTTTCTTTCTCAATATGTGGTGTTTTGCGCGGTGTTTTTGATTCCTTTTGAGCGTCATTTTTTGAAGACAATGAGGAACGCCATTTCTCCAAATGGACAGAAACAGCGCATGGATGTGCCACAGCCATGATGAAACAAGAAAAGAACAGAAAGAAACCAATACACTGACAGCAAGTTGTGTCAATGGATAAGCGTCACTGAATAAATGATTCTGAGGTTTTCCCCCTTCAGGAGTGAATATTGATGTGAAAACATCAATGTCTACAATCAGTATTGATCTTCCTGTCTTTATCCATCCAGAGAAACAAGTACACGTTTGTTGGTGCAAAAGTACTGTGAAGGCCTTGCAAGTATTTATCCATACCCGGCAAGGTCGAATCCACAGTGAAGCTACACATACACTTTCAGGTGTGAGCCTGAGAACACATGTTCAAACTGACATTTACAAATTTTCTGTACGAGACAGCGTGCACGAGCAGACTGTTATTCCTGCCAACTATTCACCAGAATCGCGGAACAGCCGACCACACACAATGTCAAAATTCGTGTCCCAAATCGCTAGGTACTGACGTTTTGGCCAGCACCTCAAAGTCAAAGACGTTCCTGGCCTTGCGTGGCACACCCACGACACAAAACGTTCCCACAACGGTGCATTCTGTCCATTCAACCGCATCATCTGACTTGAGCGTCCCTCTCCTCTGAAGTGTTCAAGTGTTGACATTCAAATTTGAAAAAGGTTTGAAAATCAAAAGTCAATTCGAAAACAATAACCAAATATTTTGCAAACCGTTTTGAAACGATGGTTTGAAGCGCAGCTTGTCAGACACAAGTTTTACACAGCAAAACGGAGGCAATTGAAATGCATGTAAATATTTGGTGCAGGCTCGCGTTTCATATGGGCACGCTGTTTACACACTCGTGTACACACTAGAAAGCGCTTGGTCACTGCAGACTTAAGGTGTGCAGCTGCTGTTGCAGAGAAGCTGCTTTGAAAAACACAAAATTGAAGATGGTCAACACAGACAATGAGACACACAACTGTCGACGGCACGAAACAGTCCGGTACTCTCGGCAAAGGCAACCTGAGTGCGGTGAGAAAGAAACCACGCGTGCTACGTGCACTCCACCTGCACGCCACGCCACAATTGCGTCCATGGAGGATTGCCTTGCACTTTCTTCAAGTTCGCGTTTTGTTCTCTTGAACGCCTGCACCAATTGCGACAGTCGCTTGATTCAGTTTCAGAGATTCGACGAGACTTCACCAGCACCGTCTCCCTCGGAGCCCCAGAGACCTTAACGCCTGGGTTGGGATTATTCACAACACCTGAAGCTGATGTCTGAACAAACAGCAGATAAAATCGCCACTCGAGCCGGAGACTTCACAGGCGTCGACCACCTTTGATACCGACCCTGCAGCCTGCAGACAGTCCGTGCGTCCGGACGTCACTTCCACAGTGATGACGGCCGGACACCCAATGAACAGTGCTGCAGTCACAATAGGTGGTGAACTTCAAACCAAAAATTTTGATTTTGACAAAAATCCGATCTCGATTGTGTGATCTTGACCTGATTTTGTCGGTACAACTCAAAGTTTGCTCTTCATAGAACTGCAGCACACTTGAGTGGCGTCAGGCTCCCATACTTTTCAAATCATAACTCGCAGCGGGACGTTCACCTGAGACGTGGTCGCGTTTCCGCAGAATTTTATCTCTGTCTGAGGCTCATATTTCAATATTGAGCTGCATGAGTACCGCGTGCAAATTTTCACCTTGGTTGAAGAGCGAAAATATTATTTCTTGTGGACACACATAGGTATGAAGTGAACTGCAACGTTCAAAGCAACGTTGCTGGACAAGCACCCCAGGGTCACACAACACCCCACGCGGAGAACGCAACAATGCTGTCAGCCACACGTGCATTCGTTGTTTCCCTGTGCTGGACACGCAGAAAAGTGAAAAGTATTCTTTCCGTCATTACCACTGCTGTGTGTTGATATTTCGAGTGGCAAACGGTTCGCGGGGCTCAATTTGAGACAATTACGCTCATTTACACAAGCAATACAGCACGTCAGCTGAGGCGGGCGTGCGTTTGAATTCATTGCGGAGCTGACAAAAATCAACCAATGCCACATTGACAGTCACACTGTTAAGCATCACTCAAAAAACAGTGCACTTTCTAGTGCGGTGCAGCAAAAGTTGGTCCAAACATAACACAAAAGGATGAAGGTTCCAGAGCCGTAAATTTTCCATCGATTTCAGGCTAAATACCCTAATTGTTTGCTGCAATTTTCACAGCATATTTCCTCTACAAAAACCTTACACCACTCAGTGGATGAAATTATAGGTCTGCAAGCGTTGTTCAATACTTGTATTTGGGTCAAGTGTCCCCTTCCTCCCTGTCGCTTTCAATAAACGGCGCAATGCTGCAGTGTTCGGTGTGCCGAAAAACAAAACCATTCGAACTCAATTTTTGTTTCTTTGCAAAGCTGCTAACTTGACTTGTTCGCTGTCAGTCAGTTTTTCGCCCATCGCAGGTTCTGCGTGTCATGCAGCGACCCAAACTGCCCGTCCTTTTCCTCAATGCCTCTGCACTTGTACGAGGACCTTGATTCTCTGGAGTCCGTGGGAAAGAGACCCAAAGCAGAAGCAACGCAAGGCCCTCACCAAACAACATGCTGTTGCAGCCAACCTGTATTTGCGGCGGCCACGCAATTGTGTTTGCTGCCCAGATAAAGTTGCAGTGCAAAATTGCAACTTCCCCAATGGTGATTCCTTTCCAGTCTCAGCGCAGTCTGTTGATTCTGCAGCTTCAAAAGCCATTGAGCTGGATTTCTCTTTGGTCACGAGGTCTGGCATAAAAGGACACAGATGTCAGTTTGGTACATATTTCCCTTTTGTCCACACGCAACGAACAGAACCTTGCCAACACCATCGACAACTGTTCTCTTGTTTTGTGCAATTGCAAAATCTCCGCCAAGAAACAAGCGCGCACCACCTCTGACTTCTTGTGAACTCTTTTCCGCTGCTGAGTCCACGTTGAATGACAAAATCTTTTCAGGGCACTCAAACTAATTTGCACTCAACTTCCAGTTTCTGCTTCTTTGAGCAGAAAGGCAGCTTCACCTGCACACAGTGTTGTCATGTGAGTCTGGATGTTGGATGAGAGAGCCATCCCCAACAGGACAAAGTGCCCCGGAACGTAACAGGTTGAACTTTACCTTGCGCCTCTGCTGTCTGTAGCGAGAAGAGGAGCGCGGCAGCGAGGGCCACGCTCGCGGCCAACAAAGCTTTGTCCGCCGCCATCAGTGATGCGCCAATCCACGGAAGCTCAGTGGTTAGTCCCAGAGGGTATCCAACAGCATAATCCAAGAAAGACGAGGTTTGCTCGCTGTTGCAGAATCGAATGCAGAATCTAATCCAACAACAATGCTGGGTCGTCAGCTGATTCTGTTGTGTCTGTGCAAAATAAAATGTATCTGTGTTGCAGACAAAAATGTGTTCTTTTTCATGCGCTGTTGTGCGCAGTTGTCAGACCGCAAGTCTGGCGGGGTTAATGATGCAGAGACAATATCAAGATATGAAAAGTCCCAGCTGAGTTGATTTTGACAGCAGCCAGCACCAATTCTAATATGAGATTCCTGTGACGCTATTCAGAGCCAAACAGAATGCCCTGTTTCATGAAGTTATCCATAATATATGTGGATTGATCCAGGCTGGAGGGTGAAGGTAGCCTTTGTCGCATGAAAGTCAACTGCTTTGACTTCACTGAAAGGTTTTCCTCCGTATGTAAGACAAAAAGCCCTGCAGGTTTGTTCACTGTAATCCTCTGCTCAGCATGCGACGCTTTTCTCTCCCGACTGCATTCAAAAGTTCTGCTGTGATGTTTGGTGTTTGGTTTTTCACCTGAAACGCACTGTTTGTCAACTGTTCTTGAAGTGAACCCCAGAAAGCAGCTTTTGAGTTTCTGTTTATGAACTCAGTCTCCGTCAAACTGAACAATCCGTTAGTCGTGTCGTGTTTTCTTTTCATTCAGCTGAAGCTCGGTGTTTTGTAAACTGTACGCAGTTCGTCAGCATGTATCGTTTGGCTGGTAATGCACAATGCAACTCTATCCACAGAATCTCCGCACAAATCAACACCCAATTGCCTCGTATTCCTTGCGAGTCCCAAACTCCAGGTTCACTTCATTGGGCACAATCCAACGTGAATTGAAAACTGCAGCTTTCGAAGTCAACTTTCTCGAATACGTCCGCAGATGCTTCCTGTCCGGGCAACTCCACCTGAATGTTCGCCTGTCTGCTCTGTGCACTCAAAGTTACCGTAACTGTCAAACACCAGTTGTGTAGGTATTCCCCTGGCTGGCTTTTGCCTGTGTGCATGCACTGTGAAGTACTGTCTATCTCTCCTCCAGAGGTCTTGTCCAATCAGAGGTGCCTATTAATCTTCATTTCCAGCCAATCACACAGCGTGTCTGTCTTGGCTCGCCGCTCCTCCCCTTCTCTAGCTCCCCTGTGGTCGGTTCGGCAGCACCCCGGGACCAGCTGGAAATTAAAGATTTTTGGTCATTTTCCCAAAATCTGTGTTTTATTTCTCTGGCCGAGAAGCGTCCAAAGAATCAATCTGAACCACAAAACTCACACAACAGAATACGACTGCTGGTGACACATTCTCAAAGAATCCAGATTCCTGTTTCTGGTAAAGATTCGTATCGAATTTTGAAAAGGCTGAAACTTCACTGATCAAGGTTTTCTTTGCAAATTAAGTCCAAAATGTCTCAGCCTGCAGGATCGGTGCAACTTTTAGGCCTCAGTCTGTGGTTGCACCCGGGTGTGCCCACCTCCTGCGGGTTGGCGACCCGCCCTCCCTGCGGGGCTGGGGTACAGCTGGGCTGCCCGTCCTGCCCTTCAGCTGGGTGGGTACAGCCAGCGGTGTGGGGTTTGCTCCCCTCTCTCTCCGCGCGTGTAATTGTGATGTATCGAATTGCTAATGTGCTAAATGAGCAGTCAAACTGCAGGCCTTCCGCTCTGCACGTACAAGCGTTAAAGAATCCACATCTCACTCAGTACCATCAGATCAGCAACAGCACCATCATCATGCCAAGTTCGACAACGCAATCCTATCCTTCAAATGTCAACCGAAGTTCAGACTTCCTTTCATCTGAATCTTTAACTCCAAGTTTGCAACCAAGGCGAGCTCGAGTGTCACTTTGTTTTCACTTCAGTACAAATCTGCACTGCGTCCAACTTCAATCCAAAATTGGGCATTTGCGCGTCGTCCCGTGTCTGTCTGTACACCGCAATTCCACATTCCAACTCGGCTCCGGACAGATCGGAGCTTTGTTAACGTCAATTTGATGTGGATCCACCCAAACCGTAGTCGTCATCAGGTTCGGTGTCACAATCACGTCCAACGGTCATCCGACATCAGGTGAGAAAACCAACAGTTCCGAGATCCAACCTGAAAATTTTTCCTCCCACTGCGTCACTTTGAATGCGCTTTTCCACGCTCAAGGCTGTACAATGCGATTCAAAAAGCGCTTTCAAAGTGGCATGTGATGCTGTCCACTTGATTTCAACTGAGCATCGCACAAGTTGCCAAAAACAAACCATCAACCAAGTGACGATAGTTGGCTGCGGTGGTTCCAGTTGCCAATGGGCAAATGGAATGCAAAGCGACGACAGCCTTTTCGTCCTCCTCCCGCACAGCACCACAATGGAGCGCCGCGCCCCGTGCACTGCATGCGTCTCTCCCTGTACAACGAATGAATGGGAGAAGCATCAACAGTCACTTGTTAGCGCTGCGAGTGAGTCAGCTGATGCTGGTGAAGTTGTTCAGCTCCGGGCTCACTTCGCTGGGAGGTGCTGCCATCTCTTCGTGGACAAATCTCACACTGCCTGTTCACTCAGCAGCTTTGTCTTCCACATCTCCCCATGACAACTTCACTTCAGACCAAAAAATTTCTCGGTTTATGTTGTGAATCGCTCCTGTCACTTGGTTTTGTGCATTTGGTTCCGGGATGGATCTCGATGTGCTTCAAGTTGTGTTTCAAGTGTGTCCTCCAGTCCAAAAGACGCGTTCACCACCACGCGACGAAAGAGCGCGTCAATTCCGACATCAACATTGGTCGGGGGACGGCACGGAAAGGGATCCACGCGCACGGTCTGATCATGCAAAAGTAGTGTAAAAAGCGCGCGCAGCCACACTGCGCTGCGTGTGTGCTGCGAACCATCCAGATCCGCCTATTGGCAGGAAACCTCCACAAACAGGAATAAAGAACGAAGAACTTGTGCAAACAAGTCTTGTACAATACCCTTGCACGCTTGCACACGGGCGCTCTAGTAATCAATGCACGAACGACGAAGAACAAGAGACACAGTGGAATAAAATTACTGACCAGAAATAAACCACCGAACGTTAGATTGTTACCATTCTGAAATGGCGTTCGTGGATTTATTTGCACAAAGCGTGCGTCGAGGAACCGAGCGCGCGCCAGACAGGATCCGCGCAACAGGCCCGTGATCTCTCACGCAATCAGAAGGGAATCGGGCAACAATGGGGGATTAAGTGCGGCCGCCTCCCCCGGCAGAGGAAGGACAATCACATTACGATCAATGACACGCCGACAATGACACAACCCGCGGCCAAATCATCCGGCGTAATCAACGAGCGCGAGGGACGCGGGGACGGCAGGAGCGAAGCAGCCGAGAGCAGCGCGCGCTACACCATCTGCTGCTCCACTCGTCCTTTTCAACACCGGACAAATCTTGGAGACCTGACTCAAGAGTATATACCACTGACAAGTCGAACCGTCAAAATGCAGGAACAAAAGAAATATGTGCACCGCCAAGTGTCTGGTGACTCCCGCAGAGGTAATACGCAGCGGTGAAAACATTTCGACCAAGGATATCGAACTCCTGAGCCAGACCAAACATTTTCTGTGTGTCACACCCTTTCTGTCTCCAACAGACTGTTTTCGTCAACGTACTATATATTCAACAGTTCACTTCCTTTGGTCTTTTCCTCAAACGAAGCCGCTCGCCAAAGTTGCCACTGCAAGCACAGCGCCGTGAACAAACCTCACCAACAAAGGTGAAACAGAAACAATTGCTGAGAGCACGTACAAAAGAGTCTTGGAATAACATTGTGCTTACACAGCAGAAGCTGTTGAAGATTTTGTTCTCTGATGTGCAGCAGACTTCGTTCCAAAACATCCAGGTGAGAATCCAGGTCCCACGTCGCTTCCACCTGAGATTTCAAAGAAACATGTGTGTCTTCCAGTGATAAAGAATGGAAGAAATGTTTGAGCAGCTCCATGTTCTGAAATACGCAACTGCTCTTCTGGACAATCGCATCAGCATATCAAGTTGAATTCAGCAAACGCCTGCGCCCACTTTACATTCAGAAGATGCTGAGCAGTCATCAAGCTGACAACGACGTGCAAGACATCGTCCATTTGTACTTCCTGCTGCCGCGTGCAAACATGCATTCCTGCATGAGACACGCGCGAACAGAACAAGGACAAATCTCGCAATTGCAAACGTGAAAGACACATTTTCTTGGGTGGTCTCCTGCGAGTTAATTGGAACAATAAAACAAAACTGCACACGACGCAATCAGCATAAAATGGCGCATAATGCGGCTCAATAACAGAGCTGAGCTGCTCGTATCATATCAAAACTCAACATTCGACCACTTCTCGACAACCAGATTCTGCAGACACCACACGATCAAGCAAACGTTCGGACAAACGAGGCTGTCTCACTGAGACAAACTCAGACAATGTTTTTTCTGTCAGGATTTTCGTGCAAATGACAATAGACAGTCAAGCACGGCACCATCAAAAAGTTACGGGCGTGTGTTTCCACGTGCACCTTCCTGCTCTTCAATCCAAACTCGTGGGAGAGTTCACGTAGCTTTTCACGATTTGCAACAACGGAGGTCGCGTGCTTCTCCATGTGGATTTTTACGTCGTGCTCAATCTCTCCAAAGATATCCACTGCATCATCAACAGCTTCGTTTGCACACCTCAGCTTTCGCATGAACCTCACTCAACCTCAATGTCACGGTTTCTTGAGGAGATCAAAACACAAAGACCTTTCCCAAGTTTACAAAATCTACAGATTGCCAAAAATTCACAGAGCGCCCTGCAAACTTGGGCTACACACCGGTGATCGAAAAGCAGGACTCCAGTTCGCTGAAGACAGGAAGTGCAGTTTGAAGACAGGGATGTGGCCGAGTCATGCCCACACAAGTTTGATCGGAATTCCTTGTCTGAGGAGTATCAGTAAATTTGAAACGACTTCCTTGTTTGCCAGACGGAGACAGTGAGTCTGAAACGCAGTTCATTTCAACTTCACACCAGTCAGGCTCTGTGTACAGTTTGGCGGTAGAGACGGAAGAACTTGGCTTGCTGGTTTGACAAACATCACCGAGCAATTTTTATGGTGCGACGCGCCACTGAAAAGGTGGAGTGATTGGAGTCCGTCGTTGAACCCCGGACACGTATCTCCCTGTCATTGCATTCAAAATACTCGCAGACTGCATTACCTCCGTTTTGCACGTGAACCGTTTATCTTTTCTTCAGACACAAAGGCACGGATCCCTCCAGCACTCGGTCGCTCAACGAATAGCAAACCATTTAGCAGACCGTCAAACACAAGCCGCGACACTGCAAACACTCCCCACGACTCGCCACCGCCGATAAACTCCATAAACGGCCCCACTCCCATCAGAATCTCGTTTCGCTGATAGCGGAGAGTAGCTTATGGCACAAAAAGTACATCTGAGGATGGTACTTACGGTTTTGATTTGGTCACGATGCTCAAGGAGCATCTGGGAATTTCGAGTGAGGGAGGAGCCCGTGTCGATTGAGCAGTGGGACAACCTGGCAGTCATAAAATAGTGTTCTGACAACGGAACGGCACAGAAAACAAATAGACGAAAGACTGGGGGACAGCAAGAGATCGAAGTTCCTCCACAAAAAGAAGTCCGCACAGGGACAGAACCTGGCACCTGCAGAACAAGAATCCAAACCTCCGTGATCCCGTCTCAGAACGATCCCACCTCGTTTCAACACATGCAGACCACAAACTGGATCAGCCATTGTGAAACGCGTTGAATTAATCACTGCGTATTGATGAGCCACTGATGGGATTGACAGAAATCAAAACGCGAATGAGCATCCCACCTGACCGCGCAAAACGCGCCGGATGAATATTTAAACTCTGGTGTTGTGTGAGTCTGACACGTGTGAGCAGGGATGAACACAGGACACACAATCACAAAAGGCAAACCGCGAGGAAAAATTGATACTTGTGACAAGCGAAGTTAATTGGAAACATTGATTGGGGAAAATTAATTGAAAACGTCAGAATTTTGCTGTAAATTGCTGTCTTTGACTCAGTTGTCTTGTATGACTGTATTGCAGGACGGCCGCGCAAACTGAAGGGTAAAATTGACGCTTTCACACGACTTCAGACTGCGTCTGACATTCCGATGCACGACCATTGCGACCACTGCATCTTTGTTTATTTTCCAATGCATTGGATAAATTGGGGGTTTATTTCTGTCCATTCATTTTCATGGGGCGGGAGGAATGGAGGAATAATTCTGCGCGCTTATCTCTGACTGTCCACATTCAAAACCACTCCTGCATATTGAAACGGCCCTCGGCTACAGGGGCCAAACAACACTGTGGAAACGTGCCGTGCTGCACACACAAGAATGTGGGGGCGACTCGGGCCAAAACCTCATTTTACATCCTCACTTGACAAAGATCCACCGTTCAAAGCTGCTTGTATTGGTTGTGCGTTGAGATTCATTCGAACATGACCATTTTCGGAGCAACGCGTGTTCCCAGGAAACGTCGACAGAATCCGGTGCGCGGCACCGATTTGCTGTTCTCACAAGGTCGAAATTGCATTCGGCTGGTCAAAGGACAACAGGACCTTTCAGAAAAAGGCCACTTTATGCATAATTTGCCCCGCAGATGTATATTTTTGTGCATTCAGCCTTATCTCTGAGAACACAGGAAGACCTAACGGCGTTTGCCAAGGATGTTGACTTCAGTCAAAAGACTTACAAGCCACAAGGTAAATATGATGCGAAAGGTTAATGTGTATTGATATTGTAAATTTTAGGGCTGAAAATTTTGCACCGCCTTCCAGGTTGAAGCCCAGTGGGCGACTTTCATTGTACAGAACGACAGAAAATGCTCAACCCCTACACCTCGTAAACAACACACTCCACGCAGGTAAAGTTCGTGGGCCTGACGCCTGGAAATTGCTTCAATTTGCGAGATCTTGACATTCTTTTCAAGACAAGAATGTAAATGTGGCCGGAAAAAAGATGCAAACGTGCGCGCGTAAGCTTTCGAAATGCAAACTTTCCGGAAATTGCACGAGGTACAAAAACAAGAACAAAGCTTCACAAGAAACACCAGAAATGTTCAGACCACGGAACTGAAAGCCATCTGACACAGAGCACATCCAGCAAAAAGACCATTTCGAGCCGAGCGGGCGAGACAGCGGGAGAAGCTGAATGGGTGAAGGGACCACGGCTCATCTCCCTGCAATGCCGCCCTGTGGCACGCTCCATCGGCCCTAATCCAGTTTAAGCCTTATTCCATTCCGGCTGGGCAGGTCCTGTTCATTGAATGGGGGCCAAACCGGGACACTGTCGGACACAGGAGCTCAAGAAAGCCTTTCTAAATTTGCAGAAGGCAAGACTTTCGCCATGGTATGGGAGAAAAGCGCTGAGCGCACAATCCGAATGTGATTGAGGTTCATTGGAAATCAAACATGCAGTCGTGCTCTCTTTCCCCGACGCCAGTCCAAACATTCACTCTCTCCAACTCGTTCTTCATCAGCAAAACTGACGCGGTTGTTCTTCTTTCTCGTCTGCAGATTCTGAGAGCGTAATCCTGTATCCAGATCCGGAGTTCGCCCAGATGGCTGTTCCGCGGGGATTCCAGATCGAATCAGGCCCCATTTGTGTCATGTCGGATCCGCGGCGAGCGCTTGTTGCCTGTCGCCTCCGTTTTCGCCGCAAGTCTGTTGTTCTGCAACGTGTGACATACAAAGCACAAACACTGCGTATGATCATCAATGTACTTGTCATCGAGATTACAAAAGACAGAATCTGACACAGCAAAGTTTGGCGAACAGTAGATTGATCAGCACCGTCTTCTTTGCGTCTGAGGAAAACTGAAACTGAGGTTTTTGTAGAAAACTGCCACACCGCACGTGCACTGCAGCCACCAAGTCCCGCGACGCAAACGCCACGAAAACACAGACCACGTCGTGTTGGGTCCAGACTGGTTCAAACCAAAACGGCTTCCTCACCACACTGGCCCTACTCAGTAATTTCGTTTTGTGGTGCGTAGGAAATCCATTTGGCAAATTGTGTTGTCTTCGGCGGTGCTTCTGCAGCGACAGGGCAGTACGTGACGAACCAAGACGCAATTCGCACACAATCGTTTCTCTGTTGATGAAGACAGGAGAAAACGCACACGCACGCGCATCTGTAGATCCAGACACCCGTCAATGCGCGTGACCGGACCCTGGGGAATAATTAGAGATGAGCGATAATTGAATAAAGATCCGTCACTCGCTCCGGGCAAGCAGCATGAAAGAATACTAATTGTACTGAAGATGCTATTAACTCATCCCACGGGTGATTACATGTGGAGCTGGTTTCATGGCGTTTTGCATTCGACTCGCGTGTTGCAAACGCACATGCATCGGGGACACTCAACACACAGTCTGCTTCAGAAGCAATGGAACTTCTGGATGCGTCTTTCTGGGCTGAAGTACTCGACATCTGCGAGTGGACAATTCTCAAGAAGTGTCCATTTTGACCACCAATATTGCAGCGACGACTAAAATTCTGAATTTTCTGGTGGTTGTCTTGCCGACAGTGGCAAGAACTCTTGAGTGACGCCACCATGTACGCAGCTTGATCTGAGACTTCTTCCACTCTGGACAGGCAGCGGATGAGCTGGAGTTACGTCGTTTTACTCAGACATTGCTCACCATCTTCAAACGAAACTATCACTTTCAAAGGGCCAGACACGCAGAGCGCGCTTCTGTTTTCACGACCAAGTCCCACAGGACAGGGCTGGCCAATTATTCCGCCGATACCTGCCTGTCTGTCCTGATAAAATAATTAACCACATTTACCACATTTGGATGAAGAATTACACTGCAAAAACCCTGCCCTGAGTTCTTCAATGCTTCGGAATCTAATTTTAGACCTTCCGGTTGTTCCTTGTAGCGCGAATCTTGATGTCAAAATCACTTTTTATCCCTCAGACCGGCTACAAGCTTCCAAACGTGCCCAGACAACAGAAATGACTTCGAAAACTCATAATTTTTACAGTGTCAATAAAACAGCAGGGGTGATCGAGTTCTGGAAGCAGCTCATCATGAGAGATTTCTCGGACTTGGCCAGATGGCCAGGTCCACCAGATGCCACTTTGATGTGAAGTGCGCGACGCCGTTTTCTGCTAATGAAGATCATGGGCTCCAAGCGCCGCGCAACAGGACAAACCGCAGACGCGTCTGTGATGCAGGAGAAGCTTCCGCGAGTTCTCAGGCCTGAATTCGTGGGAAAATAACTGTGGACAATTCTGAATTGTCTTTCCTGAAATCAGACTGCCGAGAGTTCTGGGACCAGACAGGAAATAGGTTGAACTTAGAATGCTACAACACGATGCAGTGATGCAATTTCCCACACTCCAGCACACACGCAAAGTATTTGAAAGTGCCTGAGTTTGAGAGACCTGATGGCAGATGATGCACAGATGGGGCGTCTGGTCGGACCCAGAATCACAAACAAACGATCCCATGTTTGTGAGCGTACGTAACCTTACAACATCGCCACATGCACCCGCTCAGTGTGTGTGAAGCCAAGTGAAGCCACATCCCTTGTTCAGGTTTAGCCAAACCAGCCTTTCCAAAGCAGAATTCAAGTTCTCCCATATTTCAAACAGAATCAAGGTGTCAACTGCAAGGGTGCAATGGACGCAAATTACAGGATCACAAGAGGAAACGCCCTTTTCAGAGAGAAAATTCAAGAAGACTCACTCTTTTCGCAAGAGATGAGTGAGTTACCAAAACTCCCAAAAGTCTCCAGTCCACACGAGAATGACACGTGCTGAGAACATTTTACTCGGTTCAGGTAGGTGTGGGAAACTGGATCGGAATGTCTATTGTGTTCGGGCGGACTTGGCTCCACCTGTGCGGGGAGCTCCCTGCCTACGGAGGGTGTTCCTTTGTCTGCATACCTCACATAACCGAAACCGTCGCTACGGACTCGCACAAATGGAATTCCGTGAAATTTATCGCAGCAAGCAACCATTCTGAGGCTTCCAAAGTGCTATTCCTCTCCAGCGCTCTGTCAGACACTGAAAACAGTTTTCTTGCAGCGCCACAATGACTCTTTCGTTGGCACATTTTCCCACCTTTTCCACACCCAGGCACAGTGAAAAAGGAAACCAAAGGAATGTTCACGCCAAAATACGAATTCATGCGAGTTATTATTGCAGTTGCACACTCTCACATGTTTTTACAATTCCCATTGTAACCACGACGCAGAAAAATGGGGATAGATTGAGTTTCTCCCACCAGACACACACGAGTGTTCAGAGCACTTGAGTTTCGTGCAAGTCTCTCCAGACTTGGTGGCAGAAGAAGCTGGTGGGTATCACTGCGCTGTTGTTGCTTCACTCGCGCCCTGCGGAGAGCATTGACCGTGAGACTGAGACACCGGTGCAGTCATCTGACGCCACAACTGGACACAAATGATACTGGGACAGACAAACCACGACGACAGGAGAAAAATATACAAGAAAACTGGGCAGTGGAGAATCGAGCCGGTTCGCCAAGATCTATCTTCACGGAGCTGTTTGTGGGTGCTGGGGGGGGGGGGGTTACCA
>JAAUXT010059890.1_pt1 | contig 17662 bp, 14 predicted proteins | sample 7278171 | NCBI WGS metagenome assembly JAAUXT01 (sample SAMN14350112, study PRJNA611818) | marine sediment metagenome | isolation source: surface marine sediment (1.8m) | place: French Polynesia: Moorea | collected 2018-08
CAAAATTTGAAATGTGGATTCAAAGACCTTTCCAATGAGCCCTAGATCAAGTCTGTACCTTCAGCAGTTGCTGAGATAGGCCACCAATAGCCCTCCATGGGGGGTGGGTGTGATGGGATAGGATGGGATGGGATGGGACATCTTGGCCCAGATGCCATATATACAAAAAAAATTTTTGGTACACCACTAAGTGCTCTTTCCTTAAGGGACATTGCACAATGACCATGTGTAGGGGAATGCCACTGCTTTACCACATCACCAGCCCCATCCAGATAAGCTGTGACCCAGTGTTTAAAAGTGTTTCTATGACAAGAATTTTGCTGTTTGGGTCGACAAGGGTGAAGAGCCAGATGATGAGGCCAGCAAGCATGGCAAGAGAAAGCGGCCTGATTCAGGGGCTTCTTCTTCAGCTGAGTAAATAAGCATTGTGCAACTTTAGTGGCTATTGCATGAAGAGCACCAAAAGCCATGGAGCATGTTGTGGATGAACGTGCAACCCTTAGACATTACATAACTTGCCAAATATCTGTAGCATGTGTTTCATTGTACTTGTGTCTGTCTGTGTAACCAGTAGTTGTGCTTATACTTTCAAGTTCATTATTTCTGCTTGTTCATTTGGCAAATTGTAACCTTATCATGTGTTGCTGTGATGGAGTGTAGATTGTGCATGTGTACAGAATGCAAGTGTGCATACCACCAGAACTTTTACTGCTCAAAATTCAAGAATGTCATAGAAATTCAAAACAATATTTTCTGGACTCTGACCATATGTGAACAGATTGAGAAGTTGTCTCTCTGCATTGATGCACGCAAAGCTGACTGCACAGCTGTGAAAAAGAATGCCATGAATATGAGCAAACCATGTATGCATAGGCTTCTGTACATGATCGAGAATCACCTGTGGATGCTTGAAACACTTTGCCAATTTATCATTGTCAATGACACCAAGTGACTGAGTTGTGATGTGAATCGATTGATAACAGTTTTGACTTGGGCAAAGAGGACAATATGTCCAAGCATGTGTTCCAGCATACACTGTGTACATAAATACTATTTTACTTGTGTGCTCGGCTGTGCATGGACTATTCAACCAAAGTCCCCTGAAGTTATGTTACATGTAACCACATAACCATTTGCTGCTAAGAGAAAATAATATAGTGATACTCACTGCATCTACTGTTGTTGTGTAACTTGCACTCATCATGATGTCAGTTCATTTCATCCACAATTTGCTGGAACAAGGCTCAAGGCCACATCTTGTAGAAAAAGTCCAGGGGTGACAGGTCGAACAACAAACTGTCCATTTGGTCAGGATGTGGGGAGCAGACAAAGTCAAGGGCAGGCAACTGCACATCATCCATGGGGTAGGTTTTCGTGGACTTTCACATTTTACTGTCCTGTGCAGAATCTTCAGCTACCCTGAAGTTGACAATATTTTCTTGAGGACACAGCCCATGCTTCTTGTAGCATTGGGTCCTGTGCTTCCTCGCATGCGCACATGGCTGGGTCACTGCTGCTTGCTCCTCGGGGGTGGCTACAGCTTGATTGGGTCCTTCGTCAGGTTCTTCCTTGGGTTCTTCATCAGTGGTTTCATTCAGGGCTTCCTCATAACTGCTGTCAAAATGATAGGCCATTCATTCTCAACCGTATCCTCTTCCTCATCATCAGCATCAGCTGCACGCTCGTCTTCATTCTCAACAAGCATGTCCTCATCCTCGTCACCACTCGGTTCATCATGTGTCTCAAAGGGTATGTCTTTGAATGAAATTACTTCACTGTTGGAGCAGGCATCAAGCTCCCCAATGCCTTCAAGAGTGGTGTCCAAGGCTGAGGTACTGGGTTGGTTGTTGAATAACGCACCTCAAACAGTAGTACCAGTTGGCATACTTGTTCTTCACAAGTGCAGTGCAGATGATGATGTACCCAGAACTGCACTCTTGCTATGCAGCTATTTGATGCAAAGCTCCTCCAAAGTGTGGTTCAGAGATAAACATTCTTGTGTTTCATCAAAATCAAGTGCGTGGTCGAAAGAAACGTCACTGTTGGCATCATTTCAAGCATGCTTGTGGGCGTGCACCTGAGTATCGCCCTCTTTCTGAAGCACGATGGTCACAAAGTCTTGATTCTGCTCAATCCCAGGGGTCTCCTCAATCCCCAGGGTCTCCTCATTTTCTAGGTCCTCCATGTCAGTGTCATGACTCTCACTGGCACTTTCACTGCCACTAACTTTGCTGTTGCTGGACTGCTGGGCCAGTTCGGCCACTTGTGCTGCATTGAATTTCTTTCCATTCTTCAACATAGTGATGTAGCGAAATACCAAAAATGGAAAATTGTGCATCCAGTGCCTTTAGCAGTTGCTCCTTCCAAGATGAAATGTGGCAAGTGAATGAAAGATGCATTGAAAAGCATGGGAAATATATAGTATTTTTGTCTTGAAATCATATGATGGACAGTAGATGGATGCAAGTTTGGGAAAAGTTTTATGAATGCAAGGTGCGCAGAATGGCCATTACAACACATTTGCTCAAAATGTGAAATTTGAAAAGTGACAGACAACAGCTGTTGAGGCACTGATTCTATACAGATTGCTTTTATGTCTTGAACAGTTGGATGTCTGGAAGGTGCACTAAATCACTCTCAAAACACATTTGCTCAAAATGTGAAATGTGAAAATTTTCATTGAGGAACTAATTCATTACTGATTACATTTATGTTGTCAATAATCGGACATGCGCATGGTGTGCAGAAGCGCTCCGAAAACACATTTGCTCAAAATGTCAGATTCCATTCCAAATTGAATTAGATGACAGTTGCATTTGGGTGGGCATGAACATGTGCACCTTGCACTCAACCACTCTGAAAACACAGTTGCCGCTGAGCAAATCCCTGCCAAAAATAAACCCTGCCTCCGAGGAAAGTGTGCAAATTGACTGCAGCTCTCATCCAAGCTGGTGCCATCAAACCCACAGAAATGATTTTGCTCCATATCAAGCTACAGCCGCTTATCTGTACAAACTCTAAATTGCTCCACTGGGAGCCACTGCCAGTCCCCTTACAAATGGCGCCTGGCAGTGTCAGCACAGCTAGTGTTAATGCTCTGTGTGAACCCAGCCTTAGTGCCTGAGACTGCAGTCACATTCTGACAGGTCAAATCCTGTTATCAAAATGGCTCACTCACTCACTCACAAACTCACTCACACACTCACTCACAACTCACACTTGCTCATGAGCACTCATTCACTCATGAGCATTCACTCACACTCACACACTTATCTTGGGCAGTCGGCTGCAGTTTCTGGCACTCCCAAAAGTCAGTTGTCTGTCTATTTCTCTCGTGCTTTTGCAGCATTCAATCCTGTTGGTCCGTGTCCAGTCTATGTGGCCACGAAGCACGGCGTCCTGGGATACGTCAGGAGTTGGGCAGTAAGAATTGCTGTTATTGTTTGTTTTTTGTGACAATGTTTGTTTTCCTGAAGGTTTGATAGACAGCAGGCCATCCCCACTTACTGTCAATGTGCCTCTATTTCCAGATGGATGACATGTTTGCAGCGCACGGCGTCAGAGTCAACTGCGTTTGTCCGACGACAACGAACACGCCAATGCTCGGCACCATTGACAAAACTCTGGCCCTGGAGACAATTAAGACCAACATCAAGAACATGACAGAGTCAGAAGCGCTGCTCAGGTCTGTGCGTTCTAGCTTCTAAGTTGACGTCCGAATTTGCACCTGTGTGGTTTGCGTTTGTGCCTATATATATGTCGATCACAGAGAAAACAACATCAGAACTGACTTTTTTCTTCACCCAGACCCTCTAACGTGGCGGACGCCCTCGTGGAGCTAATTGAGGACGACTCGTACAATGGAACTGCGATGTACGTGTCGAGGGAGAAGGGCCGATTCCCGGTGGAGTTCCTGCAGCTGCCCGCGCAGTGAGCCCCGCCGGGGACTGCGTCGCCCCCGGGGCTCGAATCCCCTGGGGACGGGGTGGAGGGGTTTGCAGCGCCACGGTGCCAGAGGCGATACACGATTGGAAGTTTAACCCGAGAAATGGAATAAAACTTGTCAACCGCATCGCGCAAAGAGATTCAACGCGTTTTCGACGGCTGCGGCCCAGACACCTTGGCCAGCTGCATCCTGCTGGTACAGTCAAACACTCAGGTCAAGATCAAATCAAAATTTATTCGTGAATCGCAATTCTCTGTACAATGTACATTCTACAACCAACGCAATGAAGCCTTTTCGTCAACCAATGCATTGTTTATTCTCTACATGTTTTGATCAAGCGAAACAAAAACAATCTGTTCAAATTCAAATCGAAGACGTCTATCTTTGCAACGGTCCAAAACAAGGCAACAAACAATCACAGCAACCATGATATGAAGCGAGGTCTCCTCGTGCGCAAGGCAGCGGCAGCTCCTTGTTTGCACAAATAAAACCAATGCGTGTGCCACTGCCTTACACATCTTGATGGAACAACTGTGTTTTGATGTAGAAAACGAAACGTCTTACGAATGGAGTACACAAAAGGGCACACATGTGGGACACGTGTACGTGAAAGTGAACGTCACGTCTTACGTGAGCTCGATGAAAGCGTGGCGTCCAAAAGAGTAGGCACGCGAAATTTTTGGACGCTACAATGATTATGAAGATGCAACACGACGTTGTCTTCACGTGTGTGTGTGTGTGTGTGTGTGTGTGTGTGTGTGTGTGTGTGTGTGTGTGTGTGTGTGTGTGTGTTTACCCTATCGCGAACTGGGCGATTCGGGACCTCAGCGCAAAATGTGGAACTGTCGTCCACCGAATAAACTCCAGCAAATCAAACACCACCGCATGGCATTTCTCATTCGAGAGAAAATGAAGATGACCTTCTTCCTCTACTCCGTCCTTCTACGCACTAGCAACGTGCTCTGGGGACAAGAAAGCTCGTGGGCAAAATGCAGAAAAAAAAAAGAAATTCACTTTCATGCGTGGACAGACAGGGAGAAGAAACGGAGCACTTTGTCCAAAAGTTGAAGCTTCAGTGCACTGCACACAACATCGTCCGCTTCGCAATACGTTCACCAAGCAGACTCCACAGATCTACACAGGTGCAAACGCAGCCCGTCTCACACCAGCTAACGCCTAATACTGTACACGACGTGATTGCGAATAAACGCTACTTTCCACCAGGGAAAGCAAGAGACCAGGGCAAGAGATATACCTTCCAAACTACCAAATCTCGCGACAAGGCCGAATGACATCTGATCTGAGCTTTGCATGTGGGGTTTGTTGTGTTGGACGACTAGTTCAGAAGCAAGTGGACTGACAGAGGTCAAAATGCGACCAATTTCACACTTCAAATCACGTTCACTGACTGATGCTACACAGCAAAACAAAGATTAGAAGTCACTCTGCCTTGTTCCAAGAAGACCCCACAGAAACATTTCAACATAACCTGACAAGAGGTCCATTGTGGTAGCACCTGAATACACGCAAGCTGGGGACGAGGGATCTATCGTGAAGGCACAATGCATAAATGAGATAATTTTGCTTGAAGTACATGAGAAAGACACACATTCCCTTTCGGACGAAAGAGTGGTTGGTTTTGTATCACATGTTGGAGTTTCGTTGTGGATTTTATCACAAATGGAACATTCAGCACCTGTTTCGCTTGAGCCACAGAAGCACCTGAAGAAAATTGCACAGACAGTGTGAGTACTCAGCACAGGAGCGTCTCTGATGAAAGCAAAGTTCCCTATCACCGGTAACTGAGACATTTCGGTTGGCATGGAATTTGGGCAATTGTGGGCCAGTTGAGACGACAACTCGCTCAGGGAGGAACAGCTGCGCATCAACGTCTCCCTCCAAATCCACGGACTCTGTTGGGACACGCTAAAGTCGCTTCAGGCAGATCTATCTGTTTGAACTTTTCACATATATCAGCCCTTCCAGGGTTCTCAAAGTTTATTCTGCCAGACTCACGTCTGTGAAATATTTTCTGCAATAATCGTGAGTTTTGTGTCAATTTCGGGTCTTCGCCACCGCAGTTTGTCTCTTCTGAGAAAACTTTGTTTTGGCATTGTGTCCTTGGTTGGGAACTTTGTTGATCGTTATTGAAAGGTTTCGTCGTCAAGTGATGACTTTAAAAATGAGCGATGTCTTTTGACGTTGAATGACAAGAATGGCCATCATCACTGCGCAGCAGGATGTGGTGGAGCTCCAGCTGGGTCACAGTCCGACTTGTCTTCGTCTGGAGCAGCAGGGTCAGTCTCAGCGGACAACGCCTCCTCGTGACCAATGACGTCATAGTCCTCGAGGTCGGCGTCCGGACCGGAGCCCTGGGGTGAGATGAACTCCTCCTCTTCACTGCGACCTCCAGCTTCGCCCAAACTCTCTCTTTCTTCTTCAGTGCCTGGGTCTCTCGCACTGAGAAATTCTGTGGATGAAGTCTCGCTTGTGATGGGCTGTTGCTGGAGTTGTTGTTCCAGCTCAGTGCTCTTTGGCTGCTCGGCGTCTGCCGCGGCTGACCTCGCCTGAGGCGGTTTGACGTCGTCCTCAGGAGACTCGGACTCGTGCGTCGTGGTGGGCTCCTCCGTCACCTCCTCCAGGGTGTGCAGTTCGCCTGGCTCCCGGGGAGGGAAGCTGGACAGCGTCATCTCGCCCTCGTCGCTGCTCGAATGAGACGAGAGGTCCGGGGACGAGGGCGCCTCACCCAGGGTCGAGTCCTCCGGCACAGCCTGAAAAAAGCGAGAATGCAAATGCTCCGTTTCGTTGACACACGGTGCGGCATATTTCTCCCCACTGAATGAATAAAAGGGGAAACATTAAGTCGCACATGCACACACAAGGAATTCGCCTGTGCTGCGCGCGGAGAGGCGCGCATCCCGCTGCGGCGCTCACCTGCAGCCTGACGCCCGCGGGCGGCGCGCGCTGCGCCTCCACCTCGAGCACGACGTCCCGCAGTGCGCGCTCCAGCTCCGCCTCGTGGTCCAGACTCAGCGAGTCGCTCTGCTCAACATCTGCAACACACCACACGCTCACTGTCAGAAACGGCAGCTGCACGAGGCTCGTTCGCTCATTTTCTTTCAAATGCGAAAGCCTTTTTGCAACAGAAAATTAGATTGCGAGACAAACCCCTGGGTTCCATGAAACACGAGGGCCCTTTGCGCAGCTGACAGTTTCAAAAATCTTGGGTCATGTATTTTACGACGACTCGCACAACCAAAAACAGTTCCTACACTGGAAGTCAATCAAAATCTCGATCCCAACAAAGCAACGCACCCCGGCCCGGAGAGTGCAGCGCCTCTGACCCGGAACTGATCTCTTCGTCCGCGTCGTAGCCCAGGTTCTCCGAAGAGCCCGGGAGCGTCCCCGACGACCCGAGCAGCTGGATGGTGTCGGAGGAACTCGTCAGCAGCGATGCGTCCGACGACACCATCACCTGGGGCGGGGAGCTGAGGCCGGACGCCGCGTCTGGTGGCGGCGGATCCGTCGTGGAGACAGTCACGAATGTGGAACTCGTCATTTCCGGATGATCTGGACTGGTCTCACTCGCATCTGCTCTGTGCGAGTCGGTCTGACTGGGTGATTTCTCGTCAGTGGGTGTGGTCAGTTCGGGCTGAGCAGGGAAACCAGAGTGGGACATTTCTGCCATTTTTTCTGGGAACCAAGGACTTAAAGGGCGCACCAACCACTGCGGTTTCAGAGAGAAGTCCTCGCCTTCTTGATCCTCGTCTGTGTGTCTTGGGGTCTGAACTCCAGGACTTCCGGTTCCAACTGCTTCAGTTTCTTCCGGTGCTCCGGGCTGATCGACGGCCTCGAAGCTCAGGTCATAGTCGGAGAATGATTCTGACTGGGTGTGCGGATCTGAGTGGGTTCCCCCGTCTCCGAAGATGTCAGCTTCCTTGAGTAGTTCTTGAGGGTCCACAATGATGAACGCATCCTCCTCTTCCTCATCCTCTTCATCCCGATCTTGGGGAGCCTTAGCTGATGCTGTGGGCTCGATTTGTGTTGTCACTATGGGAGCAAACTGATGAGGTGTTTCCTCAGCTGCTGCTGCTTCAGCGGGTGTTTCTTTCAACGCCGGATCATCCCGCCCATCAGAACTGGACGAGTAGTCAAACAACTTAGGCGAGTCTCTCCCGCTGGGTTTGAGCTCCTCAACGTGGGACTCTGTCTTCGAGGGTTCTTTGTGCAGATTCTCTGGGGCCCATGGACTGGACGGTCTGACCATCCACTGGGGCTTCAGCGAGAGCTCTGTGGAAGCGTCTCCCTCCGCAGACTCCTCGTGGAAGGCTGTCACGAGTTCGGGATCGTCCGCGTCGTCCTCAGTTGGTTCTGGCGGAAGTGGTGGGCTGGAACTCATCGGAAGTTCAAGGACAATGGAGACGTCGCCAGCAGAGACTGCTGTCTGTGTGGTTTCCGTGAGGACGACTTGAGGCGTGTCGGGGGAAACTTTCAGTTCGGTTGACTCTGATGGAACTCTGTCTCTGTGATGCCAGGGGCTCCTGGGCCTGTCGCTGGATGTGGGAGCAGTTGGAGTCAACAGCGACTGGGACTGAGGTCTGGACGCCTGGGTCTTGGGGGTCATCTCGGCTGTGACGGCCTCCTCCACCTGCACAGGGGACTCGGCGCCCTCCGTAGGTGTGTCCACCGTGACCTCAGTCAAAGCCTGGATGGACTCCCTCCTGGGGTCGAACTCCTTGAGCTGCCTGATGTCCAGAGCGACGGAGTCGGCGTCGCTCTCATCCATCTCGGAGCCGTTCTCGGTGGCGGACTCGGACCAGGGCTCTCCGCCCGCCGTCCTCGAGTCGAGGCTGATGACGAGCGCGTCGATCTCGTACTGCGCCGCCTTGATGAAGTCCTCTTCTTCCTGACTCAGTTGCCTCTTTGCTGGTTCGGGTTGCGCTGCAGCCGTTTCCTCCTCTGGAGCTTCCGCTGCCTCTGCTGCTGCTTCCTCCGTCAGCGGAACCACGGATTCCTCCGGACTGATGCTCTCCGCCTGCACCACGTGCTCCAGACTCTCCTCAGAGTCCGCCTCTATGGCAGCGAGGTCCGGCTGACTGCGCGTGTCGTCCGAGAAGTGGAATTCGTGCGACGCGGCGGCGCTGGGCGGGGTCACGGTGGGCCTCGGGGAGTCCCCGGGCAGGAACTGCTCCGTGTGCTCCACTGCGGGCAGCTCGAGCACCACGTGCCGCTCGTCGCGGTCCGTGCTCGGCTCCCGGAGCGTCTCGTGGATTCTGCAATAGAGAAATTGGTCAACGATGAGAATACGTTGCGAAGCCACTCAGAAGTTCTCCAATGATGCAAAAGTTTGATTTTTGCATGTTTCTCTGACCTTGATAGGAAATTGAGCCCGTGCAAACTGCACAAATGGTGTTTCGTATTCAACTCTCTCGTTGATTTACGCAATGAACACAGTGACCAACATTGAGACGAAAGTTACACCACTCCGCACAGTTGGTACCTGACGCCCAGCTCCTCCGAAACAGGCTCCTCCTCGCCCAAGCCACCAGGGGGTGGGCTAGGAGTGCGCTCGAGTGGCCGCCCATCCTCCCCGCCCGAGGGCGGAGTGGGCGTGTGCAGGGGCGTGTCCCAGTCGTCAGCAGCGGAGAAGTACATGCCGCTGGACAGGCTGCTGCTCGCTACTGACCTGTTGGAGGGGAATCCCGAATCAGTGAGGAGGCCCGGGGAGGGGCAAGCGGGTCCAGGGAAGGAGATTCAGGGGAGCCGGGGCTGGTGAAGGGAACCAGAGTGACAATTGGTGATTTGACCAAAGCGCACTGTTGTTCAAGTGGGACCAACACCAGGAAGGGTTTTGAGTGTGGCAGAGGCGAACCACATGGAGTGAACTGAGGGCGCGTGTGGTTGGTTTTGGAACTCTCTTGGATTCGCTTCAGCACAACGTCCATTTCAATGTGATTGATTAAAAAAGGTCACAATAAATTGCATTCAATGCTCAAAGCCGCATGTTGCAGGTGAATACGATTTTTTGCATGCTTTGTGCCGCTTGTGCACAGCGAATCAGGGAAATGCGTCAGAGCCGCAATCGCAAAATTGCTTGTGTCAAATCAAGGTTTCAAATCAACAGACAGCGATTCAAAATTGACACTGATCTCACAAAATTGGCGCCAAAAATCCTTTTGCAAAATAATATAATTTTCACTTGTTTGTTAGAACCACATCAATCTGTATTTTAGGCGAAATACTCGGGGAACACATTGTCCACTTGTCACTCAAGAACAAAGTTTCGCTGTTGGGTCACTCACCGGAAGTCCTGCTCGGACGACTCGAGGCCCTCTGTCGGTGTGTGGAAGAGCTGCGAGCTGGAGGCAATCGGGCTCAGGTACTGCGAGGACGAGTGCGCGCTGCTGAGGGACGGCGCCTGTAGCTGCACCGCCTCGAAGACGGAGTCCACGGCCGAGGGGCCGCCCTCCGCGCCGGGGTCCGGGATGGTCCTCATGAACCGAGACTCGCTCACTGTCTCAAACACCTCGGTGCGCTCAGTCTGCGTCACGGTTCCCTCCGCCATGAGTCTGTGGACCGCCTCTTGTGATTCGGAGGAGCTCACTGTTCGTTCAGTGGAGCTGAGATGGATCCCGACCGCTGATTGGCTGATGTGGGGATGGACGGCAGCTGACGTCATGTCCGGTTCTGTGACGTCATCTCCGGCGGGAATGTGGCTCACGACTTTGCCCGATTTGACGACGAGCTTCTCCGGGTCGCTTGGGAGCCTCATGAACCTGAACGAAGAGTATTTTTCCGTCAAAGGAACTTTCACCACAAAACTGGCACACTTGGACCACAACGGCGCCTGTTCCACCCGGACACGATCAAACGTCTCGACTTCTCTGCGGACGCGGACTCCTTTCCCTCCTGCGCCAACTTGGTCTCAACACACACGCACACTTGCACACACGCACGCACATGTACGCACCTCTGTGTCTGCTCGACGCTGACGTCGCGCGGCGCGGCGCCGTGCTCCGGCCCGGGCCCTGGCGGCGTCACGTCCACGATGCGGATCCGGATGAGTCTGCCGCGGAACTCGCACGTCATGAACGTCTCCGCCTGGTCGGCCAGGTACTGGGTGAGGAACTCCTCGGTGAAGGTGATCTGCAGCGTGCTCACAGTCACTCTGCGGGAGAGACGCACAATGCTACAGCTTCAGCAGCTTCGATACACGTGCAGCAATCACCAGAAGCAACAAAGCATAAACGCGTGTTCATCAACCAAATGAGATGACAGCTGTTTTGTGCTGTTCAGCGTGGATCGTTGTGCGGTGCATGTGTGTGTGTGGCCAAGTGTGTGTGTGTGTGTGTGTGTGTGTGTGTGTGTGTGTGTGTGTGTGTGTGTGTGATGGCTGACCTGGAGAGCGGTGGCGGGCGGAGGAACATCTCCTCGCGGTCGGTGTGCACGACGGTGACGGTGTCTCCGCGCAGCGTCGTCTCCGTCGGCCGCTCCTCCTGCTCGTCCCGCGGGGGCTCCGACCAGCGAGCTGCGTAACATACGGAGTGATTGGAGTGATATCAAGTCTTCGTTCGGGTGGGCAAGAGGCGAAAGACAAAACTTGCTCGTTTCCGGACACCACAACTTCCGACAGGAAATGAAGGAAAATTGACAGCCGATCTGAAACAAGTTTTGAGTCTCTGAAAGAGTGGTGACTGACCTTCCGTCTCGTCAGGTTCCGGCTCGGCCGTTTCCGTTTCCGGCTTCACTTCCGGTTCCTGTTCGGGTTGTGACGGGGTCAGTTCGGGTTGTGACGGGGTCAGCTGGATCTCCTCCGCTGTGCTCTCCTCCACCGTGACCAGACCCAAGTCCTCCAGTCTCGTCATCTCCAGTCTGGCCTCGGTGAGGTGAATCTCTTCTGGCTCCGTGTTCTCGACCGAAACGACTGTAGTTGGGATTTCTGGCACAGCTGCAGTGTCATCACGAGTCTCCGTCTCCTTCTGCTCTTCTTCTGCTATTTGTGTTGCAAATTCTTCAGATGTTTCGACAACAGCGTCACTGACGACAATTGCCTCTTCGCGCGTCGTTTGTTCGAAGTGAATGTCGTGGGTTTCAGACTCGACGCTTTGGAGTGTGATGTCCTCAGATTTTGACTCCGTCAAAATGACAGCACGTTGGTCAGTTTCGTCTTTCACGTCTATCTGGTACGTTGCCACTTCCTTCTCCGCAGCATTTTCACTTTCAACTGTTTCGGTGTCAGCCATTTCAGTCTCTGCAGGTTCCTTTTCTGTCTCTTCTTCAGGAATGTGTTCGCGTTCGTTCGTGGCCACATCCTCCTGGTGGAGTTCCTCTGTGAGATCTGGAGGTCTGGAGTACGCTGTGAATTCCCTGGTCTCCACCACTATCTGCGCTGTTTCCATCACTGCTGCTTCTTCCATCTCCGAGGTGATGGTGTCCTCTGTTCCCTCGATGACATCTTCTGCAGCAGGCGGAACCATTTCTGTTTCTGGTTTAGCCTCAGTTTGTTCTACGCTTTCCCACGTTTGCTCTGTTTGTTCTTGTGTTGGGCTTTCTCTCTCGTCGTCTTTGGTTTCATCAGATGCAGTTTCAGGCTGTTCTGGTTCAGCACATTCGCCACTGTCGTCCAACTCTTTCTCTTCAGGCATCTCTGTAACAGCCTCTTCTGGCTCAGATTGTTTGTCATCAACTCGGGCCTCCATCTCTTCCACAGGTTCGAAGGTGATCCCCTGCGTGTCAGTGATCGTTGCTGGAAGGAAACTGGCCTCATGCTGGGCCATGTCCACCATGATCTTTTCTTCATCAAACACCAGCTCATCCACAGCAGCCTCAGGTTCCTCGGGCTCCAAGAACTTTGATTCTAACTTGGCCTTTTCCACCAGATCGTGCTCGGGTTCTGGTTCTGGTGATACGGACGGTTCCTCCTCTTGAGACTCACTGACGTCTTCTTGCTCCACGTCTGAGATCTCCGGCAGCTGCTCCACGGACGCAGGTAGCAGGCCCGCTTCAGTCTCTGCCTTCTCCAACAATATGCTGAAGTCAACAGGTGCGCCATCATGTTCTGCAGTGGATTCAACCTCATGCACCATCTCCTCTGGTGTGAGTTGCTCAGTGAAGACTTCGTCAGTTTCTCGATCGTGAGGGAGCTCAGGCTCCATCAGTTCTTCAAGCTCTGGTTTCTGCAATTCTGGTTGGTCGACTGGTTCTGCAAGTTTGCTCTCTTCTGTTGCCACTTCATCCACGGCATCACTGAAATCCTCAGAACCACTTTCGTCTGCATGTTTGTCGGACTCAAGATCGTCGGATGTTGCTTGTGCTTCTGCACGAATCATTTCAGCCTTCACCTCGGAGATTTCTTCAACCTGGATTTCCATTGCTTTCACGTGTGGCTCTGCGGGTGTTTCTATTTCTGTGACTTCGTCACTCTTCACCACAGGAACTTCTGTCAGCTGTTCAGGCGTTTGCACAGCAGGTGCTTCAGGTTTCTCATCTTCCACCTCCATTACGACATCTTTGAATTTCTCGGGAACCTCTTCAAACTCCTCATCTGTGAATTCTTCGTGTTTCTCTGCCGTCGTCTTTGTGACCTCATCAATCAAGATCGTCGGAACATCCGTGAACTCCTGTTCCCTCTCTGGAACCTCTTCAAACTTCTCTGTGACTTCCTCAGGTGTCTCACCAATTTCTTCCTCTGTGACGCCTTTGGGCTCCTCATCCGCTGGTTGCTTTGGCTTTGCCTCTTTGACCTCTTCAAACATTTCCTCAGTGGTTTTTGTGCATTCTTCCGGCTTGTCGTGCAAAGTCTCTTCAGGTTCTTTCTCCGCCTCCTCTTCGGGCCGTGGTTCTGCCACCTCCTGCTGTTCACTCGTGTCAACGAACAGTGGTTCCGCATCCACAACACTTTGTTGCAGTTCTTGCGTATTCTCTGCTGTGACGGGGACAGGTTGTTCTTCAGTGACTCCTTCGGGCGCTTCTTTTAGTGGTGGTTTTTCTTCGGTTACCTCCTCGTTCTCCAGCAGTATCTCCTCTTCAGCCCACATCCTGCTCTCCGACTCTTGCTCGACGCGGCTCAGTTCCACAGACGCAGGGAGGAAGTACGCTTGCGCGTCTGCTGCCTCCACCAGTTCCTCCGCCTGTGCTTCCAAGTCCATGTCATTTTGCGCAGGCGTTTCTTGGGCATCTAGAGTTACTGCCTCTTCCTGAGCCTTCATTTTGTCTTCTTCGTCAGGTTGGTGGTGGAACTCTTGTGTTGATCTCAGAGATGCCTCTGCGACGATGCTCAGCATCTCGGAGCGCTGCTCAGCCCTCTCGGGGAGAGGTGCCTCATCTGTGTCCGCCTCATAGTCCTCTGGAGTGGCGGGCAGATCCGCCGCATCCTCAAAAGCTTCGTCGTCATCGTCTTCCTCCGCCAGATCCTCCTGTGCCTCCTCCAACTCGGAGGCTCTTGGCTCATCGTCCTCAGTGACAGGTTCTTCTGGCTTATCTGTAGACGCTTCCTCTTTGCTTTGGTCTATCTCTGACGCAAGCGAGCTTTCTTCTTCTTCTTTCTTTCTTCTTCTGTGTTGCGTTTCTTTCTCTTGATCTTCGGTGTCCTGCTTCTCGAGGATCAGCTGCTCTGAGCTGCTCTCTCGTTCCACACCCACCTCAGGCGTCACCTCTGTGTGATACAGGTGTTCAGTGACAGACTCTGATGAGAAGGTCTCAATCGTCTCTGCAGTCGTTGCAGCACTTTGAGTGTCCGTTGGTTCAGAGAATGCGACAGCTTCGGGTGAGCTTTGAGCCACTTCTTCTGGCTTTGGTGTTGCAGCCTCCAGTAATTCTCCTGGAGACGTCGTCCGGAAGTCAGTCACGACCTCTGCTTCTTCGTCTGGCAGAATTTTGGTGTGCAGTGTCTCTGGTTCGGGCTCTGTGGACGCAGTTGTGCTTTCGGTCTGGGGATCTGATTCTGATTCCAATGCTGCTTCAGCTTCTTCAACGGGTGCGGCTTCTGGCTCTGCAGTCCCCACTGTGTGTGGAGTAGCAGCCTGGACCACTTCACTCAGTGCGTCTGTTTCAACCGGTTCCACTGTGTGTCCACTGGCTGGAGCTTCCAGTTCTTCTGGAGTCTCCCCAGTGAGAGAGGTTGACGTTTCTAACAAAGTCTGTGATTCTGGAGCCGGTTCAACGGCTGGAGTGAGGTGTGCAGGGGTGATGTCGGGTGGGAGGAGAACCTGCTCCTCCTGCACCGCGTCTGGTCCCAGGTCCGAGATCCGTCTGCAAGAAGAGGTGTCAAAATAACTTTCACCCTCATGTGCAAGGAACAAACATGTGTGTCAAAAATTGCAAGTCTGCGTTTCTATTTGTCCTGAGCACCAGCGTGATGAGGTAATTTCCCAGGTTTTGCGACAACTCGTTCCTCCGTCACATCTGCTGTTCTGGAGCTGCATATCGACCCATTTTTCAGTCACAGCACAAAGCATTCATTCACAATGATGATACGAGACTCTACTACAGCCGTCATGGCTGGGATCATTCATGCAACACAAATTTGGGATGTGCAACGGGTTACTTTTTGCTGGAAACAAAATTCTAGATCTAGTGGCAAAAAAGCAAGGTCAATGGTCAACGTTATCAAAATTCACAAAATTGGTTCAAGGCAGCAAGAGGCTTGATGATCACGTCTGATGTGGAATTCATGAGGCACAACTTGTGATGAAAATGATTTGAGGGCAACACATTCGTACAACATGATTCCATCCATACCTGAAAGCTGCTTTTTGTTACTTTTTCCTGCAATGGACATTCACAATATTCTTCAACTCTGGATGACGTGGAAAGTAAGGGGGAGAACAGCGACCAAACGTTGCTGATGAGACTGAGCCGAGTCCAAACGAACCAACTCTCACCTCCATGAAAACACACACACCGAATGACAAGATGTGCGGCTGGAAGCCAAGCACTACGTTGAACAATGGGTCTGTGAAACTCCTACATTGAGAAACTGGAGGTGAGCATGACGAGCACTCACTTGTCTGTGGGAGATGGCGGGTGTCTGTGCGGGGGCGGCCCGGGGCGCCCCTTGTGCGGCGTGGCGGCGGCTGCGGGCAGCGTCGGGCTGGCGAGCATCGGGACCCCGGCGTAGATGCGCTTCTTGCGGCGGCGTCTGCGCTTCTTCTGCTTCTCGCCTGTCGCAGGGGCCTGAGTGCCCTGGGGATCCAGGGTCGCAGGTCTCGCGGCCGTGGCGCTGGCAGCTGATGACTCGTGTTGCACTGTGGGTGCTGCTGCTTGTGGAATCTCCACCTACAAAAGGAATATATTCTATCATATTTTAATTTTCCCTTCACACTCACACAGACAAGTCTTTTCAGCTGCATTTTCAAAACTTGAAACAGTGTGGTTAGTTCAGATACGCTCGAAGATCAGAGAGATCTATCCACAACTGGCAAGGAATTTACTCAGCGACTGACCGCAAACAAGAACAGAATTGAATTTGCTCTTTGCAACTGACTGCAAGAGAGAAATGCAACCTTGTGTTGCGGTTTGTGTTTGGACTCTGCGCCGGAGCTGGAGTCGGTGGTTTCCGAGTACTGCGAGGAGCTGTGCGTCAGTGCGCCCGGCTCCCGCTCCGCCAACTGAAACGCAGAGAGTCAGGCTCTTCACGAAGTTTGAGAAGTCACGTGTGTTACACACGCGTCAAGCTTCGAAGAACACAAAGCGTAGTAGTCTTAACACTGGCAAGAACATTTTCAAGCTCTGAAACGCATTTCTCATTGTGTGCGACGAGTCTCGTACCTCGGATTCGCTGACATCCTCCATCGCCTCGAGCAGCTCCGCCTCGATGTCTCGCGCCTCGACGCTCTGCACCGCGACGTCCTCCGGCTCGGCTGTCTCCGGCTCGGCTGTCTCCGGCTCGGCTGTCTCCGGCTGTGTCTCCTGTGGAGACTGAGCTTCCACTGCTTCCAGTCTTCTCTCAACTATTTCCTGTCTCGCCTCGGTCAAAAGTCGTTCCATTTGGACGTCAGATTCAGTTGTTTCATATCGAACTTCAAGATCAGGTTGTTGTTCTTCTTCAGCTGGTTCTGGTTCTGGTTCATGTTGGATCTCAGCCTCATGAGGCTCAGGTTGAACTTCAACTTCAGTTAAGTCTGGTTGGGCCTCAGTTGTGGTTGGTTCGGGCTCAGGTTGGGTCTCAGCTTTGGTATGTTGGACTTCAGTTATTTCTGGTTCAGCATCTGCCGGTTCCCGTTCAAGCTGGACTTCAGCTTCAGTTGGCTCAGACTCAGATTGGGGAGTTTCAACCTGCTCTTTCCCTGTGTCGTGAAATTCCTTCTCAACTCCGGTGAATTCAACAGGCTCAGGTTGTGTTTCCGCTTCAGTTTCCTTCACCAGGCCCATGTCGACCTCCATTCGCTTCGCCTCCGTTTCTTTCGCTTTCATTTCGAACAGCGTAGCTTTGGACATGGCCTGGAGACTCAAAGCCATTTGTTTCAGATCTGAGGAAATCATCGCTTCAGTCTCTTTGCTCTTTTCGGTTTCAATTGTCTCGGGAGGTGCAGGACCCTTGGGTTCTCGTGTTTCAGTTGGCTCTGGCTCTGTGGTCTCTTGTGTGACTGGCTCTGCAGACACTGATTCAGTTGTCTCTTCTGTGATTCGCTCTGCAGGCACTGGTTCAGTTGTCTCTTCTGTGATTCGCTCTGCAGGCACTGGTTCAGTTGTCTCTTCTGTGATTCGCTCTGCAGG
>JAAUXT010054502.1_pt1 | contig 17659 bp, 29 predicted proteins | sample 7278171 | NCBI WGS metagenome assembly JAAUXT01 (sample SAMN14350112, study PRJNA611818) | marine sediment metagenome | isolation source: surface marine sediment (1.8m) | place: French Polynesia: Moorea | collected 2018-08
CTCTCTCTCTCTCTGTCTCTCTCTCTCTCTCTCACACACACACACACACACACACACACACCCACACCGAGTGCACGGCCTGCCAGCGCTCAACAAATATTACAGCTGATTGTCGTTGCTGACGTCAGGTAGAGCTCTGCCATCAAGCGCCCTTGGCAGACCACTCCTGCAGTCCTCACTGCAGAAAAGGTTGAAACAAGAAGCAGTGCTCAAGGCAACTGCAGCGCGAAGTCCCTTGCCGGTTATATCATTGATTCTTCCTTGTCCTCCTTGTCTTCCACAAGTCATGCTGTTTGTGGGGGGGGGGGGGTCCAGGGGTGGGGGGTCCGGGCAGGGGGAGGGGGTGTTAGGGAGGGGGAGGAGGTTAAGGGGGGGGGGCAGGGGAATTTCATCCACCTTGCCATATATACTGCACTACCACATGGTGCTTCGCCCTAAAGGGACTTCGCACAACAATCTGCAGGTTGGAGCGGTTCCACGCGGTGCACCGTCGCGCCTTCGTCGTGTGCGTCGCGCCGCTCTTCACGCCGCCGCTGTGGAGCCTGTTCTGCGCCTTCACGCACCACTTCGCTCACTCGCCGCTCATCTTCCTTCCCGCGCACAACGACGACCAGTGCGTCGAGGTCATGGACATCATCGCCGCTAGGGTGCGTAGCTGCCGACGTGATTCTGCACAGCTGCTGTCCGTGTCGTGCACGTGTCACTAAACACCTCAAGAAGCATCAGGCCACCGAGGCCCGTTTCACGCGGAACAAAAAGGCCGTCGTGGCCCGAGACGAAGTTGCGAGTGATTTGTGCAGAAAATTTATCCGAGGACAAAGTGACGCCACGCAAGGGGGGGGGGGGAGGGTGTTGCGAAATTATTCTGTCGAGAGGTGGGGCCTTCCTCACTCCTGCTGCAAGAATCTTGTGATTCAGGAGCGGCGGCACAATTGTAAACTTCTTTCAGGCCGTGTGTGTACTTTTTCCACATTGCAGAGGAAGGCTCACCCGACGTGCGACGCGCGGTTCCGGGCCACCGAGCGCGACGCCATCTTCGCGCAGCTTCCGGTCTCCCAGCACGGTACACATGCGCAGCGCGACACGCTTTAATGTCGCTTCCACCAAGTCGTCAGAAATTTAGATGCATTAGACAAGCGAGAATCTGGCCTGAGGGACAAGCCCCAACAGACCGTGGTCGGCCGGCAGGTGCGGTTTAGTACGCCAGTGTTTGTTGAGACATGTACCCTGGTAGTCTCATGCAGAAAAAGCTCCCGACTCAGAGCACTGTGCGCGCGCAACTTTCTAAGAGCACTGTGCGCGCACAACTTCCTCGGAGCAGTGTGTGCGCACAACTTTCTCAGAGCAGTGTGCGCGCGCAACTTCCTCTGAGCACAATTTCTCGGCAGACTGCGCCGTGCTGCAGGACGCGCTGGGCAGCTTCGCGCGCGTCGCCGCCGCGTCCGTCGAGGAGCTGCTGGAGCTGACGCCGCTGGACCGCGACGCCGCGCTCGCCGTGTACCGCTTCTTCCGGGAGGACGGCCCCGTCGACGAGCCGGCCGAGCGGAGGCCCCGCGCCGCGCGCAGACTCGTGTCGGAGCCGGACGTCGGCGCCCTGACGGAGCATCGCGCCGCTGCGCGACGCCGCCTCTTGACGCAGGAAATCGACACGGAGGCCACCCAATCCGGGCTGAAATCCAACACCGTGCGTAGGTTCCTGATGGAGTCTGAAGCGGGCGTCGTCGCCAAGGGAGACGGCGAAGCGACGGAGGGAGGTTCCTTCCCGATGCGTCCCTCCTATGACGACGCCGACCGAGTGCTGCAGAGCTCTCACGTCGTGCGGCGGCGTCGTGTTCAGCAGCCCGACGCCGTGGTCGACGAAGCGTGTGACGTTATGCGACGATTTGATGAGACGCCTGACTTTTCCGAGGTGGGAGACGTTGACGGTGTGACGCCAGAAGCTTACGTTGAGAAGCCGGACCCTTACGTAGATGCTGTCGCGTTGCTGGAGGAAGGGGAGCAAGGGTCGCGCGGCCACAGAAGCGTCGCGTCCGCAGCCGACACGATGTCCGACACGGGTTCTAACGCCGTGCGTCGCTTCTGTCAGGGGCCCGATGCCGAAGTTCGCGCTCTCACAGAGGGAAACTCGTACGCCAAGCACGATTTCTATCCGTACGGAGACGCCTGGAACGACGTCAACACGCCGACGTCGAACGTGAGACGTCGCTCCTTCGAAGATGATGTCACCACCTTTGGGAGACGCCGTTCTTTTGACGATGACGTGAACACGCCGATGTCGTTCGCAAGACGCCGTTCTTTTGAGGATGACGTCGGCACACCGTCACAGAGATACCGTTCGTTTGATGATGTCAGCCCGCCAACACAGAGGGCATTGGTCGGGAGATGGCGTTCCGTTGATGATGACGTCAGCACGCCGACGCACAGGTCACTCGCGAGACACCGCTCGTGCGGGGACATCGACGCCGGATCGTACCGTGAACACCACTGGTTCCGGCGGCCGGACGACGCCTCCCGTGATGACGCCACGCCCTTGGAGAGAGAGCCACATGCTGAATTCGCGCTGTTCGAAGACGCCTACGCGTCATCAGAGGGCGGGTCCTGGGCGTCGCTGCGACGTAATTGCGATGCCCCGTCCAATGGAGGGTCTGACGCCTCACTGTGGGACGGAGGCTCCATCGCCAGGCGAGGATCCTTCCAAGACGCCGACGCGCTGTCGGAAGGCGCGCTCAGCGCGCAGTCGGAAGGGTCGCTGGAGGGATGCCGCTTCGATCAGGGCTCGTACGGTCCTCGCTCCGAGACTTTGATCCCGCCCCGCGACGCCGGGTCGATGGGACGGCCGTTCGCCGAACGCCTCGCCCATCATCATGGGGACGCTTACGCCGACGCACGGGGTGCGGCGCAGCACGCTGGACGCCGCTACCATGAGGGGTCACACGTCGACACTAACATGCTGTGGGACGCCGATTCACAAGCCCCGTCCGTCCCCGTGGGGAGTGATATAAGTCACTACTTCTGAGCGGAGTCGAGACTGGCGCCACCACGCAGCCAGTCCGAACATCCCACATGACGCAGCACCCAGTTGAACAGTTCCGAACACGTTTGCTGCCCATTTCGTGATCGCATTTCGCGCGTACTTGTTCCATTGGTATGTGTGTGTGCGCGCGTGGGTGTGAGGTTGTTATGTCGGGAGCAAGGTTGTTGCGTCGTGCAAGGAGCGAGGTTGTCACAGGGAGATGACACAGGCGCAGGAAAAACTACCGGTACATCTTAATTTCACCTTTTCAGAGGCCGTCAAGAGCGACCAGTCACTTCTGGTTTTTAGTGCACATGGTTGAGTTTTCACGCGCCGAATGGTTGAATGTACAGGAGTGAAACACAGCAACCTCAGCAAAGAAGTTTTGCTTGGATCCCACGCCCCCCCCCCCGCTGATTCGCTGGAACAATTTCTCATCTGTCACCGGTCTACGCAACATATATCAACGCTGAGCAGTGTTCTTGTTTGTGCGTTTTGAGACAATATCAACGGAATCAACTTTTATTTCTCCCTGAACACTGAAATGACGTGACAACGAAATAAACACAAACACAGGTGGATCCCGCTAAATTCATCCAACCTCGTTCAATGCGACCTCGCTCAAACCATTTCGCGTTGTCCTTTCCACGTGGCCATCAATGCATGTTCGATGTTCGCACAAGGCGGACTCAGCTGAAACCATTTCCGGAAGTGCACGTGGTTTGGTTTTGTTCCTTCCCAGACAATTATTTTGCGCAAGTTCGATGCAGCTGTTTTGTCCGTTGTGCTGTACAAGAAACCGTCAGCCCGTCGTGACCATAACTGCGTCCTGCACACATACAGTGTGTGCAACGATCCCAAGGCGATGTCCTTCAGACTCCCTGGAGAGACCTTGAGTGAAATTTTTCTCAACGCGACGGGGCAGGGAGGTGATACACCTTCCAGACACCAAGAACAGAGTCCACACAATTTCAACACACACGCCGATGCTACCGGAAGCCATGTGCGTGAACAACAAAGATTTGCACTGAACTTGTATCATGTATGTGGCACAGGTTTTTGAACTGTCATGTGCGCACACGATTTTGTAGTGCGGTGCAGAAATAAAGCGTCCTCTGTGTGCTGGAGTGCGCGTTAGGGCTGCGCCGCGCTCACTGGAGGCGTCCCCCCGGGCTCCGTCGCCTCCTCGCGGCGGGGCGGGGCCGGACGCGCCCGGACCGGCAGCCCGTACACGACGGGCGCGGCGCCGATCAGGTACGGCAGACGACACACGTCTCGGGCCCGGGCTAGGCACGTGAGGAGGTCTGGGCCGCCGCGGCGCCGCCGCTGCTCCTCCAGCCACGCCCGCAGCACCTCCTCCGCCTCGCCCGCTGTCTCCGCGCGGGGGCGCTGCTGCTGCTGCGGCGCCTCGGTTATCTTCCCCGCCTTGGGACGCTGCACGACCCAGAGGTGCAGCAGGAAGTCGGTGAGCCGGTCCACGTCCCGATCCGTCACGTCCCAGATGCACGACAAGATGCATGGACTGAAACACGTGACGAGAAACACGTGCGAGTGGAGAAATGTCGGGAACAAGTGAGAAACTGCAATGAGAGGCCGCGGTCACTTCTCTGATGGAACTGGGGTGGATACGTTCGATCCACAGAAACGTGTGTGTGTGTGTGTGTGTGCACGCGCCTCACCTGCCTCCCAGCAGGTACTGGAGCACGGAGCCCTGCGCCTCGAAGCGGCCGTGCACGTCGAGGCGGCCGGAGCTGCAGCCGAAGACGAGGCAGGCGGCGCGGCACCGCAGCGTCTGCAGCAGCTCCGCAGACACGAACTTGGAGCCGCTGCCGTGTCCGCAGTAGCTGCGAGATGAGAGAAGCAACGCGCATCAGTCAAGAAATGATGAGCCCGAGATCGCGAGTTGTGACGTTCTGCCCCCGTCCCTTGCCTATTCTGACAGCCTGTGGGTACTCCCACCCATCCTCAGGCCCCACCCAAAATCAAGCCCTGTCCAGTCTGTACCCACTCCTATTCCCGTACCTCCGCCCCACCCACTCCCAGAGCATGCGCTGTGTTCCTACCCACCCCTGGATACACCTCCGCCCATGCCCCACCCAACCCCTGGTACACCTCCACCCACCCCCCACCCACCCCTGGGTACACCTCCGCCCACGCCCCACCCATTCCCAGCCCCGCCCACTCACATGAAGAGGTCGCTACTGAAGGCCGTCTCGTAATCCTCTTTGGTCGGTGTCGTTCGGCTGATTCCGCGCCACCCGTCTTCCCTGTGAGAAGAACACACGCACGTGAGCCACCAGACACACCAAGTACAACACAGTGGGGCAGCCTTGATTGTGAATACCGAGAAGAGAGGGGGAAAGACTGACGCATAATTGTGCTTCGCAAAATTAGCGCGTGGAAGTGAAACAGGATGCACCATAAATCATTCGGGGTTTGGCTTTTATTTCCAGGGGGTCAGGTCAGGCGGCTACACGAGCCAAACAGCCAAAACACAATGATTTTCTCGGCTGACATTGACCGCACCATTGACCCTCCCCCATGCACTGATCCCCACATATCTCATACAACTCACCCTTGGAACCAGGAGAACTTGCTGTACGTCTGGTTGAGGTTGTTCTCGGGGTCGAGGATGTAGAAGGTTCGCGTCGTGTCGACGCCGCGCGCGTACACGGACGCCGCGTCTCCGCGCAGCGCGAGCAGCTGCGCGCGCAGGAAGTGCGCGCTGGGCATGCGCGACGCGGGGTGCGCGCGCAGCAGCGGGATGCTCTCCACAGGGAGGTGCTGGATCACCTGCAGGGGGTGGAATACTCAAAAGCGTCATGTCACGTGACGCGAGGACACGTTACGTGAGGATTCAGTCGGTCAGGGGTCAGCGGGGAGCAGTGTGCGCAAGATGACATTGATTGACGGGGGGGGAGGGGGTTGAAACAGAAATCTACAGGACGCGCAGACGGACATCAAATAACACGACGCATGGAAATCGTTGGACGTCCACGTCTGTGCGTCTCAGGCTCCAGACTCACACTCACCTTGTCGAGTATGAGGACGGTGGCCGTCCGCTCGCCCGAGTCGAGGCCGAGACGCTGCGCCGCGGCGCGCATGCGTGAGAGCGCGGCGGGGACACGCGGCGACGCGGGCGTCACTCCGAGCACGTCGGCAACGCCGCGCGCCGTGTCCGCGTCGCTCAACACGTGACTGCTGCCCAGCAACACCTGCCGTGGAAACAGGGCGGTGCTGTGACGCCGACAAAACATCGTTTGCACTGTTGACCTGTCGTTTGAGTTTGTTCATTTGCGCAACAAATCGAGAGTCCCGAGAAGCATAAACCACACACGGAGACAGACGCATTCTGCGCCCACATTCACGCGCATGCAGACAGTCTGCGCGCACGAGCACACACACACACACATACACACACACACACCTCCATCTCGTCGAGGCTGACCCGCTCCCCGTCCTCCCGGAGCGCGGCGCACAGCTTCCCCCCGGCGCGGCGCACCTCCGCCCGCCGCTCCTCCTCCGCCGGCGCCCCGAGCAGCAGCCCCCGCCACGCGCCCAGCCACGTCCGCTCCAGCTCCGCCAGCACCGCCTTTAAGTCGCGGTCAGCCTCGCTGAAACACACACCATCGTTGAACGATACGTCGCCGCGTCTTAAAACGTACTTTGGCCTTGGGGAGATCAAGCAGGCATTCCGTTGCATTAACCATGCTGGTGCCCTCTCACCACACACACACACACACACGCGCGCACACACACACACACACACACACACGCCCATTGGCCTGCGACAGTCTCACCCCCGCCACACACGCACGCATACCAGCACTGATCTGCGCCAGCGCCAACCCCTCCACACATGCCTCCAGGCACACATACGCACACACACACACACACACACACACACACCAACCTGCGGAGCTGCCACCACTCGCCCCTCTCGGTGATGGACATGGAGGAGCGGTTCGTCGTCAGTATCTTCTCCATCCCGCTCAGCACCTGCAACCATCACACATCTCGGGTTGGTGCAGCAATGGCCCAGGAATTTCACCTTTGATTCTCTTGCAACGCAGTGTTTGCCCTGGCCCGCGATTTTGAGAAAGGGAGTGCAACGGGGCAAGAGATTCCCAGAGGTTGAGGATACTCGCCCCATGCCAATCAGCCAGCCAGTGGAAAACAGGGGGTTTCAGGAACTTGGGGGGGGGGGGGGTCAAAATCTCTTTGAGCACCACCTGTACCCACGGTCTGCCTCCAAACACAACCCTTGCCCACTGCACGACCCCTCAACCCTGCTGTACCCACTGCCTGACCCCCCAGCACTGCCATACCCACTACCTGACCCCTCAGCCCTGCCATACCCGCTGCCTGACCTCTCAGCCCTGCCATACCCGCTGCCTGACCCCTCAGCCCTGCCATACCCGCTGCCTGACCCCTCAGCACTGCCATACCCGATGCCTGACCTCTCAGCCCTGCCATACCCGCTGCCTGACCCCTCAGCCCTGCCATACCCGCTGCGCGACCTCTCAGCCCTGCCGTACCCGCTGACCGACCCCTCAGCCCTGCCGTACCCACTGCCCGACCCCCCAGCACTGCCGTACCCGTTGGCCGACGTCGGAGCCGAAGCCCGGGAGCGCGCGCACGACGGGGACGGCGTCGCGACGCAGCCGCAGCGCCACCAGGTGCCCGGCGTCCGCCTCGTGCCGCCGCACCACGCTCAGCTGAAGCGAGACGAGACAGGGTCACGTGACGGGGAAGAGACGAGATCACGCAGGAAGAGAAGAGACGAGATCACGCAGGAAGAGAAGAGACGAGATCACGCGAGAAGAGACGAGAACACGCGGAAAGACGAGTAGAGACGGGTGTGATCACAGGAAAATAACAAAGTCTTAGACGGGGCTGCGTCACACCCGAACTTCCACCACGCACTCACGTAAAACAAGAAGGAATCACTGCAGTGACGCAAAGCGCTGTGCATCCACAATGCTCGCGTCCGAACGAGTGAACGGACTCGGTGCCCGAGGAGCGCGACATAACAGAGACGCATCACGTGACGCACACTGTGACGCGAAACTCCACGTGACTCAACACGAGACGTGCCCAGCGTGCACGTGGTGCCCGTGTCTCGAGACACAACATGTGACACACAACGTGTGGGACACGTGGACATCTGAACGCACGCAGCACGCACGTCGCGTGACGCATCTGAACGCACCTGGACGACGGTGAGGTCGTCGGGCAGTTCGGCGACGAGGCGGCGCAGCTCGTGCGGCGTCTTGCCGAAGCTGAGCACGCCGCTCTGCGCCTCGAGACGCCGCGCCTCCGCCGGGTCCAGCGCGCCGCCCCCGTCAGGCTTCCTGCCGGGGCAGAGAAACGGCTGAGTCAGCAAAACTAAATCTGCTGAGTCAGCAAACTTGACACGAATCCGTGAGGGAAAATGAGCGACAGCGCCGACGAATGCATTGACTTGAACATGGTTGCGATGCTCTCCGAACCCTTCCTTTGTGTTTGACTTTACGCACATTTCTGCACCTCTACCTTGCGCAGACGGACAGACAGACAGACACAGACAGACAGACAGACAGACAGACACACGCACCTGGACGGCTTCAGTTTGCGCGCGATGCTCAGCAGCATGTTGTAGCGGAACGTCACGGCCTGCGCCTCCGTCAGGTAGAACGCCGCCGCCCACGACGCCGCGTCTCTGGCGGCGTCAGACGCCGCGTCACGCACGGCGTCCGTCTCACGGCGTTCGTCTGGAGTGAGCACGACAAAAACACCCAGTTTGCACAATATCTGAAACAAGAGCACTTCTATGTGCAGAGAAGTGCCTGTTTCATGGCTGTGCAGTGTCCCATGTTGTGAGGTGGGTACAAGCAGAGGTGTGCGCGAATGTGTGAGTGTGCATGAATTCAGGAGAGAATGGGTGTCTGAACGCACACCTGTGCAGTGGAGGTAGATTCAGGTGTGTGTGTGTGTGTGTGTGTGTGTGTGTGTGTGTGTGTGTGTGTGAATGCATACCTCTGCGGTGGAGGTGGTTCCAGGCGAATGTGTGTGTGTGTATGTGTGTGTGTGAACGCACACCTCTGCGGTGGAGGTGGATCCAGGCGAGTGTGTGTGTGAACGCATACATCTGCGGTGGAGGTGGATCCAGGCGAACGTGTGTGTGTGTGTGTGAACGCACACCTCTACGGTGGAGGTGGATCCAGGCGAACGTGTGTGTGTGTGAACGCATACCTCTGCGGTGGAGGTGGATCCAGGCGAACGTGTGTGTGTGTGTGTGAACGCACACCTCTACGGTGGAGGTGGACCCAGGCGAAAGTGTGTGTGTGTGTGTGAACGCATACCTCTGCAGTGGAGGTGGATCCAGGCGAATGTGTGTGTGTGTGTGTGAACGCATACCTCTGCGGTGGACGTGGATCCAAGCAAATGTGTGTGTGTGAACGCATACCTCTGCGCTGGAGATAGATTCAGGTGTGTGTGTGTGTGTGAACGCATACCTCTGCGGTGGAGGTGGATCCAGGCGAGGGCGTGGCACACACGGCGGTAGGTGACGGCGGGCGGGTTGTGGCGGATCAGACGGAAGGCGTGTTCCAGCTCCTCCTGGATCCGCTCCACAGACTCTGCAACACGATAGCGCAGGGAGGAGTAAACAGCTGTGTGAGCAAGGTATAGCAGGGGTGAGGTGCGGACAGTGTCAGAGAAGGCAGAGGGAGCGAAGCCTTTGCGTGGCCAAGATGCGGTCGACAGGGTGTTGGGATGTAGTCAGGGCGTGGGCTTTGGTCACGCTGTGGGAGTGTGGTCAGCTTGGAGGAAGGAGTGTGGGTGTGTGGGTGTGTGAGAGGTGGGAGGTGTGCTCAGGCGCAGTGTTGTAGCCTGGTTCTGGGGGCGTGGATTACGAAGCTGTTCACTGCACGCAGATTGAGATTATTTCAAGGAATTTTCGTCTGAAATCAGACACGCAAGAGAACGTGGATACCTGGTTGGGCGTCGGGCGGGGTGGGCGGCACCCACTCGGGAGACGCTCCGCCCACTGCGCTGTCGGACGCGACGGAGAGCTGCGCGAGACTCGCGGACATGCGCGGAACCTCCGCGTCACCGGAAGTGGAACCTGGCGAGGAAACATGACTTCCGGTTCAACACTCAACGTTTCACCTCTGGAATTTTTTTCACAACAGACTTCAAGCTCTCAAACAGACACTTTGTGCTGAAAATTCTCAGAAAGATTTGACGTTTGCACGTTTTCTGGATGCGCCTGCACATACTAGGGGTATCCCAATGCTGACGGTGCAATGACTATGTTGTATCACTTTCACGTTGGAGGGGTCAACTCAGCGATTTGTGGCCACAGAATAGGGTCAACTCATCCTAATTTCTGAGTGCAGAAGGTGACACAACATGCACTGCACCGTCAGCATTGGGATCCCCCTCGTATGAAAACGTGCCCTGGCATGAAGACCCACCCACCCAAAGGAACACCCTGCCGGCCTGAACATAGAATGTAGAAGTTTTGCATTGCACACACACACCACACACACACACACACACACACACACACAATTCACACCCAAGCGGAGACGCGACAGAGTCGAGCTCCTCTCAGGTCGCACACACACACGCACACACACGCACACACACGCACACACACACACCTATGGGAGCGGCCTGTTTGCGGGCGCGCTTGAGACGGGACGGTCTGCGCGTCGGTCGGTTCTCCTTCTCCTCCGAGTCGGACCCGGCGCGCGTGATCTCCACCTCGCTCCCCGAGTCTGCAGGGAAAAAACACACGTGTCACGGCCGGGATCTGGTACCACGTGAGGGTCAGGCACGTGACGTGACGTGACTTCACCCGGGGCTCCCGTCAGTGCAGAGACACCCTGGGCCACAAGAGGGAGGACTGACTGCGTGCCCTTGTTGGGGCCCATGGTGGAATGGGTCAAGGCACGACTCACTTCCTGGACCCCAGCAGTGACCGAATTGCACAAGGAAGGCTCCCTCCTGACCCCAGGGAACATGACAAATTTTCCACAGGGGCAGGCGGCTCAAGAGAAGAAACACTTCCACGTAACCCTGGTGTGTGTACCTGTGTAGTGATGTTCTTCTCCCCATCTGTCCTCAGCACGCACAGGGACGGGCGGGAGGAACGCGCAGGGTTCACCACCAGAGCGCGTCTCGTGTCCGGGAAGCGACGCAGCGCGAGCAGCGTCCTCAGCGACGGCGTCGTGGTCATCGGCGTCCGACGTGAAGACGTCGTCACTGACGTCGGCGTCGCAGTCGTCTGAAACGAAAGCGACACGGCTCAGGCGTCACTCACACTGGATGCGTCACGTCCATTCAGGCTCAATTCACCCGGGCAGTACTTTGCTCTGATGTCCCGATTGACAGATCGGTGGCTTGGTTCTGATCACTGCTGAATTCCCCCCCCCCCGCCAGGCAAGCGCATTCGTCGCCGTCCGGAACGCGATGAACACAGCAACAACATGGCAGAGATGAGCAGATGGGTGGCGCCCACTGCACAATGCCATTCAACGCCCCCCTCCCGGCTCCGTAGTCATGTAGTCATCGGGCCATTGCTGTGAACAAGGTTACAAAAAACTTGTCCAGAACTCAGGAGCCTATTGACCTTCACGTACCTTCCGCGAGGCTGACGTCCGCGGCCGACAGTTGGAGCGACGTGAAGCTGGACCGGGGGGAGGCGGCGCGGCGCTGTTCCACGTCGGGGGGAGGCAGCCCGAACAGCGCGTCCGGCAGCTCAGGGGGCGCCACCTCCTCACACCCAAACACGCTGCATGAACCTGCTTGAATAGGTCACGAAAACTTTTGTTGTCCATCCACACAGAGCTTCGCGTACACGTTTTTTCTCGACGCACACAATTCACGGACATGTTTCACAAACACACACACACACACACACACACTGCACACATACACACACTGCACACGCACACACCACACCACACACATTCACCTGTGCTCTCCTCCCACGCGACGCTTTCTCCAATCACAGCGTCCACGAAGTCTGAGTCACGTGATGTGACGCTCGACTCCACGTCGCTCACGTCGGTGACGAGCGACGAGTCGGCGTAGCCGCTCACGTCCCCGCCCACGTACACGTGGTCCAACGCGTCCGTGACGGACACGTCAAACACGTCGTGCTTTTCCGGACTGCAAAACACGAAGTTGAGGCGTCCAGACATTTACACAACTTTTCTGGTCAAATTCACTGATGGAAAGTGGAAAATGCACTGAAAGGGTTGTTTGCAGCAAACTACCACAACCACACCACTTGGAATCCAGTCTGCCCCGACCCCACCCACAACTTTCGCCGGAAGCAGAGCTCACCTGTGGCGGGCGCGGGTCAGCTCGATGTCGGCTGTTGAGGCGCGCGTCGTCCTCCCACCGCCGCGGCGTCCCCGCGCTGTTCCGCCGCGCCCTGCGCTCTTCCCTCTCCTCCCTCCGCGACTGCTCTCTTCATGCCCTTCTTCTGGTTTGGACTTATTTTCAGTGTTGTCTACGTCGGCGTCGTCAGTGTGTGACGTCACAGTGTCACGTGTTCCTTTGCGCGCAGCACCGCGTTTCCCGGAATTTCCCGCGCTTTTTCCTCCCGCACTCTTTCCTCCGCGACTCCTCATAGATTTTGTCGTTTCTTTGGTATCTTCTTCCTCCACTTTCTCTTCGTGTGCTGCAGCCTTGGACGCCTTACTGCTTCCCCTTCCTCCATCACCGTCTTGTTCCTTCACATCTCCTTCCTCTCTCGTCTGCTCCCCGGCCTCATCCACAACAGCTTTCACTTCCTCCAATGTTTCCCCACCCGCTTCACACTTGTCCTCACGTTTCTTCGCCCTGCTCCTTCCCTGCCTGCCCCTCGTTGAGCGTCGTTTGGTGTTCTTCCCTTTTGCCCCTGTTTCATCCATAGAAGTCGTGTCCTGGCTGGCAGCCTTGCCCCGTTTCTCCCGTCCCGCAGCCTTGTGTTCGGCGGGGCCGCTGTTCTCTTCAGGGTCACAATCTCCTCCCTCCGAACCGAACTCGTACACATCCTCCGGCTCCTTGCACTGCGCCGCTGGGTCAGGTGTCTCCACCTCGTGGATGGCGGGAACACTGCGCTCTTCCGGCTCTTCCCTCACAATCTCAATTTCCTCTCCTCCCTCGATTTCCGCTCTGTTTTTGCCGCTGCGTTTCTTCACAATCGACTTAGATTTAGCTGCTGTCCGTTTCCGGAGGGAGGCTGGCGCTTTCCCGCGCTTTTTGTGCGGGGTCCACTCAGGGCTGGACGGCACAAAGTCGTACATACTGTCATTCACTAACTCAGCAAAGAGATTTGCCGCGGGATCCTCGGCGGCTGTTGCGCTCGCCTCCCTCCGCTTGACGCGGACGGCGGGAGGCGCTGATCGGAGCAGGCTGTTCTTGGCGGCGGACTTGCTCCCCGCGCGTGGCGTCACGTAGCCGCGGTACAGCGCAGCCGTCACGCGCGGCTCCGGCTTCTGCAGCTGAGGGCTGTTCTGCACCTCGTGCAGCACGGGCTTCGGGCTCCTCAACTCCGCGGGGCCTGGGATCCCTGACTTTGCTCGGGACCCGTCCCTACACTCCGCGTTCCTGGATTGACCCGACTTCTTGCGGGTTGACCGGGCACCAGTGGAGGATTGAGACGCCGGACTACACGACTGCAAGCTTCTAATATCATCGTCGCTGTCGCTGTCTAGTTCCCTCAGTAACGCGCCCTTCTTGCTGCAGACGCTGACTGGCGTGTGTCTCGGCGAATCAGAGCTCGGCGTCGCGCCCCACGTGACCTGCGCAGACGGGGTGCGCAGTTCCGCGATCGGACTCAGGACGCTCGGGGCCTTGGCGCGGCTGGGTGCAGCGGGTACGGTGGTGGGTGGGGCAGAGTGCCTGGGCGCGGCCAAAGGGGCTGGATTCGTCTCAGCCAATGGCGTCTCAGCAGAACGAGATTTGCCACGTGACTTGAGACGCGCTTTCTTGGGCCTCGCTTCCTTCGCACCAGCCTCATCTTCATAAATCGTGAAACCCTCCGCCGGAGAAACTGACCGCGGTTTCGGGGCACTGTTTTCCTTGCCCTTCTTATCTGAGCCTTTTCTCTCCTTGGTGGTGAGTTCCTGGACCTCGGGGTCCGGGGTGGCGCTGTCCCGCGGCGGCGGGGGCGGAGGCGCCCCGGGGCGCAGCCGCACCCCCGGCTCCCGCTGCACGCCGACCCGCGGCCGCGCGCGCTGCACCGCCGGCGCCACGGGCACCTTCCCGAGCGGCCGGGCGCGGCGCTCCGCCGGCAGCGGCGTCGAGAACTGGGGCGCGGCGGCGGCGGCGGCGGGAGCCGGAGTAGCGACTCTGGGAGACTGCTCCGCGAGCTGCACTCGCCCGATCCCATCGCACAGAGCCTCGATCTGAAAAGCACGTGACTCTTGTTCAAACTGCGCCTGCGCACGTGGCTCAATGTGCAGGCAACCAACTGCGGACATCGACGCGATGTGAACTGCGCGTTTAATCTGCAGAATCTGCCCAGGGAACTCTTCCTCATTTGAGAAGGAAGGAAAGATTCCCAAAAGCGCTTGGACCCCATCATCACTCATGCCCGAATCCGTGAATGACACTGGGTTCGATAAACACTCTGAATCATCAGGATCCAATCGGGGCCAACGCCACCCCCCGAAATGCAAGTTTCAAATGTGGATCAGACAGAGGCTGCCCCCTGCAAATCCCGCGTGAATGAGTCTCGGCTGGAGGCCACACCTCTGTCTTTAGTTGGGGCCACGGGAGGCTGGGCACGGAGCCGAGGTAGCCGCAGTCCGCCTTCTGCTGGTGCAGCTCCGTGTGCGGCGGGCCCTCCATCAACCTGCAACAGTGTGCGTGTGTGAGTCGTGTATGCGTGCAGCACTATGTGCCTTTGGGCCCTGCAACACAGGGTTCAAGTCCTCGTGTGTGTGTGCGTGTGACTTCTGTGTGTATGTGGCCTTCTAGGGTGCAGCCCCGTGTGCGTTGGTCCGTGCAACACAGGGAACAAGTCCTTGTGCGTGCGTGTCTGTGATGCAGTCAACAAGAGAGTGTGGGCGTGCGAGTGTTTATCTGCCTGTTTGTGTGCAGTCTTCGGGGGGGGGGGGGCGGGCTGGAGCCCCACATGCGTTGGGCCCCACAACACAACACAAAATTCAGTCCTCGTGGATAGTGCGCACGTGTGTCTGTGATGCATCGCCAACGAGTGTGTGTGTGTGTGTGTGTGTGTGTGTGTGTGTGTGCAGCACCACTCACCGCTCAGCTTTTCGCAGCCAGTACTCGACGCCATCAGCGCGCGGTGTGCGCGGCGTCCCCGCCCCGCGGCGCGGCCTGCCCGCCCCCTGGTGGGGACTCGAGCTGAGGCGCTGCTCGGCGCGCACCAGCGCCAGCTCCAGCAGCTCCTGCTCCACGAGCCCACCGCGCGCGTCCGGACCCTGCGCGTCACGTGTCCACGCCTCGTGCGCTCGTTGGCTGAGGCGGCCCGTGACGTCACACAGAGCCCGGAAGTGCTTCTCGCCCTGCGCGCGCTCTCCCTGCTCCATCAGGCACTGCGCCTGCAATAAACCCACGTGTTAGTCACGTGTTTGCCACGTGTTCGTTGTCTTCGGACACAAAACACGCGGGGACATTCCCGACAACAGAAAACGAACATTGCCTCCGCACACTTTTCAACCACGCCAAAACAAATTCACAATGGACCCACGAATTGTGACGTTTCGCTGGTTTTCCCACGGTTCAGCAGAAAATACTGTGCAAAATCATGTGTATGATTGGTCAACCGACAGATTGGTGCGCTCCGCTTGACAACAGTCGTGATGTTTTCAAAGGCCCCAACAACGCACCTGCAGCGTGAAGAACTTGACGTCGAGCGCCGTCGCCACCAGGTCGCGACACCGGCAGCACGCGCAGCCGGCCACGTGGTCCCAGTCGTCGGGACGCCGCACGTCACGCCGTGACGCCACCGACGGAGACGCCGTCGGGTCACTTCCGCCCGGGACGCCGACGCCTTCCGACGCCGCTCCACCCAGCTCCTCGCTCAGGTCGATGGCGCGCGTCCTGATGACGTCATCTGCGCCGGGGGAGTCGTGCGCCGCCGCGGCTGCGTCCTCTCCGCTCTCAGACCTGTGACAGGGAATTGCAAACCGGCTGGCGTGAACTGCAGACGCAGTGGAGCCGCGCGCACACACACACACACACACACACACACACACAAGCTCACGAGTGCACGTGTCGACAACTACGACATCAGTTGGATCTTCCAACCCTCCCACTTCACTATTTCAGCCTCCCACCCTGCCCCCACCGGCCAGGAGAGCTGCACGCCAGTTTCTCATGCAAAGCGTGTGCATGAATTACGACCCAAAACCAGTCAATGGGTGCTGCATCGCCAGCGACGATGAGCGGCGAACGACGGGAACTGAGACGCAACAATTGTCCCGTCTCGACATGACGTCGCGACTCACTCGTCAGCGCAGAAGTCGCACTTGTCGACGGTGCCACCAGAGGGCGTCGCGTCGTGGTGCAGCGCGTAGCGCGCGGCGTGTAGATGCGCCTGCGCGTCGGCGTGGCGCCCCGCGTGCACGTCCACGTGCGCCAGCGCGAGGCGGAACTCAGCCACTCTGGAACAGGAAACACGTGTGAGAGGTCACTTCCGGTTCAGATCAAGTCCACGTGTGTGTGTGTGTGTGTGTGTGTGTGTGTGTCTGTGTGTGTGTGTGTGAGTGGAGGAACCACGCAAAAGATTCACACAAACATTGTTTGTTGCTTGATGACCCGAGAGGTGTGTTCGGCGAGATGTGCAAGCTCCTGTGCGCTGCAAACGCAGCGCGTGTGAGTGAAGGCGTGTGGGAACATGTCTGCGGTGTGGTGCGGTAGCGGTGAGGTGTGCGCGAGCCATGAGGTGTGGGTCTGGGTGCTGCAAACAAGTGTGTGCGGGGGTGAGGTGAGGTGTGCGTGTGTGGTGAGGTGTGCGTGTGGTGTGCGTGTGTGGTGAGGTGTGCGTGCACCTGCGCGGCAGACAGAAGCCCTGCGCGATGCGCGCGCCCTGCTCGAGCCTGCTGCGCGCTTGACGCGTCTCTCCCGCGCGCGCGAAGGCCGTGCCGACGCGCAGCACGAAACGCAGCGTCGCGTCCAGCAGCGTCCACCGCTCGAGCGTCGTGCTGCGGTCCGCGGACCCGTCCTCGCCTGAAGACGTCGAGAAGTTCAAATCATATTGAGTCAGCAGATCCTGAAGTGTCAGGGGTCTGGTGGTGGGGCCCACGTCGATGCCGATTTGGAAACTTCTTGGGGAGCTGCGGCGTTTCGTAACAACTGCTCCGTCGAAGAGCCCTTTTACAATTTTGCAACTTGAATATGAATGCCGGTTTTGGATGGACGGACGGATGAGTGGACGGAAGGATGAATGAATGAATGGACGGGTGGACGGATGGATGAATGAATAAATGAATGAATGAATGAATGAATGAACAAGAGAAGCAGTGCTAGGCATCTGCGGGTGCGATGTCCCCTTCATTTTGTTTTGGCAGTCTGTCAATTGTTGCCATTCTTTGAAGAAAAATATTCACTCAGGTTGTTTTTTTGCATCTATTTTTCTGTTAAAATTGAAACTGTTCAAAGAAATTACACAAGTGCCACAAGGATCTTTCAAGA
>JAAUXT010043654.1_pt1 | contig 17656 bp, 19 predicted proteins | sample 7278171 | NCBI WGS metagenome assembly JAAUXT01 (sample SAMN14350112, study PRJNA611818) | marine sediment metagenome | isolation source: surface marine sediment (1.8m) | place: French Polynesia: Moorea | collected 2018-08
AGCATTCCTCCCCCCCTGCGGTGAGCACGTGACCCTTCGTGGTTCTGGTGCTCTCTCTTTGACTGTCATGGCAGCAAACCACACGTACATGCAGCCTGCTCAGCCTAACCAGGAGGAACAAGACTTGATTGCCTTTCTCAGACAAAATGTGGCCCGGCGACTGGCTTGGGAGGCACATTTGCAGCAGTTGCCAAAGACCCACCCTTGGGTTATCCACGCTGTGAGGGCTTACTTTAACCTTGGCCCCACAAGCCATCGTATGTTCGACTGTCTCATCTGGTCGGTGGCGCACGGCAACTAAAGGTGAGTTCTCAAGTCACTCCACAATCTTTCGAAGGTGGAAAGTTTTTGTCCCCCACCCCCCAAACTACACCCAGTTGGAACCCACCAGGCACCGATCTGCCAGAGCACGGAAACAAACATTTGAAAGTTTGCTTTGAGGATGCAATTTGAGGCGGTTTGAATTGACTTGTCCAAGACAACAACCAAGTGCATTTGCCCTGAAGGAAGGATCAGGTTGTGGCTTCCACTCATGTATGGCGCCACAACGGCACCGTGAGCGGAACGCGAGATGTCACCACCTGCGTCAACGTGCGACTCGAGCGAACCCGTCAACACGGGGGAAACTTGACATCAAAACAATCTCAAATTTGGTGACCTTTGGCAAAACTGAGATTTGTTTCCTGGTACACAAATTGCGGTGGGGCTCAAGAAATAGTCTTGCCCTGAAACGCCTTGGATCACTGTGAAGATTCCTGCACATCGCCCCAAAAATGGACATGCCTCAAGAAAAGGATGCACGGGCCCAGCACAGACCGGAAAAGTCAAGCAAGGTGTGTTTTTCTGTCATATGTTTTCTGCTGTTTGTTCGTCAGGCCGTTGTTTCAGCTCGTATAAACGACTTGAAGTTGCTAAATTTGATGATTGACCTTATTTGGCGATATGGCAGCACAAATTTGAACTCGGAAGACCCTGGCCAAAAACCATCATGGCGGACGGAGAAGCCGGTGAATTGGAGCCAAATTTGACAAGGCAAAGGTTGTTTTTCCCGGAAGGCTTTGTTGATTCAAACTCTTGATAAGACAGATGACCTCGCTTGGTCATGACTCATTCTGGAATGTGAGAGACCTTGTTGTTTGTGTCCGACAGAATTGGCAATTGATGCATGTAGCACTATTTAACCATGGTAAAATACTTTGTTTGGTGTCTGCAACAGTGTGAAGTGACCGTGAAAAGTGGTGGATCGAGGGCTAATTGGGCAGTTCGGTCAGTTCAGTGCACCTACGTTGTTCTTTTGTGTCAGCTCTTTCAAAACGATCACCCGTGCATGCTGTCAACATCGCGGGATTGTTGTGCACTGCCGTGCAACCTGCACCCTTGGTGGCAATTGTTCGTTCAGTCTGTGCACCAGAAATGTTCGTCTCCAGGAACGTTTTCACATTCTGATGCATGAAGTATTTGCAACGTTTTCCAAAGTTATGCATCAAAGGATCATCCAGGCATGGGGTGCACGCGTTCCTGTTGTCAACGCGTCTGCGATTCAGAATCCTGTGTGTGCGTGGAGTATTGATTTGTGCTGCAGAACAGAGGAGTCTCGAGGGGTGTGCACGCCCACAAAGACACTGCGCTTGTGATGAATCATGCCTCGGTGTGCTGCTAAGCCTCAAAAAGTGAAAACCGTGTTGAAGAATTTGCGCGACTTTCTGGTCAACAAGATGACGCTGACTTTTGAAGGGCATTGCAGGAAAAAAACTGTTGACAGTGTCGATGGACAGGCACTCTGGTTCTTGCACTCAACTCTTTCTTCGTTCTGTTCACATGCCAGAACAACAGCGAACTTTGCCTCAATCCATGAATGCAGCAACCGACCTTGATGTCAGTTTCCTGCAAGCTTTGTTGCTCTGCAGGTCAAGTGACTTCTGACCTTCCTTCCAGTCCAATTTAGGTGCGCTGTGCTTCAGGACAAGGCCGGCAGCACGACGACGCTCCGCATGCCGCCGCGCATCTTTACAGCTCAATGCCATTTCGTTGGACGAAAGATGGAAGAATGTCTTGCTGGAGGATAAGAAGTTGTCGTCAATTATTGTGGGATGTCCCTTCAGGACAGGAACACAGTTTTCTTGTTGAGGCTAGCATCTTCGCAAAGATGTCCTTTGTCCCATCACGTTGCGTCATATCGCATCCCCCCCCCCCCCAATGTAGGAGGTTGGACCAATTACCAGGTCTCTTGATTGCCTGGATCTGTACAATCCACAAAAGTGCATCAGGGTCCAGATGACCTGTGTCAAATTAGGTCTGTCTCATCGCATCCCATCACATCCTGTGTCAGCAATGGTGTGACACAGATTTGACCTGGGCATCCATGAACCCACACAACAGTCATCATGACCAAGTTAGCACCTGATTTGAAATTCAAAGCACATACGACTAGCACATACTGCCAGAAGTTGAAATTCCCTCGTATGTTCCAACAAAAATAGGTCAGCTCAATTTTTGTCACACTTCTGCCCAACACCCAGGGACAGCGTAGCTGCAGGCTGCGAAATATTTCCACAAAAGATACCGGTACATCAGCTTCTGATTGAGAAAACAGGTTGAAATCTTTTTGCTTCTCGAATCATCTTGAATTCTTACAAGTGAAATTCGACTCGTTTGTACAAACGACGCCAACCATCCAAAAAGCAAAAGTTTCTTTGGAGAATGGGACTGTGGGAGTGTGGCGCGTACGGTGTATTGTTTGAAGTTGGACGCTTTGGACGTTGAGTGAGGAGGACGGTCGGAAAGGTTGGACTCCAAACAGTGTCCCTCGACGGAAATCGTTCATCAGGTGGGCCGGGGCCTGCTGATCTGGCGGGATTATTAGCGGCAGACAGAACCCCTTGTGATTTGTGGGAACTAATGAATGAAATGTCAAACTTTGAAACAGATTGCCAAAGAAGCATCAGCCAAAGGGGAATGCAGTGGAATACAATGCAAAACTCCGGAAAACGCAAGCGTGAAATAACGAGTTGAAGTTCTTTGATTGTCGGAGGAACTTTTTGTGTGCAATGTAAGTTCTGAAGAAAACAAAAGGAACATAAATATTAAAGAATCCAACAGGACGGGGTGGCAGCGTGGAGGGTGGCAACGAAAGTGGGGTCAGAAGATTTCCCGTGAGCTGATTTCCATTTCGTCTGAAGTTGCAGGAGGCAATCCTCCCCTTTTGGCAATGTTGGCACAAATAAAAAGTTGAATGATCTGATTAGTGCGCTTGGAACCAGGATGCTTTCCAAAATTCCTCGGGTACCAATCTGCAACCGCTGTTGAGGTTGTGTATCGTTTTGTTCAAGTGATGTTGGTGTTTTGTGATTCTGAAACTTGAATGTTTTGTGTTCATAACGCCATGCAAGTTATGAACGTGCAGACACTTCCATTGACAGTTGCGTGGAAGGTTTGCAAACGCCAACTGCTTGCATGGTGTGGACGTGTTGCGCACAGAAATTCCCACAGTCGACGAGCTCGTTGATGCTGACACCTCAAATGTACCTGAGAGAGATGACAGTACTTGAAACCTGCCTCAAGCAATTTCGGACATGATGTTAGGATCATGTTTTCAATTTCCTCACAAAATTAAAGTGATGCGCACATTAGAAATTTAATGAAAGCGGAACAGGCATGAATGTCAGCAGTGTGATGCTGGCGTTTGACTGGAGGCAAAACCATGAGTGATGTCCCACAATATCTCGGCGGATAAGTACTTGCGGCACTTGAGAGCAAATATGTTTTGAAGGTTTGAGCCTTTTTTCAGCGGGACTTTTGGAGATTCGTCGGGATGTGATGATACACAGCCATGCACATTGCCAATCACAGAGTTAATGGCGCATAAAGTACATTCCACGTGGAGTTCCTGCCATTCAGATGGATATTAATCCTTTTCAAATTGAGTGATCATTAAAGGTGCCCGTTTCTTCCGACTTGAAAGCAAGAATCGTGACCACTTGTATTGCCTCGGCAAGGTCATTGTTTGACTCACAAAGGAAGCTGATCAATTTTCTGTCGGCTCCGGTCACATCTACGAGTTGACATGTGTCGAGGGGTGTTGACGTTGCTCGCCTCTCATTGATCGCGAGGCTCTGGTTGAGAACCTGACATCGCGAAACAGGTCATTCTTGCAGCGCTCCGTTTGGGCTTTGAATGTTGTGAATTTTTACACAACTCAACGTTTCTTATTGGCTGGTTTTGCAGTTCGTCAGAGCAGGAACAGGTGACGGAAAACTGTCCTTTTGAGTATTGGGGCTCTTCTTCTGTTCCAGAGATTTATCTGAAATTAAGGCAACAGGTTTTACTCATTTCCCTACTGGTTACAGATAATTTGTCACACAAAAGACACCAAGCGGTTCTCCCTGAGAATTAGTCACTTGACACAACCCATGGAAAGCAAAAATGATTCTGCTGTTTTTGCCCCTACAATCAAAACGCATGGCACGCGATTCCTTCTGGTGGACACAATACTCAACAATGAAAGGGGAATGATCAACTTCGTGGTTGAGTTCATCCTTCTGGCTCAAACAATTGGATGATGTTTTGAAAGCAGTTTTCAGTGCAAATGTTTGGCACCGTGAAGATCAAGTGTAAGTGTACGTATGGAGCTCGTATCCAAGCTGGACTGCATCCATGGCGTCAATTCACAATTCTGCCCAAGGCCAAAAAGCCATCGCTGAGACAAACCTGAACCTATGAGGGCGGGGACGTGGCATATTGGACTTCACACCGACGGCTTCTTCCAACGGTATCCCTGGGATTTGACTTGAAACGTGGTCTGTGTGGTAATGGCAGATCCAGCGAGCGTTGGTGCTTTTTCCACCGGACGTAATTCAGGCCCAGGAAGATCTGTGTTTCATAGCGTCTCGAAGGCCCCGTAAATATCCACTGTGTGGTTGGCTCGGTTAACGGCAACACAGTCGCTTTAAAGCTGCTTTGGTCGCAGGTTTGTGAAAGGCCATTTCAGACAATTTCTCGAGTCAAACTGCGCGGAACACATTGGAATCGTATTTGTTTTGAGATCAGAAATTCTTTGCACTGATGTCGTACTGCGTGGTGCCACGGTTTGTTGACCGACGTGGTCAAACATCAGCGGGTGTTTGAACTGTGCTGAAGGAACGCATTGAACAGACGTCACTGGGTCGGAAAGCAAACACTTGTGTTGCCTTTGTCGGCGAAGACGCCACCCTTCAGTCTCGGAGCACCCAGCGTGCACAGCAGCTTTTCGTCGGCACGGCCGCACGCCGCCGCGGAGCGCGCAGTGGAGCGCAGCTGCGCTCGTGAATCCACAAGGAACAGTTTGGAACAAATGGGAACAACTCCGTACCGCGGATAGATCGCCCGCAGTCTGACAGACAAAGGCGGCGGGAGAGGGTCCCGCTCTGCGTCCACAGCAGGCGCACGCCGACACTGCAGACGACGCAGGCGCAGTCACGCCGACTGGCTCCAGCTGCGGCTAATTGCATGAGCGCATTTGCCTCGAGATCTTCAATAGAGTTGTCATTGCTCATAATCGTGGAGGATTTTTCGCTGCATTACTGTTTGCCTTTTGTGTGTGTGTGGAATACTTTGCATTGAATTTGTCTGCGTCTGAATACGCAGTGATTTGGAAGATTCTGTGGGATAGATACACGGCATTGAACAGGATTCTGGATTGCTGGCAGATACAAGCTGAAGAATGAGCGGGAAGGAAAAGGATAAATCGAAAAAGAAGGTACAGTTTGCTTTTTGTCATTATTTTCCTGCTCTTCTGTTGTGGCATCTTTGGATGTCTATGCCATGGCACCAAGGTCGAAATTCTGCTGTTCTTTGACTTGACTTGCCGAAGAAAGTTTCAAGTGCGGCCGCTGATTCGTTGTTGAAGACGGCGCAATTTTGTTGGGAATTATTCATGTTGGCTTTTCAAAAATGCATGAAATGTGTAAATGCCGAGTTTGAATATGAAACTCCCAGTGGATCAGAGGCGTCAGAACCATGCAGATAAATAAGTGGCCCTTAATGATGTGTACGCAGAACCAAATCGGTGGACTGAACACAATGGATTCATCGTCATTTATCTTTGAGCATTGTGCATTCACTGCATCATCAAATCAGCTTCAGACAGTGTGACATTAATTTCAGGATCACATGAAGTTATGTTGTTGGGGTCGGACTGAACAATAATGCAGCCAGAATTGTACACCAGCCGACAAAAGCCGATCTGCTTCCAAAGGAGGATTGAAGAATTGTCCTTTGTGGAGCGGTGCTTGTTTGTGAAGGTTCTTTTCTGCAGTGAAAAATCTCAGCTATGTCTTTTTGCCTGAAAGAGAGAAACAGCTTTGCTTTATTCGGCCAACATGCTCTTCAGCTCAGTTTTGTTTCTTTTGTCTGAAGTACTTCTTGAGGAAGGTGGAGACGCGAAAGCGGAGCTTTGCGGCGATTATCGGTGAAATCTGGTGCCGTAGACCTTACCTTCTGGAGTCCCCGAGTTGATGAATTTTGCATGAATCGCATCGTTGGGATCTTCCGTGATTCGGCCCTCGCGTGATGATTCCTCCACTGCGCGTGGCTTCTTTGAAGTGAGATCAGGGCAACGATAATTAAACACAATCACTGGGCAAATCATGGGTTCTGCCTTGTCTTGTTGTCGAAGGAGAGCTGCTGCTGAAAGAAACCATTCCGATCCACGTTTGGGACGAGTTGGTTAAAATGTGATTGGCGTCATGCGAATGACCCGTCCCCACTTTCCCGGTGGGACAGATCAAAGATCACCCGATTTTGAATGTGAAACAGACCTTTCCGCCTCCAAAACAGACGGTTTTGTTTGGAGTGACAACCATTTTTTTCAAACAAAAAAGAAAGAAGAGAGAGTCAGTTTGTGTGGAGATGGACCAGCCCCTAGCAGAGACAGGTTTCTTCATTTGCTGATACTTGATTGTGCCAAGGGAGAACGGGGGAGAGGCTCCCAACATGAGTCCACAGGTGTTGGAATATTCACCAACATTCGGTTCTCTGAGGGGTGCATCAGCGCCAATTGTTCTTGTTGAAGCAAAACGTGAAAAAGACACGAGTGGAACAATTTTGGTAATTTGACCATGATATGACATGTGGTATGTTTATGGCATTATCAACGCGTCCGCAATTGTTTGGGGGAAGCGATGTATTGTGCGATCTCAAGTGTGTCACCAACCAACATTTGGATGCGGGTTCCAGTGTGAATTTGTGCTCGTAAAAATTCTTCGGGCTTGTCGAAGCCGATTTCCAACTTGCCAATAATTGCATGTCTGCTGTTGAGGAGGTTTAGTACGACCGATCTCTCGTGCCCGAAATGGCCAGATTGGTGACAGAAACAACCAAATTTCAAGAAAACAACCAGTGGTGAACTGCCAAATGAACTGCATGTACTCCGTGAAATTTGGTTGTCTGCATGCGCCAATGGTCTGACAGCTCGGACGTGCCAAACCTCTCGATTCTCGAATCTCAACGGTGCTGTGGAATTTCAGAATTGGAAGAACTCGTGGAGAAGCTCGTCAAGAGAAATGTGCAGGTGAATCGATGAGTGTGATCAAACTTGGACGGGCACGCGATTACTTTGCCCGCCGAAGTAAGCAGTTCTCTCGAGTACATAAATCACACTTAATACTGAGTAGACCAAGCCTTGCACGGAGTGGGTATGAGGGGTTACCGGGCAATTTATCCTGTTACATGTGGTACCCAGAGTGATTTATTCGGAGGAAGTGTGTCGTTGGTGAAGTCATTACTCGCAGAAGCTGGTTCTTCCTGTGCCGGAGCACATCGGCTTGGTGTATGTTTGGAATCTGAATTTCTCTCGATTCGTGTCTGCATGAATCTGTTGTCGCGACCAAGTTTTCTTTTGCCAATGCACGGCAATCCACCACTGTCAAAGGCTGGGAGGGAGACTTGCAGATTCACGATTCACACACCACCGACTCACAGAGAACAACGAGAAATGAAACGAAACAGATTGGTTCGGGTTGACAGCTTCTTGTGGCAACTGGTGCCTTTTTCCACGACAAGACATTCCGCAAGTCTTATGTTTCCAAAATTGGCATCGATTTTTTTGTGGTGTCAGAAAGAATTGCCCGTAAAAATGCAATTTCGGAGGCACATCACAGAGGCGAAGCAGCAAATAAAGCGATTCCAATTCAATTAGCAAGACGCTTGACGAGTGGAATCCTCCGTTGTGTCGTGCACCTCTTTGCGGAGCGTCCTTTGTGCTGGCGGATATTACAACATGTCTGCAATTCTCTGGAAGCCTGTTATTTTGCGAAATGAGCTCTATCCGCACCACAGACTGTACGGGCTTATCATTTCCAAGATTGGTTTCTGAAGTTGCAAGCTTGGTGATCCGCGTGGTGGAACATGCACGCGAAATTTTGTTTCATTGCTTCACAGTGTTGACTTTGCAGTCACGTTCGTTGACTGCATTTCTGTGCGCCGAGTTTCTTCCGAATATGTGTTCAGTTTGAGACCCTCAAAGCACGTTCATATCTGGCTGTGTGATCTGCAAGTGTTGGTCCTGCGCCACACGTCGTGTAATTTGATCGTATTGTCGTGCACGAAAAGTTTAAAATGCTGTTTTGAATGTCTGTCAAAACGTAGCGTGGCCAATTTTTGGCCTGAAGGTGCTCAATTTACCAACACAAACTCGCGAAGGGCATACATAAGTGATTTATTAAAGACGCCTGTGCCATTTTTACCCAAGGCTTTGGCTGCACAACTGGTGAAAGCGGAACAGAGCCTTTTTGTTTGGTGTTGCACTCGAGTGAAAATCCTCTTGGAGTTGATTCATGTTTCTCACGGGTGCCTTGAATGAAACATGTTCTTAAACGTCCTGAAATGTCTGGTACAATGTGGCCAGAGGTTTGTGCCAAGCTCGTCTGACATGGTTTGATTTGATGTGCATTTGTGATCCGCATCCATTTGCAGCTGAGTGTTTGCGACGACCGTTCTTCAACATATAGACAGAGAGACTCAGGAAGGACTCAGCCGCTCCCCCTTGTCAAATCCCAAAACTTGCCCGAGATGAGATTTATCGTGCGTGTGCAAAGAAAGTTATTGCAATGGCATCGCTCGATTCAGAAGGAAAGGACAACGGGATCAATTTTTCTTTTGCTCTGCACTCTTGATCTTCACACCAGCGCACAATGTGGAAGAAATTTGAGACGAACGTCTGTCATCATTTTTTTTGTTGCTGAAGGTGAACTGCTAGTGCAGAATTGGAGGCAGATTCAGAATGTCTGGAAAGGCGTGATAGCTTGAAGTCCTGTGTGACACAAAAGGTTTGCCTCTGGTGATGAACTGACACCGAAATCTGACAAGACTGGACCAGGGGAAACCACGAACAACGGTGGTTTCAGGCACAGGGGACGGTCCAGAGAGGGGCAGGGAGACAAGAAGGGCTGTGACTCCAGCATGATCTGGACAAGAAGCAGGAATGTTCTCTCGGGCACTCCGAGGAACTCAACTGAACCTTGAGTTGTTCGATGACGGAATCCACCACAGATTTTGAGGAACGTTATATACAACCTGCTCCCTTGCCTCGTGGTTCAATCTCAGAAAGTGTCCAGGGATGTTGGTTCAACAAGTTAATTCGCACCTGCACAGCTCCAAATTGTTGCACGCCTCTACTCACAGAGCCAACAAGACGATTTGGTAAATTTGGCAGATATTGGGGCAGTTCCTGGCCCTCCAACTCAGCTATCTCCCTTCCTTTGGTCGTCCCCACTTCAAGCTGTTTGAAATAGCGAATCAAGTTTGGCCGACGTTTTTCAAGGGCGCGGTTCGCCGAAAGGTATCCTCACCGTGTGCTCAGTGCAATCCCCATCGGTGTGTGCTTGTGTGTGTGTGTGTGTGTGTGTGTGTGTGTGTGTGTGTGTGTGTGTGTGTGTGTGTGTGTATGTATCCGCGCTGCGGGGGGTGGGGGGGGGGCCCTGGCACGAGTTCCCACACTGCCCCCTGCAGACAAATTACCCTGTTCAGCACTGCCAGACCTGAGGGACTGGTTGGACATGTGCTGTCCACATATGGATTGATTGTCTGTCAGTGGTGCCAGTGCCAAAACCTCCCAGCCTCCGACAGGTTTGGCCCTGCCCTGGGCAGTACTGCCAGACCCCAGTCACTGGTGCCCAGGGCAGGAACTTTGCTGTCCATGGGAGGGGGAGGGTCTGGCATGGGTGGGCATAAGTGCTGGACCTCCCCCCAACCAAGGGAATTCTGTCTCTTGTGCTGTATAGCATGATGCTTTCCTCTGTGTGCCACGGTACCACACCCCAATCGGAACGAACACTTGTTGGTGTGGTCCTGACACTATGAAAAGAAAGCCTTCATTCTCATATGTGAGTAATACTCGGACATGCGTGATTGACGGGGTTCTGTTCGGATGCTGAATCTGTCTTCACGGTTGTTACGCACATGTTCTTGTGTTTGGAAAAGATCTTGGACTTCGCATTGGAGACCAAGTTCGTGACACCTTTTCGAGACCCATGTTTCAGTTGCAGCCAGGCTCTTTGACGTTGGATGTAGTGGGGACATAGCTGAGGACTCGCTTGAGATTTGGTCTCTGTGTGTAGATACTCAGGATCTGATGTTGCCGGCGTCGAATGCAGAAATCCCATCACCGGGGCAAAGAGGCGATTGAACTGAGATTGGGATGTGACTGCGCACATAATCTGTCGCATCTATTGTCCGGTCTCCGACGGGCATGTCCATCAGGAGTTACTGGTCCCTCACTGTCCATAAATTGGGGATTCTATGGTGAAATAATTGAGGACAACCATGCCCGGGAATTTCTCGGAGCTGCTGCAGATGGGTCCAGAGAATTTGGTCTCGTTGTTCTGACTGGACTGTTGGGCTTGTTGTCATTCGGTTATTCAAAAGACGATTCAGAAAGCATAATTTTGCAGCGTCTCTTCAGTGAGGATGGTCATGCAATGTCGGGTCCTCTGAACGAGGTTTATCAGTTTTTCCCGCAGCGCCGCAGCTTCACCAGCTGCGCCTGTCTCGGATAGAGTCGTGAGTGATGCCGACCCATTCTTTGACACCCCGAGCTATGCTCCATGGGCCTTATCTGAAATTGAATCTCCTCTTCTGGCCCCAAGCTTGCCGAATTGACCAGCTTGTTAAACCCTGTGATCCGATGGAAATGGGGCTTTGGAACCGAGTTTACATGTGCATCGATGCTTGTGACTTCATGGGTCTCTGGGTTCATGTGAGATGCGGGTACGCGACATGATTGCCTATTTGCCGTGTGACAACAGTAACCAGGTTTGCGCGCGCTGTCTCAGAGAATCCTTCCACTTGGTATCTCTTGTCACAACATATTTCAGTCGGGGAAAGTGATGTCGGACAATGCGTTCATATTTGAGAGTTGTGCGTTTAAGTACATGGTTTCAGACAGGGAAGGAAGGGTGATCACGGAAAGTTTGGAAGTTGTGCTGGTGTGTGTCGTAGAACGTGCACAATTCTGGCTTGTGACTCCTGTTTTTCATCTCCATTTGTGTTTTTGTTTTGCGCAAGTTATGCAGGGCTCTCTTCGTGGAACTCATCCCACTGTTGGTTTCAAGCGGCCCACGTAAACATATTTCAGAGTCTCAGGGGAATCCATAAGTTGTGTATTGAACCCACTTACGCTGGGTTACACGACGCTGGAAAACTGATCGAAGCCGTCTGCGCTCGAGGCACCGCGGGTTATTCAGACTGAAGATGGATGATTTCAGACTTCAGGATGGCTTTTCGTATTGATCATGTATTGGCCAAGTGTGGCTTTACATAGAAATCTTTTTGTGTGACTGCTACGGGCAAGTGGGAACTTTTGGAATCCGAATCTGAAGTCGGAGGTGTCTGGTCCAGTGCAAGGATGTCAGTTTTGGCGGCGCATCGTGTTGCAATTGGACCTCGCAGGACAACGATCGTTTTTGGCGTGCGACTCGCTGGCGTCAAGAGCACGCTTGTTGCAGTTGCTCACCTGTGTGTAAAAATGTTGCCCCCAATCAGGGCACGAATAATACGGAGTGTCACACGCCGCATGCTTTCTAATTTCCAAACTCGTGGTGTGTCCAGAATAAACGAGAATTTCATGATATCAACCGCTCTTGTCCCACACTGAGTTTGTTCTGTGATACAGAGTGAATCTCCAACACTGTGATGTGGAACGTTGTTTGGGCCCATTCCACTTTCTTTCAAGGTCAGGAAGTTGCCTTTTGTGCATTTGCGTCGGCGTTGTGCAAACTTTGGTTGTGCCTTTGTTGAGGAAACAGTGTGTGCAATAAATCTACGAGCCTTCTTTGCCTACCGGTCGTTTGTTTCCTTTCTAAAGGCATTCGTTTTTCAGGGCGACATTGAACTCTGCGCAAAATGATTTTCCTTTGCCAGCGGTTCTTGTGTCCAGGGATGCAATGTTGTTCCGCATTTTCTGGTCCGAAAAGACTTCACGTCGCTTTGATTGAGACTGCTTTGATCCTCGAGTGAGTGTTCACCACTGATAACCCAAGACTGACAACTGCATAGCCACAAATCGCTGATTGACCGATTTCAAGATTCTTCAGATGTCGAGATGTCACCAGTCTGTGTTCGTCGTCAAAGTCTCTGATGCGACCAGCACCAAGAAAATCTTGGACTGTGCTATTCACTGTGAAAGTTGAATTGGAATTTTTAATGTTCTTCGCTGCTAACCTTGTCATGTGTTTTCTTTTCATTGTAGGTAAGAGTTGTTTTCTGCTTCCGAAACCAAAGCGCGTCGCTCGGACGCAGCGCAGCTGCCAAGAGCAAATCGAACGAGCTGCTTGATGCAATTTGCGCTGGTAAGTGGAAAAGTATGACTGCATAAAGTCAGATCTGCAGAATCCAGAAACAGCCAAAAGGTGCTTTGCTGGTCTACCAAGGAACTGGATTATTTTCCTTGAGTCTCATCCCTTTCTGCGATTGTTACGGTCTGCGGTGGCCATGTTCAGATGAATTTCTTTCTCCTGTCGCCCAGTCCATTGACAACCCACAGCAATGAGTTTTTGTGGCTGCTGCGATGTTTTTTTGGTGAAAATTGAGCAAGGAGCAAATTCTGCAGTGACAGCTGGAATCGCACCACTGCTTCCAGGCATTCAGAAAGTTACCACAGATGCTTCTGTCGAATATTGAACAGCGTCAGATGTTTCGAAAAAGATACGCGGCTGTTGTTTTATGAACAGCAGCTTGTAAATATTTTCGATTCACCATCAGCTGGCTTTGCAGTACAAAACCATGTTGACGCCGCATACGAGAAGACACTGCTGCAGACTTACCTGGTCTGCTTTTCACTCCAACGAATGCCAACTGCAGTGCTGTGTTGTTGTTTATTTTTCAGTGTTTGTACAAACTGCAGTATTTTGTCTCCCCATTGCAACGCGTTGAATGTTCGCATTGTCTTGCATGGCATCCATGGCTTGCTATGGCAATGCTCAGTGAACAGTGTCAATTTTTGATGGTCGCGTAGCCGGCCATCTAGGTGCCGGCTTTAAAACCAGTAGCATTCATGTGTGCGTCTGTTCACACTTTGGAATGTAACCTCCCACCCCTCCCACCCCCACCCACTCACCCCCACCCTTCAGCCCCCACCACCCCTGACCCGGAAAAGGCTGACAGAAGTGATGCGACTATCATCCGGGGCCGTTCACCGGACTTACTTGTTCAAGAAAGTTTTGCATCATTTACTGAGTTTCGTTTTTCATTCACGCCAGTCGGGACAGGGCATGTTTCTGTCTCTTGAAAATGTTTGTGAGACCAAGCGCTTTCTTCCCCGCCACACAAAACACACAAATCCACTTGTTTTCCGCACCGGTGTTCTTGACAGTAGTAAACAACGCACTGTCCACTTTGGCCGCAGGATCCTTTGCGTACTTGTCATCAAAGTGGAAACATTCACTCAGAGCACGATTCTGTTTGTCAACTCATTTTCCCCACGTCCTCACTATCGCCATGGCAACCCTGACAAGAATTGCTGACCAGTCCGAAAGCGTCTCTTCACCCTCCAAGTCTGTAAACTCCTCGTAATTTAATCCGACAAAATCCCCCTGCTTTTCCACGAACTTCGCGGCCCTGAGCATTGTTTCTTCGTGAAAAGGCGGCGCCAGCAGCTGCAGACCGATTGGCAGTCCGTTCACAGAGAAGGTCACAGGCACCGAAACGGCAGGAATACCTGACAAAACACAAAACCATGAGAAACTTTCCAAAATGCTATGAGAGTCAAGTGCCATTATTGAACGGCTTGCCAAGTTTGCCTTTTACCTGAGAGGTACTGAGTCCGATTGCGTGTTGTTCCACACACATAAGAACCAAGACAACGTGTCAACGTACACGTCATGGCAAAATTGTACCTGCGAGATTGGCAGGTTGAGTGAAGACATCTTGTTCTGTCGTGCGCGTTCTGTTGTCCGCCTGTGAGAAGTCGGAGTACCAGGGCGCGTCTCCCAGCACCGTGGGCGTCAAGAGAACGTCAACGCCAGCTGAGGCACGATGCATAAAGTTTGGTTTTTGACACCCTTGAAAGCATGCTCCTCGCAAAAAGAAAAGAGAACAAAGGATAAAAAAGAAAAGTCTGCAGCTTACAAGAGAAGACGTCGTGAAAATCTTGCGTGATGAGGCGTCTCATCCTCTGCGCCTGATTCAAATACGTCTCGTGGTTCTCGCGCAGCAGGAAGTAGTTCCCAGCGAGGATTCGTCCGCGCACCACATCGTTGAAGCCTTCATGCCTCGACGCCGCATACAGGGCGTCTGTAGAGGCCCACGACTTGGCGCGGTGCCCAAACTCAACGCCGTCGTATCTGGAACGCGACTTTTGTTTTGTGTGTGTGTGTGTGTGTGTGTGTGTGTGTGTGTGTGTGTGTGTGTGTGTGTGTGTGTGTGAATTGCGCTCGCTTTGTGTTGACTCGCATGTCTTTGCTCCACTTGTGCATGGCAAATTCACCAATCATACACCTTTCCTACCTGGCCATATTTGATGCCACTTCACAGGCGCACAACACACTGTACGTCGCCAACGAATACTGCGTGTGTGGCAACGATACTCTGGAAACGCGGGCCCCGGCTCTCTCGAACATGTCGGCCACACGCCTCCAAGCGTCGACTGTGTCCCAAGAGGTTCCGGGGGCGTGGTACTCCTCTGGTATGCCTGCGATTGATTGCACTTTTTCCCTCACAACTTGCAAACAAGTGGACAGTCGAATTTGGTGTGCGGGTCGCGCAAACTAGATCTTTTGTGCAAACAACATCATTCAGAAGGAAGTGAAGCGGAACGGTTGTGGACGAATGAACGTGTAAACAAAACAACTTTTTTGTCAAGGAAAGGGTACCTATGTGCAAGTCTGACACTGTGACGTTATCCGGCAGGGACACGCGATTGAGGCCGGAGGTCACCGTAGTGGAATCCATGACGTCACGACCCGCCAGTATATTCAGCACGATAGCGGCGTCGTCCACATACCTGCAAACGTGCAGGCAAAGTCTATTGTGGTGACCAGGGCAATCCTCACAAACACAAACGACTGCGTGACTGCGTCAATTGGCCTGCCTTGTCCATGGTAGTCCAATTGTACCTGGTGAGAATGCCTGGCACGTCCAGCGAGTTGACCAACGGTATGAGGCCGTGTCTGGACAGGAGCCCGTACGTGGGCTTGAGTCCCACCACTCCGCAGAAACTGGCTGGGTTCCGCACAGACCCACCTGCAACGCAGACCACTCTTACCACACTGGGCGGGGGTCATCAACAAGTTGTCCGTGAATCCGTGCATGAGGGTGTGAAACGAATGACCGGTGTCTTCCACTCACCGGTGTCTGAGCCGAGGGCAGCGTACGCGATTCCCGTCGCGACGGCCACGGCGCTGCCGCCCGAACTGCCGCCGCTCACCCGGAAGTCATGCTTCATGACCTCTTTGCTGTTGGTGACAAGATCCGTTTCAGGGCAGGTTTTCAACTCGCGCAACAAGGCGAAGGTGTTGAGAGTTCATCTTGGGAATATCTGAGGTTGTTTTTTTCGGTCTGGTTTGTTTGAGTTCAGCATGACCTGTTGGCAAACTTTCCATGAAAACTAACCTGCTGTCAGGGTCAGACATGTCTATTCCTGCTGTTCGCAACACCCGATCCCACATCCGTTCCTTCTTCTTTTTCTCAACACTTGAAGTAAAACAAGGCTGCAAAAGCCCGGCCAGTTGCACAGATGGCGAAATGTAAAAGACTATTCGACACAAGGTCGGTTGTTACTGAGACCCGAGGTTGCCAACTGACGCAAAACTCTACTCACTGAAAGGTCCAGGGGTTCTGGGTTGGTCCAAACAAACTATCGACTGTTCCACAGCCCATAGCAAACTCATCCAAGTTCGTCTTTCCCATCAACACTGCGCCTGAAAGCGTCGGCAAGAAAGGAAATCGTTGACAGTTCTGAAGCTTGAACAGATCTACGAAGAGGCAACGGGTTCAACCACTGACCTTGATCGATGAGTTTTTGCACGACGGTCGCCGTGTAAGGCGGCTCATATCCCACAAGCATGTGCGATGCACACGTGGTTTCCACGCCGCGGGTGCTGAAGTTATCCTTCACCACGACAGGGACACCGTCCAGCGGGCCCCGCGGAATACCTACAGCAGCACAAACTCGTTGGTGGCAACTTTTTGTGCAGTGTGGAGTGACTTGAGAACCACTTACCGTCCATTGCCCGTGGGCAACGGCCCAGACGAGTCGGTCGAAATTCCGATGCGAAGTTGGTCCAAGATTAAAGTGCCTGATAACAGCCCTCAAGACCCGGGGGTGGGTTTGAGGGAGCCCCTGGGTATGGGCTTCGATTGCTAACTTTCTGGCCATGTTTTGCCTCAGAAAACTTAGAATATCTCTTTCCTCTTGTGTTAGCTGATGAACGTTGCCTTGTGTGGTTGCCATGACAGTCAAAGAGAGAGGCAGAACCACAAAGGGTCACGTGATCAGCCCTTGGGGGGAGGGAATGCTGGGTAATTACCAGCAAAATAGCAGAATTTTGATATTATACATTTATTCCCTGTCTAATGTATGTAATAATTAAATATCAAAATATTTAGAATAATTAAAATTGGCTGAGGTCACCGCCCCCTGGTGGGGAAGGAGTGTGGTGTGACACACCAGCTGTGAATTTAGAACCACCGCTCATCAGATGGCACCACTGTGTACTCAATAAATACGGAGGTTCCCGCCCTCGGGGACAGTCTCTCCTGAGATACCAACCAGTGTGTTTGTGATATCACTACACAGCACGCTTCAGGAGGGTGCAGAATTGGTGTTGGGGAAGCTCGGGTTTGACGCACCAGCAAAGAATGGAACAAGAGGCCTGGCATTGCTTCCATATCCCTGCCCACAATCGAACGATTGTGATGCATTGAAATCATTCTTCAGTGGAAGAAGCTGTCAGGATACCCGCACTTCCATGTCAAGCAGAAACTTCTGTGGCGTGACTCGAAAAACCACTTACCTAGTGTTGGCCGGCCAAGTGGATGGACAGTGCGAGGCGGATGATCAAAATCCTGAGATTTGCATTCCAAACTGGAGCCCCCATGCTCAGATACTGAATAACCCCGTCAATGACTGGTCTACTGAGGGGTTGAAGCTGAAGTTGGTTTGAGTAAAAGTAAATCAATCGCACAA